>Ga0209470_1000022_pt1 | contig 89009 bp, 75 predicted proteins | sample GraSoiAngelo_125_FD_185882 | JGI IMG/M metagenome (GOLD analysis project Ga0209470, IMG submission 185882) | Grasslands soil microbial communities from the Angelo Coastal Reserve, California, USA - 14_0927_05_40cm (SPAdes) (version 2) | ecosystem: Environmental > Terrestrial > Soil > Grasslands ... | reverse complement strand
TATTCGACGGCAATTCGCAGGTGCTGCTGGTGCGAGAACTTGAGGAGTGCTTCTGTCAGGCCGACGCCCTTTGAGTCGAAGTCAGAAGCGGGTCGCTCAAGAGAATTGTCTTGCCCATACAGGCAGGGAGCAAAGAACAGAAAGCCGCACGCGATTGCTCGACTCACCATAAGCATTTGGACACCACAGAATTATAAGCAGTTCCCAAAGACAATCGGAGAAGTAAAGTTTTGCTTTACATCTCCGGTAAGGCGACTTACCAGGACTCGACTCCAAATCAAAGAGAAGTTCCTGAGTAACATGATATAAAAAAGTGCGACGAGAAAATTGTCACTCTAAGAAAGTGTCTGGAGGAAACGTGAAGGCGGTATCCAATTTCTTTCTTCGAGCGAGGCACTGGCAGATTTTCCTCCTGCTCTTTGCCGTGCCCACCATCGCGGAATTCTCAGCAATTGGTGGCATTCCTTCAGGAATACGGTCTTGGCACGACTTCGGTCCAGGTGGATTCTTTTTTCTTGGGGTGATGGTGTGCTTCCTCGCCTGGTTTGGGTCCATGGGTTTCTTTTTTCGCTCAATTGTGAAGCCGGAACTGAGGATGGAAATACAGTTCTTCCGCTTTGCTCTAGTCTACCCAGTGGTTTATGTGCCCATATTTTTCTTCTTGGTGATTCCCGACACAGGAGTTCCCGTATGGGTCATCCTGCCGCTGCACCTCGCATGCATGGTCTGCCTTTTTTACCTTCTCTATTTTGTGTCCAAGAATCTTGTGTTGGCAGAAACAGGAAAGCACGTGTCATTCTACGAATATGCGGGTCCATTTTTTCTTTTGTGGTTTTTTCCTATTGGGGTGTGGATTGTTCAGCCCAAGGTCAATAGGCTTTACGCAGAGAAAAGCAGCACAGAAGCATTTACCGCAACTAGCGTTGCCAAGTCCTGATTAACGCCGAAACTGGAGAAGTCGAAATCGAGCAAAACCACATGTACGATTAGGCTAATCAGGAGTTGGCGATGGTCAGGTGGACAAAAGCTACCGACAGTCTCCATTAACGACTTGAGAGTGCAACTCACTGATATTCGCGGCAGGGCCGCGACAGTGGCCTCGCCACAGCGGTTTAACACCAGTAGGTGAAGTTAAGTCAAAAAGCACAAGAAGATACATATGGCCTCTGCCACCTTGCTCATAGTGCACGAAACATTTCTTACCTGAGACGCCCGCGAAAATAAGCCTCTCCCGAGGCACGCTGGAATCATAAATCACGTCTCCCACTACAAAGTTTTTTCCGGGATTGGCTATGACCGGCCTTGAGCCATTCTGTTCTGTAAACTTTTCGAGCACGGGTCGGGGTAGCAGTCCCACGTCCTTGATGATTCTGAAATCGCCGCCGAGAAACTGCTGTGGTGCCAATTGAGATGTGTCCGGAGAGGAGAAGTCGAGGGGAGGAGCTTCGCCAAGAGGGGCACGGTCTCGCCTCCACAAAGTGAGCGCAATTCCTGTAGCTGCGATAAACAGAATGACGACAAGCTTTACGGCTGCTGATTTCTGAATTTTGTGCATGGTGCAAGTATCGCACCGACACCCCATGGAGCGGCAGTGCCCGGTAAACGCTAGTGCTCTATCGGAGGCGCGTTTTCACAAAAGCGTGAAGGCCGGGCGAGGTGCTCCGCGCGCGTTCGATAGAGCCGTTTGAAGGTGGGCGCTGGCGGTTGCGGCGGATGCGGGCTAGTGGCTGCACCGATCTAACGGCTATGGGAATTGAATCTTTTTTCGTTTGCAACCTATTGATTTTGCTTGGCTTAGGAAAATCAGAGAAAACCGAAAATCGCAGTTAAAAGCTCTACCTTGCGCCATGACGTAAGGAGCATAGCACGCGAAGCGTCCGTCGCGCCAGCGACTACGTTCAAACGCGGTAATCGTCCATGTGGATTTTCAAGTTTCCGATTACGCGACTTGTGCGTCGGCAAGCTAAAATCGATACGTGGAAATCAAAGACAAGCACGGTCGGCTGCTGCACAAGATCGAGGACAAGCTAAGAGACTTTTCCGACCTAGACTTGCCTGAGGCTGTGTTCGCGGAAATGCTTCTGCAAGGGGCACACTTTAGCGGTTCCAACCTTACAGGAGCAGACTTTCGTGGCGCTGATCTGTACTGGAGCATCTTCTTTCTGGCCAATCTAACGTCGGCCAATTTCGAGCGGGCTCAACTGCAAGGCGCTGACTTTAAGCAAGCCAATCTCACCAACGCCAATTTGAGGGATGCGAATCTGGGTCGTGACAACGTGGGCGGGTCAACCCAACTTCAAGGTGCAAACCTGACAGGCGCGGAACTTCGAGGAGCGAAGTTAGACGGCGTGGAGTATGACGAACACACGATATTTCCGCTGGGTTTTCACGCGGAAAAGAAGAATCTGATCTTTAAGAGCCCCAAATCCTGATTGATTAACGCGGAATCGGAGAATGCGTGGATTTCCGAAGAAAAAACCGGGATGTCTTGGTTCGACGACGCCACCTTGTAAAACAGGTGGACGGCTGGATTTGCACCAGCATTGGCCCGGCAGAACTTATTCTAGAGCCAAATATGTAGTCCCGCCATCACATGCAGCTGATTCGCCATGTTGTTTCAAAGTCCTGGTAAACGCCGTAACCGGTAAAGTAAAAAAGGGCACTTTCGCTCTAGCCTATCCCCTATCCCAGCGGCCAGTTGACGCTCGAACTGGGATTCAGTAGCCTCATTCTGCACCTTCCCTTAGCGTTTTGCGCTTCTTGTTCTATTCAAGGGGGACTTGCGATGGGCAATAAGAGCAATTCCGCTATTTCTCGTCGGGAATTTGCGCGGCGCGCCGCCCTCGCTTCCGCGGCCGCCTCGTTGGCTCCCACCGAACTTCTTAGTTCTAAATCGATCCCCGCCCCTCTTCCAGCGCAGCAACCCGCAAACGCGCCCAAGCTATCACCGGAAAGCCAAGCCGAAGTCGAATCAAGGATTCAGGCCATTTTTGCCCAATATGGCAACCGTCTTTCTGAAGCTCAGAAGACCGACATTCGTCGGCTCGCCACCGAGGCCCAGCCGCCGCTCGATCGGCTGCGTGCCTTTGCCACGGACAACGGAGACGGGCCCGGACTTTACCTTAAGCCGCTGATAGAGCGGGAGCGAAAGCCCTTGGCAATGCCGGCAACACCAAAGCCGGCGGCTACTCCGAAGAGTTCCTGAGGAGCGCTCGCATGCCTGGCGAAGAGATTTTCCATCTGTCAGTAAGCGAACTCGCGAAACGCATCGAAGCGAAAAAACTCTCGCCTGTCGAGCTAACCCAAATCTATCTCGACCGCAGCCAAAAGCTCGGACCACGTTTCAACGCCTATGCTCACTTGACTCCGGAGATTGCGCTCGAACAAGCAAAAGCGGCGGAAAAGGAAATCCAGCGCGGGCATTATCGCGGCCCGCTGCACGGGATTCCTTACGCCGCAAAAGACTTGCTCGCGGTGAAAGGGCTTCCCACCACCTGGGGGGCAAAGCCTTATGCGGATCAAGTGTTCGATTACAACGCAACGGTGATCGATCATCTGCATGGCGTGGGCGCGGTGATGGTCGGCAAAGCTTCCATGATCGAACTCGCGGGCGGTATGGGCTACCGCTTCGCTTCGGCATCCTTGCAGCGTGAAGCCAAGAATCCCTGGGATACCACCTGCTGGACTTGCGGGTCTTCTTCCGGCTCGGGTGCGATCGTTGCCGCAGGTCTGGCTGCGTTTGCGATCGGCACGGAAACCTGGGGCTCCATCATTTGCCCCTCAGCCTTTTGTGGAGTGAGCGGGCTGCGGCCAACTTACGGCCGCGTCAGCCGTTACGGCGCGATGGCGCTCGCGCCTTCGATGGACAAGATCGGCCCGATGGCCCGCAGTGCCGAGGACTGCGCGCGCATCTTTGCCGCCATCGCTGGCCATGATCCCAAGGATCGCGGAACCGTGCCCATCGATAAGGGCGCATTCACGTATTCGCCGTCCATCGAATTGCATTCGCGGCCGCTGAGAGTGGGCTGGCTCACCAACGCGTGGAAAACTCTAGCTCCAGGCGTTGCAAAACCCATCGAAGCCGCCAACAGAACTCTCAAGAAATACTTTTCGAGCGTGAAGAATGTCGCTTTGCCTGTTGGCCCCTGGGAGGAAGCCGGCAATATCATTGTTGCCGTTGAGAGTGCCGCTTCTTTCCGGTCCCTGATTCGCTCAGGGCGAGTGAGCGAATTGACGGATCCACTGGGGCAAATTGCCGGCTACGTGAATGAACAATACGCCGGTGCAGATTACTTACAGGCTCTTAAAGTGCGAGAAATCATTCAGAAAAAAATGGATTCCTTATTTGATACGTTTGACGTCATCGCCACGGCGGCGCAGCCGGTTCCCGCGACTCCCCTGACTTTGAATCTCGAGACCGATTTGGCTTTTCCCGACCCTCTCGGTGGCATTGGCAATATTTGCGGGCTTCCGGCGATATCCGTCCCTTGCGGATTCACGGACAAAAATCTTCCGGTCGGGCTGCAGTTTGTTGGCAGAGCGGGTGACGATTACGCTGTAATTCAGGCCGGGCGGACCTTCCAACTGCACACCGACTGGCATAAGAGACATCCAAAGATTCATTAGGACCTGCAGAAGATCTAAGCCGGCGACATGAAGGCCGTAACTTCTGGCTTGTTTCGCGATTTCATGAAGCGCGCGAAGAGGAATCCAGCGGGTATCCTGAGGAGGCAATCCTGTTATGCACGATATTTGGAAAGATATGTTCTTTATCGGATTACCCTTGGGGGAAAAGATCCTTCGGCCCATCATCATCTATGCGTTTTTGGTGATCAGCCTGCGGCTCTCCGGAAAACGCGAACTCGTCCAGCTAAATCCATTTGACCTGGTGGTCCTGCTGACGCTCTCGAACACCGTGCAAAACGCCATCATCGGCGAAGATAACAGCGTTCTGGGCGGAATCATCGGCGCTACTTCTCTGCTTGTTACCAACTATCTCGTCGTGCGCTTTCTATACGACCATCGCAAGCTTGAGCAGTTGGTCGAAGGCAGAGCTGACGCTTTGATCGAGGGCGGCAAGGTACGCGTGCGAAATTTGAAACGCGAGTTGATTACCGTGCCGCAGTTGGAAGCGGCCGCACGAAAGCAAGGCTTCGATTCGCTTTCGGAGGTCGAGCAATGTGTGCTGGAGCCCGGCGGGACGCTTACGTTTCTTGGCAAGAAGCCTACCGGCGAGGATGTACGTCACCAGGAATTACTTGGGAAGCTGGAGCGCCTGGCTCAGGAAATTGCCCTATTGAGGGGTTCGCAACCGCCGGCCAGCGCTTAACTTAATGCAGGAAGAAACTTGTCGCGGTCACGGTGACGCCCACAGCACCGATGAGCACGCCAGCCAGCCAAAACCCCTTGCGCTTGGTTAGTAGCGTGATTGAGCAAATGACCAGCCCTATTTCTAGGAGCACCTCTCCGCCATCAAATCGGTCGGCTTGCCGTACCGTCAAATCGCGCTCGTCCTCTAAATTCTTTGCCTCTTTGCTGACGTCTACTTTGTCCCCTTCATAGTGCTCGACTTCCTTGGAGTATTTGTCTTTCAGTTCTTCTCCCAGCTCCTTATTCAAAGGCGCAACAAGCTTGACCACGTCCGAGAATCCCTGAGCCTCGTGGAGGCGCACACTTTTTGCCTGGTACTGCGCCCAGCGGCTCGCCGCCTGAGTTTCAAGGCGCAATCCTTCCGTGTGCGCCCGGTGACCAAGCAGGGACACTCCCGCCACGAATACCGCCATGATCGAGATCGTAAGGGAAACAGGAAGGATCAAGGGATGATCCTCGCGCAGGTGGTGGCGCTCAGGCAGTTCGATACCCTCGCCCATTCCTCTTCTCTCCTTTGTTGGGATTAGCCCGCAGATTCGGAAGAAATCGCCTGAAGCGCTTCGCGCGCCGCCGCTAGTGTGCGGTCAATATCCTGGGACGAATGTGCCGCAGAAACAAACGCCGCCTCAAACTGCGACGGCGCCAACATGATCCCCCGATCAAGCATCTCGCGGAAAAACCTGGCGTATCGCTTGGTGTTGGAGTGCTTGGCATCAACGTAATTTCTCACCGGCTCCGGCGTGAAGAACACCGTAGCGAGCGAGCCGATGGCGTTGACCTGCGCAGAAATCCCTGCGTCTTTCAGTTCCGTACGGAGCCCAACTGCCAGACGCTGCGCCACTTGCGTCATCTCGTCGTACAATCCAGGCTTCGTGAGCTGTTTGAGCGCAGCGACACCGGCACGCATCGCCAGCGGATTACCTGCCAGAGTGCCAGCCTGATACACGGGGCCGAGCGGCGCGACTTGGTCCATCAAATCCGCGCGCCCGCCATACGCCGCCACGGGAACCCCGCCACCAATAATTTTCCCCAGTACGGTTAGATCTGCCTCGATACCAAAGTTCTCCTGCACGGAGCCATTGCGAAGACGAAATCCTGTAATCACTTCGTCGACAATCAGCAGGGCGCCATTTCTGTGACAGATTTCTTGCAAGCCTCTCAAGAACCCCGTCTCCGGCGGCACAACACCCATGTTCGCCGCAATCGGCTCCACGATGACGGCTGCGATCTTATCCTTGTACGGTGAAAATACCCGCTCGACCGCGTTGAGATCGTTGTAGGGTACGTTCAAAGTCAATGCGGCCAGCGCGGCAGGCACTCCCGGGCACTCGGCAATCCCGAGCGTGGCGAGGCCGGATCCCGCCTGCGAGAGAAAACTGTCGGCGTGTCCGTGGTAGCAGCCCTCGAATTTAACGATGAAGTCCCGCTTCGTCACCCCTCGTGCCAGCCGTACCGCGCTCATCGTGGCTTCCGTACCGCTCGACACAAAGCGGATCTTCTCAATAAATGGAATTGCCCTCGTAATCAGGCTAGCCAGTTCCAGTTCGAGTTCCGTCGTCACGCCGAAGCTCGTGCCGCGCCGCGCCTGCTCCGCAAGCGCTTCGCCGATTGCCGGATTCGCATGCCCCAGGATAATCGCTCCCCACGAGCACACGTAATCAAGCAGCTCGTTCCCGTCCGCATCGTAAAGATATTGCCCGCTTCCGCGTTCGATGATCAGCGGTTCGCCGCCTACGGACTTGAACGCCCGCACCGGACTGTTCACGCCGCCGACCAATACCTTTTCGGCGCGCTCGAAAATCTCGCGCGAACGCTTGCGCTCGCGCTTCAACCTGGTTTGCGCTGTGCTCATGTATTCTCGATTAAACTAGCACGCCTTCAGCCACCGTGCGACATCCTTGGCGTGGTAGGTAAGAATGATTTCCGCACCGGCCCGCTGGACGCCCGTCAAAATCTCCAGTACAACTCGCTGCTCGTCTAGCCAGCCTTTCTGCGCTGCGGCCTTGACCATAGCGTACTCTCCGCTGACGTTGTAAGCGCCCACGGGAACATCAAACGCATCGCGCACCCGCCGGATGACATCCAGGTACGCCAGCGCGGGCTTGACCATCACCATGTCCGCGCCTTCTTCGAGGTCAAGCTCCACTTCCTTCAACGCTTCTCGCGCATTGGCAGGGTCCATCTGATAGCTGCGCCGATCGCCAAACTGGGGCGCAGATTGCGCTGCATCGCGAAACGGCCCGTAGAAACCGGAACAATATTTCGCGGCATAAGAAAGAATCGCAACGTTCTCAAACTTGCTTTCGTCCAGCGTCTCGCGGATGGCGCCCACGCGTCCGTCCATCATGTCCGATGGGGCGACAATGTCGGCGCCCGCGCGCGCGTGCGAGAGAGCCTGCTGCGCCAGAATCGTCACTGTGGAGTCATTGGCCACTTCCCCGTTCTCGATGACACCGCAGTGGCCGTGGTCCGTGTATTCGCAGAGGCACACATCCGTAATCACAAGAAGTTTCAGTTTTACTTTGCGAATCGCTTCAATCGCTCGCTGCACCATGCCATTTGCGCCGAGGGAGCTAGCGCCGCGTGCGTCCTTGGATTCGGGCAAGCCAAAAAGAATGATGCCGGGAATCCCCAGCGACTCCACCTCGCGGCACTCCTCCACAATCTGATCGACCGACTGCTGATGGATGCCCGGCATCGAGCTGACTTCCTGGCGAACCTTCGTGCCTGGACAGACAAACATCGGATAAATCAGTCCCGACGTGCTGAGCCGCGTCTCTCGAACGAGGCCGCGCAGCGCTTCGCTCCGCCGCAGGCGCCGCGGCCGTTGAGTTGGGAAACTCATTCTCTTTTTGCTCCTGTAGACGCTTGCTTCACGGTACCCGCAAAATGCTCTTCCAGCGCTTCGATGACCGACGCTGCAGTTGTATCGGTTGAAATCACAAGCCGTCGCACGCCTGCTTCCCGCAATGCATTTGCTGTGACTGGTCCAACCGCCGTAATCGCCAGTTTATCTTGCAGAGCGCGCAATTGCTGGCTGCCGAGCAGCTCTCCAAAGTGCTGGACGGCGGACGGACTGAAGAACAGAACTGCGTCGGTATCCCCTTCTGCGATCTGCCTTAAATGCAGTTTATCGACTCCGCTCGGCCGAAGGGTGCGGTACGCGATTACTTCTGTGACTTCTGCGCCATATTGGTTCAATGCCTGCGGTAAATCCGGATTTGCGCGATCGCTCCGCGGCACAAATACTTTCATTCCTTCGAGCCGGTTCCTCAACTCGCCGGCCAGCGCTGCACCGGTGTGCATTTCTGCAACATGCTTGACGCGGAATCCAGCCTGTCGTGCCGCTTCAGCAGTGACAGGACCGACGCAAGCAATTCGCAGTTTGCTCCCCGGACGAATCAGGCTGAGATTCAACTCTTCGCAGCGCTTTACGACCGCCCGAACCGCCTGCGCGCTCGTAAGAATCATCCAATCGAATCGCTCAATCCCCGCAATCGCTGCATCGAGCGGCGCAAAGTCTTCCGGGTCCGCGAACGAGACCAGAGGAATCACCACGGGAATCGCCCCATGCGCAGAGAGTTCTCGCGCCAATGCCTCGCTCTGCGCCGCGGATCGCGTAATAACGATTCGCTTTCCCGTCAAACTATTTGGATATCTTTCAGCCACGCTGCCGGCTCACTTCTTCCAGGATCGACTGCGCCCCCGCCTCAATGAGTATCCTCGCCATGTGCTCGCCCAGCTGCGCCGCCTGATCCGGCAGAGCTGTAGCGCGCTGCTTCACGTATTGCGACCCGTCTACGGAACAAACGCATGCATCGAGCACCAGTTCGCCGCGCTCGACCCGAGCCCACGCGCCCAGCGGGACCTGGCACCCGCCCTGCAATGCCCCCAGCAGTGCGCGCTCCGCAATAATCGCCGTACGAGTCTCTGCATCATCCAACGGCGCCAGCAGGTCTCCAGCTTCCGTGTCTTTCAACCGGCACTGCACTGCAATCGCCCCCTGGCCAACCGCTGGCATACAGACTTCCGGGGAAAGCACTTCCGAAATCCGCTTGCTCAGGCCAAGCCGGTCGAGGCCTGCTTTAGCGACCATCACTGCTTCATATTCCCCGCTTTCCACTTTTCTCAATCGCGTATCAACATTCCCTCGCAGGTCACGCAGGTCGAGGTCCGGCCGCAGATGTCTCAACTGCGCTTGCCGCCGCAGGCTGCTCGTTCCTACGCGCGCTCCGTTCCGCAGATTCGCCAGCGTCGAGCCCACCAGGCAATCGCGCACGTCATCGCGCCGGCACACTGCAGGAAACATCAGCCGCGAAGGAATGTCGGTCGGCACATCTTTTACGCTGTGCACCGCAAGATCGATGGCTTCTTCGATCAGCGCTTCCTCCAACTCTTTGATAAAAATCCCCTTGCCGCCAATTTGCGTCAACGGCGCTTGCTGCATCTTGTCGCCGCTGGTCTTGATCACCACAATTTCCGCTTCCCTGCCGGTCGCAGCAAACAACTTCTTACGCACGGATTCAGCCTGCCATTTGGCGAGCACGCTTCCGCGCGTGCCGATCCGCAGGATTCTCACGGCTTCTCCCGGTACGAAAGAAACAGGTCGCGCAGCGCTTCGACGTTTTGAATTTTCCGACGAAGTTCCTTTTCGCCACGCAACCGCTCCGCGGGCTCCAAGAGCAGTTTCTCCAGCATCTCATCCATCAGTTTTTCGACGTGCGCCCGTTCTGTCTCCGTCAGGTGCTTCATGGATTCCATGCGCGCGCGGATGAACGATGCTCGTTCCTCCCGCATTTTCACGCGCAGCGCATCCACAAGCCCAACCAAGTCGACGCTTGCCTGCCAGGAGAGGAACTTGGCCACATGCTCGTCCACAATGCCTTGAGCTTTGGGAATCTCGCTCTCGCGAGCGCTGCGATTTTGCTGCACGATTTCGCTCAGGTCGTCGCTATGGTAGACGTAGACGTTGTAAAGTTCAGCGGCGTCGGGAGCTATATTCCGCGGCACGCCCAGGTCCATCAGAAACAATGCGCGATTCCCCCGTGCCGCCATCGCTCGCTCGAGGATCTCGCGCCGCAGAAGCGGTTCTTCCACGCTGACCGAGGACACTACGACATCCGGCGACTGCAGCGCCGAATCCCATTCTCCCCAGCCGACAACCTTTCCCTCGAATCTCTTTGCCAGCTCTTCCGCCCGGTCGCGAGACCGGTTCATCACATAAAGCTGCGCGATACCGCGATCCCGCAGTTGCGAAACCACCTGCTCGCTGACCGTTCCCGCGCCCAATACCAGCGCCTTGCGCTCGTGCAATTTTCCAAAAATCCGCTCCGCCAGTTTCACGCCTGCGGAAGCCACGGACATCGGCCGTGTGCCAAGTTCTGTTTCTGTCCGCACCCGCTTCCCGACTTCCAATGCGCCTTGAAACAGGCGATTGAGCACTGGCCCTGTCGCTCCGTGCTCGTGCGCGAAGCGATACGCTTCCCGCACCTGGCCCAGAATCTCCGCTTCGCCCAGCAGCATGGAGTCGAGCCCCGCCGCAACTCGAAAAAGATGCCGCACCGCTTCGTGATCGTAGTGGTGATAGAGCGACACGCTTAGAACATCTGCACGTACCGAATGAAACTCACTGAGAAACGTGGAGAGTCCGGGCGCACATTCATGGGAAAATTCCGGTGGCACTCCATACACTTCGCTGCGATTGCAGGTGGAGAGCACCAGTGTTTCTTCGAGGATTCCCCGCGCGCGCAGTTCTTCAGCGGCGCGCCGCGCCTGCTCGGCAGTGAACGACACTTTCTCCCGCACCTCAACGGGCGCTGTGCGGTGATTCAGTCCGACGAGAACAATTTCCATTCGGCGGTCTGCTCGCTCCTAGAAGTACCGATGACTATGCGAGAAATACAGATTTACGACCGTAAAACTCAACACAACAATCATAAAATTGAAGACGCATAATTTTGACGCTCGCGCTCCCCGCCACCCGGTCGTCCGCGCCAACCGGAAATACAGCGCATACAGCGCCAGTACAACCAGCGTGATCACGTACTTCGGATCGTAGAACGAATATTGGCTGCTCAGCCGGTCAACCCACACAAATCCCAAGGCTGTTCCAGCGGCAATGGAAACCAAGCCAACCAGCACGCTCGATTGGCTCATCTGCGCGAGTAGTTCCAGCGGCGGAAGCCGCCAGACCACATCACCCACTCTGTGTCGTCGCAGCAGCCTCTCTTCCCCAAGAAAAATGAGGCTGAGAACGAAGGAAAGCGCAAACGCCGCATACGCCAGGATGCTCAGCGTCACATGCAACGCAAAAATGACACCGCGCACCGCGGGCGGCGAAAGCCGGTCCGCCGGAGCCAGATGCGCAGCCAAAAAGAACACCAGGATAAACGGCAGAACAAAAGCCCCGACGGATCGCTGGCGGTGGTACAGCTCCAGCCCCAGGTACGTCAGCGCCAGAAGCCAGCCGAACAGGGACATGGAGCCATACAGGTCGTGGTAAGGAACCGTGTGCGACCCGCGAGACCTTTCTAGCAGCGCAAAATAATGCGCAATCAGGCCCAAGCCCAGGAGCACGGTACCCAATCTGCCCGTCAGCTTGTTCCCTGTACTCAAGAAGCGAACATACAGAACGAAACTCAAAAGATAGGCCAGCACACTCAAAATTGGGAATAGGTGATTCATTCTCTGTACCGAAACTCGGCCTACCCTGGCGCACCCACTGCGAGCGGCCTGTTCTTCCCGGAATTCTCCGGATTCTTCTGCATTTCGAGTATAGCCCACACTGGCAGGCGCTCGCACATCTCGACGCCTTATCGCTCGCATCAGCAAGACGGCTTGGGATTTGCTATCCTTGTTTCCTCTGACAAACCATGACCCTGCAACCTGCGCCCATCAACCGGAGAGAACTATTCCTTCGCGCCTGCCGCGGTGAAGTTCTGCCGCGAGTTCCCGTCTGGATAATGCGCCAGGCCGGCCGGTATCTTCCGGAATACCGCGAAATCCGCGCAAAGCATGCATTCCTTGAGGTTTGCAAGACGCCGCAACTTGCCGTCGAAGTTTCCATCCAGCCTTTTCGCAGGCTTGGCGTCGACGCCGTCATCGTGTTCTCCGACATTTTGATTCCTGCCGAAGCCATGGGCTTGCAGTTGGAACTCGGCGACGCCGGCCCAAACTTGCCGAATCCAATCCGCTCCAAATCGGATGTCGAGCGCCTTAGGGTATTCGACCCCGAGGCGGAAACCGGTTTCCTGCCCGAAGCAATTCGGCGCATCGTGAGATCCGTCGGTCAGGACGTTCCTGTTCTGGGTTTTGCAGGCGCTCCTTGGACCCTCGCCTGCTACATGGTGGAAGGCAAGGCCAAGGAAGGGTTTGCCACCGTCAAGAGCTTCCTCTACCACGAGCCGAAAACTTTCCGCGTCCTCCTCCATCGCATCGCTCAGGCCACAATTCCTTATCTGAAAGCACAAATCGCCGCCGGTGCAACAGCCGTACAATTGTTTGATACCTGGGGCGGCGAATTGAACTTGCAAGATTATGAAGACTTCGCCCTCCCTGCTGTGCAGGAGATCATCTCGGGACTCGACGGTTCAGCCCCGGTGATTTATTACACGAAGGCGTCGCAACATTTGCTTCCCGCCGCAGCTCGTTCTGGCGCAAATGCGCTCAGCGTGGACTGGCGCGTGGATTTGGCCGAAATTCGCAAACTGCTGGGTCCCAAAATTGCATTGCAAGGAAATGTCGATCCCGCCGTCTTGTTCGCCCCTCCAGAGAAAATTCGCGATGCGACGCTGGGCACTATTAGTTCTCTTTGCGGCCGCGGCCACATCCTCAATCTCGGTCATGGCATTTTGCAAAATACGCCGGTCGAGAACGCCCAGCTCTTTGTCGAGACGGCCCAGCGCGCGCTGATACAGCATGCAACGACTGTTGCGCAGGTGCGATAGGAGACGCTAGGCATGACACTCGCACATCCCAGCCTCGATCAGATGCGGGGCGAGCTCCGTGTCGGCGAGGATTTCCTCGCAAAATACAATCGTCCCGGCCCTCGCTATACAAGCTATCCGACAGCGCCGGTCTGGAACGATACTTTCGGTTCCGCCGATCTCGAGCGCGTCCACGAAGAAGCCGAGCGTGCCCGGACGCCCGTTTCGCTTTACATGCACATTCCCTTCTGTGAAAGTCTCTGCCTCTTTTGCGCTTGCAACGTCGTCATTCAAAAGAACAAGAGCGTCGCGCCTCCCTACCTCGACGTTCTGAAGCAGGAGATGAAGCGCATCGGCCGCAGCGTCTCGAGAAATCGTCCCGTGGTCCAGTTTCATTGGGGCGGCGGCACGCCAACCTATCTGACTCCTGAACAGATCGAGGATTTGTTCACATTCACCAGAGAACATTTCCACTTCGACCCCAACAGTGAGATTGGCATCGAAGTTGACCCTCGCGTGACCTCCCGCCAGCATCTCGAGACTCTCCGCAAACTCGGCTTCAATCGCCTCAGTATGGGCATTCAAGACTTCCAGGCCGAAGTCCAGCAAGCCGTCCACCGCATCCAACCTTACGAAATGACGCGCGATCTGCTCTTCGCCGCCCGCGAGCTCGGCTTCGATAGCATCAACGTCGATTTGATTTACGGACTTCCCTACCAGACCGCAGACACTTTTGCCCACACTGTAGATCAAATCATCGGAATCGCCCCGGATCGCATCGCTTTGTTCAGCTACGCTCACGTGCCTTGGCTCAAAAAGCAGCAAGGCTCCTTTGCCGCGCACCTTCCAGAGGGCATGGAAAAATTTGAAATCTTCCGCACCGGCCTTCTCAAGTTTCTCGACACAGGCTATCTCTATATCGGTATGGACCACTTCGCAAAACCCGGTGACGAGCTCGCCGTTTCCCAGCAAAATCGCACGCTGCACCGCAATTTTCAGGGCTACACCACCAAAGCCGGCGCCGACCTCTACGGCATGGGCATCACCGCCATCAGCGGTATTCAGGGCGCCTACGCGCAAAATTACCGCGACATCCCTTCCTGGGAAAAGGCCATCGCCGAGCGCGGCCTCGCCACCATGCGCGGTTATCAACTTTCGAACGAGGATCGCCTCCGCCGCGCCCTCATCAGCCGCCTACTTTGTCATACCGTCGTGATCAAGGATGAAATTTCGCGCGAATTCGGCATCGATTTTGACGCGCATTTCGCAGAAGAGCTTCGCCGCCTCGAGCCCTCTCGTCAGGATGGCCTCGTGCTCCTCGACAACGGCGAAATCCGCGCCACTTGGCTTGGTCGTATCTTCATTCGCAATCTGGCGATGGTTTTCGATCCCTATCTCGAAAAACAGCAGCTCACTGCCAAGCCGCTTTTTTCAAAAACTCTCTAACGCTGCGAGGATGCTCACATCGCCGTGACCCGTCACGTCCCAGCACTGGTGGTCGGCGGTGGCATCTCCGGTCTCGTCTGTGCCTACACCCTTCGCAAATTTGGAATTGACGCGCAACTAGTCGAATCCTCTCCCCGTCCCGGTGGTGTCATCAACTCCGTCACTCGCGACGGCTTCCTTTTGGAACTCGGCCCTCAAAGTTTCAGTAGCACGGCTGCGCTTCGCCAGCATTGCCTCGATCTCGGCATTTCGAATGAACTGCTGCAAGCCCCGCCCCGTGCCCCGCGTTATGTGCTGGTCGACGGCGAACTCCGCCCAGTGCCCCTTAGTCCGCCTGCCTTTTTCATGAGCTCCCTCATCAATGCCTCGACAAAATGGGCTCTCCTGCGCGACATCTTCGGCAAAACCATTCCTCCCGATACCGACGAATCCGTCGCCTCTTTCATTCGGCGGAAATTTTCGCCGCAGCTTCTCGACCGCCTGGTGGGCCCTTTTGTTTCTGGGATTTACGCAGGAGATCCTGAGCGCCTCAGCGTCCGAAGCTCCTTCCCTCAACTTTACGAAGCCGAAAAGGTCGGGGGCAGTATCGCTCGCGGGATGCTGCGCGTCGCAAAACCGAACAAAGGCCCCCGCGAGCGCCCCATCCTGCAATCTTTTCGAGAAGGCAACGAAACTCTGGTGCGCGCGCTCGCGAATAAACTCGGCCCAGCCCTGCTCACTTCTACATGTGTCGCCGGAGTCTTTCGCCAAAATGACGGCTCGTTCCAAATTCGCCTGGAAAATCGTGACGGCAGCGAATCCGTCTTCACTAATTCTTTAATCCTGGCGACGCCCACCGACGTTACCGGCAGACTTCTCTCCCACCTCGATTCGTCATTCGAATCGCTACTGGGCTCAATCGACTACGCGGCCGTCGCCGTAGTTTCTCTGGGCTATTTCACGAAGGATATTGCGCACTCTCTGAATGGCTTCGGGTTCCTTGTGGCACGCTCCGCCGGGCTCCGCGTCCTCGGCTCTGTCTGGAACTCGTCGCTTTTCCCCGGCCGGGCCCCCGAGGGTCATGCCCTGTTGACCAGCTTCGTCGGTGGAACAACCGACCCCGCCGCAGCAAAGTTAAACCCGGAAGAACTCGCCAGCCTGGTCCATCGTGAAATCTCTCCCCTGCTCTCCATTCGGAGCGAACCCGTCTTTTCAAATGTCACGATTTGGCCAGGCGCCCTGCCGCAATACAATCTCGGTCACAGCGATCGCTTGGCAGCGGTGGCAAAGCTCTGCTCCCGCTTCCCAGGTCTGTGGTTAACCGGGAATTATCTGCGCGGCCCCGCGATCGGATCCTGCGTCGAACAAGCCCTCGCCGTCGCCGACGAAGTGCGCAACCATCTCACCGCTTAAGCCTTATCGCCCGCTATTCGATGCACGACGAACTAACACGAGCCCACATTCCTGACAGTTTTTCTCTTACCGAGAACTGATTACCGATTACTGATTGCTGATAAGTGACGTCTGATTGCCGATGCCCTATCACTTTCGTCCATACCGCAGCTCCAGCCGCGTCTTTCTCCGCTCCTCTGCTTCGCGAAATCGCCGCCGCTCGTCCGCCGTCTTCACTATAAGCGGCGGAACCAGTTTCGGCTTCTTCGTATGCTCGTCAATCGCCACAAACGTCACGTACGCCGTCGTTGTGTGCTTATGCTCCCCCGTGAGCATATTTTCCGAATACACCTCCACGCCGACTTCCATCGACGTATGGAAGACGCGGTTCACCTGCGACTTCAAGGTTACAATTTCTCCTAGGTTCACCGGATTTCGGAAATCGATGTAGTCCACTGACGCCGTGACCACATAACTGTTCGAGTGCCGGTGCGCGGCCAGCGCCGCAGCCATATCCACAAAGTGCATCACCTGTCCCCCAAGCAGTTTCCCGAGGGGATTCGTCTGCGCGGGAAGCACGATTTCCGTCATCTCCGAACGCGACGCGCTCACCGGCTTCCCCTTCAGCTGGATCGCCTCTTCCTGAATCTCGCTGCTTTTCCGCTTCATCCGTATCTCCGCCTCTCCGCTTAACTCTGCGATCTCTGCGTCTCTGCGTTATCCTCTTCTCTTCTGTCCTCATCAGCTCCGGCTGCCGCTCGGTGCGCCCAAGTTCCAGCTTCTCTCAACTTTTCAACTGTTGACTGTCAACCTCCATTTCTTGTCGTTCCCCCGCCCCGGTATAATACGGGACGACCCAATGACCGACCAAAAGAAAACACGCCGCCAGATGCTCGAAGAGTTCGTCTCGAAGAAACCCGATGACGCTTTCTCTCGCTACGGGCTGGCCATGGAGTGCATGAATAGCGGCGACCCCTCAGCCGCCGACATTCATTTTCGGGCTCTCCTCGAGCGCAACGCCGATTACATTCCCGCTTACCTCATGTATGGCCAGCTCCTCGCCCGCGAATCCCGCGCCAGTGAAGCCCGGCAGATTCTTTCAACCGGCATTGCCGCTGCCGCAAAAAAGGGCGACCAACATGCCCGCTCGGAAATGGAGACCCTTCTCAACGAACTATCCTGACCCATCGAGCGATCCCGTTTGCATCTCGCCAAAATTGAAAACAACATTTCTCTTGACATTAGTTATATTTATGGTACAATTCATTCTAGACAAAATTGCATCTACACGGCGGGAGCAAGCTCCCGCTTTTCTTTTTGATCTGGCTTTTCGTCGTGTCCCTGGCTTTGCTTTAGCCACAAACATCCCTTTCAAGATCAAGTACTTATGAAATGCAAATTTTGTAAGCTCTTTGTTTTGATATCTTGCAAATTGGGGGGAAGGGGTGGGGCCTGGCTGTCCCCCTGTTTTCCCGGGCGGCCTGGAAGAATTTGGTTCGATCTCGTTCGCCGGTCTAGGTTACGTCGAAGATCGTCAATAACCTGTTCAGAATCAACCCCTTGCGACGGCCACTGACATGACGGGCGCCGCGTAACCGTCCCAGAATCAGTAATTTCCGCACTCTTTGGGTCATGACGGAGGTCGGGGGCGGTTACAGTTAGTCAGAATGCGACTTCAATCCTCGAGCGTCGGCAGCGTCTTCAACACTTCCACCGCTCTTGGCCGGTGCAACACGGCATCGTCTTTGCGAATTTTCCCGTCGCGGAATACCAGCACCCGTTTCGCGAATTGCGCGATGTCATGCTCGTGCGTAACCAGCACAATCGTCAGGCCTTTGTCATTCAAATCCTGAAAGACTTCCATGATCTCCACCGATGTGCGGCTGTCCAGATTCCCCGTGGGTTCATCGGCCAGCAGGATTGCAGGGCGATTCACCAAAGCGCGCGCTACCGCGACCCGCTGTTGTTGTCCCCCGGACATTTGCGAGGGAAAATGTTCCATCCGGTTTGCCAGGCCGACCAACGTGAGCGCCTCAACCGCGCGTTTGCGGCTTTCTGCCTTATCGATCTTCGCGTACAGCGTCGGCAACTCCGTGTTTTCCAGCGCTGTGGTCCGCGCCAACAGATTGAATCCCTGGAAAACAAATCCGATGTTCTGGTTCCGGATCTGCGCCAACGCCCGCTTCTCGTGCTTGGATACGTCGATTCCTTCCAGCAGATATCGTCCTGAACTCGGCCGGTCCAGGCATCCCAGCATGTTCATAAACGTCGACTTTCCGCTTCCGCTCGCTCCCATGATGGCCACAAATTCACCGCGATGAATCTCCAGGCTGACTCCGCGCAAAGCGTGCACGCGGGTTTCGCCCAACTCGTAGTATTTGTGAACGTCCTCCACGCGAATAACCGTGTTGCTGGCAAGCTCGGTGGTGTTCACTTCGGTTTGGTTCGCGGTCTGCATGCAATGGAATTGGGAGAATTGGCGGGTCGGCGCGAGTAAACCCTTAACGGCGAATCCCCGCTCCTCCCGGCGCCGTCGATTTCGGCATCACCGAGCGGATGATCACCTCATCCCCTTCTTTCAATTCACCGTTCACGAATCCCGCAATTTCCGTATACGAATGGTCCGTGATTCCGAGCGCGACCTTCACCGGCTCCATGCTGTTATCCGCGTGGAACTTCCAAACAACAGCGTTGTCGGATCGCGGCGCGCGCGGGTTCTGCGCCGCTCCGCTCGAGGGCCCGGTGCGTTCCGCAGCCACAGCCTCATCGCTCGCGGTTTTCCTTTCGCCGGCAGGCTCAATCCCGTATTGCCTGTATAGCGCCAGAACTTCTTCGGGGGACATCGGTGGCTTGTAGCGCAACGCCGTATTCGGGAGCTTCAGGACGTTCTGCACGGTGGCCACCGGAATCGTCACGTACGCCGTCATCCCCGGAAATAATTTCAACTCAGGATTCGCGAACTCCACGATCGTGTCATAGGTGACCACATTCTGCACCGTGGTCGCGTTCATGCGCACCTGGCTCACCACGCCATGAAATGTTTCTTTTGGAAAAGCATCCACCTTGAACGTGACCGGCTTCCCCGCTTTGATGTTGCCGACGTCCGACTCGTCCGTCTTGGCGTACACCAGCATTTTCGTCAGGTCTTGCGCGATCGTAAAAATGGTCGGCGCTTGCAGCGACGCGGCCACGGTTTGCCCAACGTCCACGTTTCGTGCCACGACAGTCCCGTCAATCGGGGATCGAATCACGGTGTAGTTGAGATTTGTCTGCGCCACGTTTACTGCTGCCTCTTTCTGGCTGACCTGGGCCTCGGCTTGCGTAACGTTTGCCGCGGCTCCGCCTACCGTGGCATTCGCAGAATCGTAGTTTGCTTTTGCAAGATCCAGTTGCTGCTGGCTCAGGATGCCATCCTTGAACAATCCGGCCGTGCGGTCGTAGTCGGCTTTGGTCTGAACCAGCGACGCTTTCGCTTTTTCCAGGTTCGCACGCGCCGCCACCAGGTTTGCTTTCGCGTTTTCCAAATCCGCAGTTGCCTGCAGCAGCGCTCCCTTGAACAATGCGGGATCGATCAGCGCAACGATGTCGCCTTTGTGCACGCGCGAATTGAAATCCACGTCCAGCTTCGAAATCGTCCCGGATACCTGCGAGCCAACTTGCACGGTGATCACCGCATTGATCATTCCGGTGGCTTCCACGACATCGTGGATTTCGCCCTTTTCGACCTTGGCTGTAAAGTGTTGGGGTGCATTATTGTGATTCAGGCCGAACGCCGCAAACAGTCCCGCGACGACAACAGCTCCTGCCAGAATGAGCCATTTGCTCTTTATTTTCATTTCCTGTCCTGGAACCTACGCAACGTATGTTTCATTCATACCGCAGCGCCTCAATGGGATCGAGCAGAGAGGCTTTTCGCGCGGGGTAATATCCAAAAAAAACTCCCACTGCTACGGAGAAAAGCGCCGCCACAATGACGGCTTCAATGGACATTTGCATCGGCCACTGCAACGTTCGGCCAACCAGGAAAGAGCCGACAATTCCAAAGAGGACTCCAGCGGCGCCGCCGACCAGGCTGAGCATCACCGATTCCCCAAGGAATTGCAGTTGAATCGCCTCTTCCGTGGCGCCCACGGCGACGCGCACGCCAATCTCTCGGGTCCTCTCCGTTACCGAAACGAGCATGACGTTCATGATTCCAATTCCACCGACAATGAGAGAAATCGACGCGATGGCGATCAGGAGAACGGTCAGAGTTTTGCTGGCTTCCAGTTGCGCCTGAATGATGTCTTCCGGATTCCGAATGTTGAAGTCATCTTCCTCTTCCGGACGCAGGTGATGGCGATCCCGCAATAGCGCCGCAGCTTCCTGGCCGGCAATCTTGACGGCGTCCTGCGACACCGCGGAACACAGAATGTCGTCCAGCCATGTGATTCCTTTGATTTTTTTCTGCGCGGTCGTGTAAGGAAGAATGATCGTGTCGTCCTGGTCTTGCCCGGAAACGGAAAGCCCCTTGGGCAAGAGCGTGCCCACCACCTTGCAGGGCAGATCTTTCACGCGGATCACTTTTCCAATCGGGTCTTCGACACCAAAGAGTTGGTCGCGGACGGTGCGCCCGATCACGCACACGTCCGCAGCACGATCCGTGTCGTCCTGGGAAAACGCCGCGCCCTGATCGATGTACCACCGCTTGATGTCGAAATATTCCGGCGAAACGCCGCGGTAGCTGGTAAACCAGTTCTGATTTCCGTAGATGATTTGAACCGAGGCATCGACGTTGGGCGAAACGCTTTTAATCAAGGGAATTTGATTCTTGATGGCGATCGCGTCGGCCAGCACGAGCGATTTTGTTCCATGCGTTCCCGTGCGAACGCCGTTGACTGCGCGTCCGCCCGCCTCAATCCACACAAAGTTGTCGCCCAAATTGTTGAGCTGCTGCTCGACGCGGGCTTGCCCCGCTTTTCCGATGGCCACTACACAAATCACTGCCGCAATCCCGATGGTAATGCCCAGTACCGTCAGGATGCTGCGCATTTTATTCCTGAGCAACGCCACAAGAGCCGATCGCAGCAGCGCTGCGTAATTCAAACCCCCTCCTTCTTCTTGCGGTCCATAATTCTGAGCAGTCCAACCTAAACGGAGGATAAACTGGCCGGCAAGTGCACCTGTCCCCTTAATCTTTTCACGAATCAGGATTGATAACCAGTGGCGTCGTACGCTGGATGAATTCTAACGATCTGCCTGTACCATCCCCTTTCACCGTCCACGGGAGCTGCGACGGCATTCCAAGATCGCCGGTGTGGGCCTCGGGGTAGTCGCCGTGTTCGATTCAGACACAGGTAAGTCCCAAAAGCGACCGAGACGAACAAGCATTGCGAAGGGTCTCTGGCAGTAAGTGCTTTGCTGTCAAGAAGTACAAGCCTGTCAAGGGTCGGAAGTCGAGGTGCGGAGTCTCAGGAGAACTAGTGCGCACGAGGAGGAAGGGATGGCAAATCTTTGGCAGGACTTGCGATTCGCATTGCGCATACTGGCGAAAAACCATGGTTTCACTCTAATTGCCGTCTTGACACTTGCTCTGGGGATTGGAGCTAATACCGCGATCTTCAGTGTCCTTGACTCCGTCCTGTTGCGCTCGCTGCCCGTTTCGCATCCTGAGCAACTCGTTACCCTTTCCGATCCAGACGAGCATGGTTCCAGCTTTGGAAGTGAAGGCGGCGACCGCTCTCTCCTTGCCTATTCAGAGTTCGAGTACTTCCGGGATCACAACGAGACCTTTTCAAACATCTTCGCCGCCGACAGCAGTCTTCCCACATTGGAAATCAGCATCCCTAATTCCTCGTCCAGCGCAGGCGTACAAAAAGAGTTCGTCCGCGTCCGCCTTGTCAGCGGAGATTACTTCGCCACGCTTGGAGTCGTTCCCGCGGCCGGCACGTTCTTCACACGCGAAGTGGACCGCGCCAGGGGCGGCGCGTCGATCGCGGTCCTCAACTACGCGTTCTGGAAACAACGCTTTGGCCTGGACCCGCAAGCGCTCGGCAAAACGATACAGATTCGCCAAACATCATTCCAAATTGTGGGCGTCACTCCCCCTGGATTCTTTGGCGAGACTGTCGGCGCAGTCCCCGATCTTTGGGTTCCTATGATGATGCAGGACTCCATCTACCCGGGGCGGGATCTTCTCACGGCATCCAAAGACCTGACGAACATGCACATCTGGCTTCAAGTGATGGCCCGGCTGAAGCCCGGTGTTACGCCGGGGCAGGCCAAGGCTAGGGTCAATGTGGTATTCAAGGGCCTGCTGGAGTCCAAGGTTAGCGCCACGATCTCGGCCGACCAGCGCCGTCATGATCTCGATCAACGGATCAATCTGCAGCCAGCGGCGAATGGTTCTTCCATGCTGCGCGAGCATTTTGGCGAGCCCCTGAAGATTTTGATGGCCATGGTGGGATTTGTCCTTCTCATTGCCTGCGCCAACGTAGCGAATCTCCTACTCGCGCGCGGAGCGGCGCGGCAAAGAGAATTCGCCATGCGCATCGCCATCGGGGCAGGGCGCGCGCGCCTGATCAGGCAACTGCTGACGGAGGGCCTGGTCCTCGCGATATCCGGCGCCACCGCAGGGTTACTGCTCGGCAATTGGGCCGACGCGCTTCTATTGCACATGGTTTCAGGCGCGGCATCCGGAGCCTCGAGCATCCGCCTCGATCTGCAGCCTGACGCACGCGTACTCGGTTTCACACTTGGCGTTACGCTGCTTGCGACCGTCTTCTTTGCCTTGATTCCTTCCTTGAATTCGACGCGCCTGGATCTCACTCCGGTTCTGAAGTCCACCCCAAGCGGCACGTCAAGCGAGGCATCGCAGCGGCGCTTTCCTGCGGGGAAAATACTGGTAGTTACGCAAATCGCCGTCTCCGTAATTCTCCTCGTCTCTGCCGGGCTTTTTGTACGCAGCCTCTCCAGACTCGCCGAAGTAAAACTTGGTTATAACCGCGAAAACCTGATTCTCTTCCGAGTTGATGCCGCGCCTGCAGGATACAAGGGCGCGGCGATTCCCCGATTCCAACTCGATTTGCTCGCCAGGATCTCCGCGATCCCCGGTCTGCGCGGCGCAACCGTTTCTAAGGACGGCCTCTTCAGCGGCTCGGAATCGGCCGATCCGATCGCCGTCGAAGGCTATACCGCCAAGCCCGGTGAGGAAATGCATTCACGGATGGATCATGTTGGGCCGAGTTATTTCTCCACACTTGGAATTCCCATCTTGATGGGGCGCGAAATTGAAGCACAGGACACGGCTGGCAGTGTTCGGGCCGCCGTCATAAATCAAACCTTCGCGCATCGTTTTTTCCCAAACACCAATCCCATCGGCAAGTATGTCCGCGATACCTATCCCGGCAACCCTGCAGAGATGGTCGTTGTGGGTGTGGCCGCGGACGCCAAGTATAACGATTTGCGGGAGAAAGCCCTGCCTCGCATCTATGCTCCTCTCGCCAATCCCATGTGGGAAAATCCTGCCGCTTTCTATGAGGTGCGCACCTATGCCGATCCTCAAGCCGTAATTGCCGCGCTTCGCCAAGTTGCGCAGGAAGCGGCACCGACTCTCACGCCCATCGAGGTGCATACTATGTCCGGGCTCGTCGACGACTCCTTGCAAACCGATCGCTTCATCGAGCAATTGGCCGGGGCCTTCAGCCTTTTGGCTCTGGCCCTCGCAGCCATCGGCCTCTACGGCTTGATGGCCTACACAGTATCCCGCCGGACAAGGGACATCGGAATTCGCCTGGCGCTTGGCGCGGAGCCGGAGAATGTTCTTTGGCAGGTTCTTCGCGAGACCCTGGTGCTCGTACTGATCGGCATTGGCATTGGCGTGCCCTTGGCACTAGGTGGAACTCATCTGGTGCGCAGCATGTTATTTGGGCTCGGTTTCGCGGACCCTGTTGCAATTTTGTTTGCGGCCACGCTGCTGACCATTGTTGCCGCACTTGCCGGCTTCGTGCCGGCGTGGCGAGCTTCTCGAGTTGACCCGATGGTCGCTCTGCGATACGAATGAACACTGCTATCCGGCGCTTAAATCATCCGTTCAGCCGGTTGTATGCAGAAGTAACTTCCCTCGTTTCCTGTTAGCTCTGAGTGCCAGCATCGTGCGGCCTTCAGGATTCATAACCAGCGGGCATGCGCTCTGGTATGATTTGGTTTGGGACTCATGCGGCCTGAACGCATTCCTTTGTTTCCGCTGAACGTCGTCCTGCTTCCAGGCGCGGAACTGCCCTTGCACATTTTCGAGCCTCGTTACCGCCAAATGGTCAAAGATTGCCTGGAAGAAAAATCCGAATTTGGCATGATCCTGTCCCTCGATAAGGGAGTCGCACGCGTCGGCTGTACGGCGGAAATTATGCAAGTCACAAAACGCTACGAAAACGGCAGAATGGACATCCTTACTGTCGGCCGCGCTCCATTCCGCGTCGTGGAACTCTTCACCGAGGACCCTCTGCTGGAAGGCCACGTGGACTACCTGGAAGACCGGGAAAATCCCGCCAATCCTAGCATCCAGCGCGAACTCGTGGAGCTTTTCGAAGCCTGCCACACGCTGATCTTCGATGACTATCCGAAGAATCTCGAGGGCACCGCGACCGAGGATTTGTCTTATCTCGTTGCAGCAACCCTGCCCATGGATTTATTGTGGAAGCAGCAGATACTTGAGCTTCGATCGGAAGCGGATCGACAGGAGCGATTGGTAGCGTACCTTCGCGAGTGGGCGCCGCATCTACAGAAGAAAGAGGCTAAGCGCCAGCGCGCGGGAGCAAACGGACACGGATTGAATTAGGTTTTGGCGAGCCTACCCGCCCAGCTCGCGGAACGGGACCCATGACGGAAAGTAAATCGATGCATTCTTCGAAGCCACGCACCTTGGGCGAGCTAAAACGCATCCCTGATTTTGATCCGGGGGGCGCATGCCGCTCCGTCAAGAACGAGCTCCGCCGCAACCTGCTGCGGTCCATCGAAAAGGGTGAGACGCTCTTCCCCGGCGTCCACGGCTATGAAGACACCGTCGTTCCGCAAATCGTGAATGCGCTGCTTTCCCGCCACAATTTTATTCTTCTCGGCCTGCGAGGCCAGGCCAAGAGCCGCATTTTGCGCGGCCTCGTCAATCTGCTTGATCCGGAAATGCCGGTCGTCGCGGGCTGCGAAATCAACGACGATCCTTTCAAGCCCATCTGCCGCGCGTGCCGTGAAAGAATCAACAGCGAAGGCGACAATACACCCGTCGCCTGGATGCCCCGCGAGAATCGCTTTGTCGAGAAACTGGCTACGCCGGACGTAACCATGGCCGACATTATCGGCGATGTTGATCCCATCCGCGCGGCTCGCGGCGGACGCGACTTGTCCGACGAACTCACCATCCACTATGGGCTTCTTCCTCGCGCCAACCGCGGCATTTTTGCCATTAACGAACTGCCAGACCTTGCCGGAAAAATTCAGGTCGGCCTCTTCAACATCATGCAGGAAGGCGACATTCAGATTAAGGGCTATCCGCTGCGCCTCCCGCTCGACGTGCTCATCGTTTTCACGGCGAATCCTGAGGATTACACCGCGCGCGGCAAAATCATCACGCCGCTCAAGGACCGCATCGGTGCGGAAATTCGCACGCATTATCCCGCCACCATCGAAGAAGGAATGACCATCACGACGCAGGAAGCCTGGGTAGGGCGCGATTCCGGCAAGAAGGTCGACGTGCCGCCTTATCTCCGCCAGGTCGTGGAAGAGATCGCTTTTCAAGCGCGCGAAGACAAGCGCGTGGACCGCCGCTCTGGCGTCAGCCAACGTCTGCCTATCACCACTCTGGAGAGCCTCGTCAGCAGCGCCGAGCAGCGCGCCGCGCGCAACGGCGAGAAATCCGTGGTCGCGCGCGTCGCCGATGTTTACGCGGCCCTTCCCGCCATCACCGGCAAGATGGAACTCGAATACGAAGGCGAACTCAAGGGCGCCGACACCATCGCCCGCGAACTGATTCGCGCCGCTGTTGGCCGCGTTTTCAGCAAACATTTCACAGATATCAATTTCCAGCCGGTCATACAATGGTTCGAACTGGGTGGCGAACTCAAGCTTCCCGATCTCGCCACCACGAGCGAGCGCTATCAGCAGCTTTCGAAAATTCAGGGCCTGCTGGAGCACGTTGGCCGGCTCGGCGTCTCCGATCGCAAGGACGCGGGTGCCGCCGCAGCCGCAGCCGAAATGATTCTCGAAGGATTGTGGGCCCATCGCCGCATCGGCCGGAGCGAAGAGCGCGGGTTCTACGCCGAAAAGCCGCGTCAACCCGACCAGCGCGAGCGCGAAGGACCGCCGCGTCCCCCGCGCCGGCAGTTCAACTAGTTCTGAGTTTTGGAAGATAAGATAACGCAGAGGCGCAGAGCGCACAAAGGAACGCAGAGCCGAAGTTCCTTGCTTGCATTCGGTGTTGCAGGGGAGAAATCGCGGTATGAAATTCATTCGCTACGGCAAATACGTAGGCGAGCCGGCCGACGCCGTCGACCTCGAAGAGCTCATCAAGCGCCTCGGCAATTTCTTTCTCCAGAGTGGTTTCGAATCGCAATTCTACGGCGTCTCCCAGATGGACCCCGAACGCTCCATGGAAGCGCTGCGTGAAGCCATCCTGCGCGCGCTCCAGGAAGGGGACCTGCTCCCCGAAAACGCCATGAGCGAAGAGCTGCGCAAAATGCTGCAAGATCCGGCCGCGATGAACAGTCAGGCGGTCAAAGATCTCCTGGATAAGCTCACCGAACGCCTCGCCAACGAAGGCTTCATTAATCCGCAGCAACCGCCGCAAGTCACGCCGCCGCCAAACACCTCCGCGCGCGGCCGGCTCGGCCAGCCGCAAGACCGCCAAACCGAAGCGCGCTTTGAAATCACCGATAAGACCATCGATTTTCTGGGCTTCAAGACTCTGCAGGACTTGCTCGGCTCGCTTGGCCGCAGCAGCTTTGGCCGCCACGACACCCGCGACCTTGCCACCGGAGTCGAATCCGGCGGCATCTCTCGCCCCTATGAATTCGGCGACACGCTCAACATGGACATTAGTGCCACGCTCTTCAACGCTGTCCGCCGTGAAGGCGCGAAAGTTCCCATCGAAATGACCTACTCTGACCTGATGGTGCATCAATGCGAATACCACAGTTCCTGCGCCACGGTGGTCCTTCTCGATTGCAGCCACAGCATGATTCTCTATGGCGAAGACCGCTTCACTCCCGCCAAGCGCGTGGCCATGGCGCTCTCGCATCTCATTCGAACGCAGTATCCCGGCGACACGCTAAGCCTCGTTCTTTTTCACGATTCCGCCGAAGAAGTTCCTCTCGGCGAACTTGCCCGCGTGCAGGTCGGCCCGTATTACACCAACACACGCGAAGGCCTGCGCATGGCCCAGCGCATCCTCCTCCGCCAGAAAAAAGACATGCGCCAGATCGTCATGATCACTGACGGGAAGCCCTCTGCGCTCACGCTCGAAGACGGCCGGATTTACAAAAATGCGTTCGGCCTCGATCCGTTCGTTGTGGGCCAGACATTAGAAGAAGTGAACAAGTGCAAGCGCGCCGGCATCATGATCAACACCTTTATGCTCGCCAGCGATTATTCGCTGGTCCACTTCGTCCAGAAAATCACCGAAATGTGCCGCGGCAAAGCCTACTTCACCACACCTTACACCCTGGGGCAGTATCTCCTCATGGACTACATGTCCCGCAAAACTAAGCAAATCCACTAACCGGCGCACGATGGGAACCGCATCCTGTCCTTGTGCGCTCTCGTGCTTAGCAGTTGACCGCTCTTATTCTGTCTGATATTAAGACCGGTACGTCCCTTCTTTACCTACAGGGAAGTGAGTAAGACCAATGCCTTTCCAAATCGTGCGCCAACCAGTCGCAAGTCCTCTGAGCTTCTCAAGGTCGGACGACGCCGCCATCCTAACGCAAGCTGCAGTCCTGCTGGCGACCGGCGCACAACTGCGTGGGGACAATAAACGCTTTCGTCTTGCTCCCGCGGGCATTTCCTCGGGCTCCGCGCCACTCCTGGACGAAGACCTGAAGCTCCTCGGGCTTCCCGCTTTGGCAGAATCTCCCGGCAGGATCGACTCAGCGCACAATCGCCAGTTGCTGTTCAGCCGGTACAAGCTCCCTATCCCAACCCAGGCGGTCCTAACCGAAACGGCCATCGAGGACAAGAATGTTTTCGGCGATGTCGCCAGGATACATTTCTCCGAAGGCTCGAGCAAATCCGCTATCGACATGATGGAACTTTGTCTGAGGCACCCAAACGAATTGGTCCGTGTTTCTGCCGCTGCGGCCTACAGTGAACACAGCTCGGAATTGGATCGCCTCGTTCGCATTCTGGAAGCGGGCACGCGTAGCGCTGAGAATTTGCTCAGGAGCATTTCTGCCACGGCGCTCTCTTTTGCCGCTCCCGATCACCCGCGCCTAAGGGAGATGCAAGGGATCGCAGGTCGACCCGGGGCCACCGGCGCCGGCGATACGACCATGCTCATCCACGGAACCTGGGCGCAAAACTCGCCCTGGTGGCAGCCCGGCGGCGATTTCCATACTTATATTCTGCAATCGGTTCGGCCGGATCTTTATTCCAAGCCCGACCGCTTCGGCTGGTCGGGAGGCTACAGCGATGCCGCCAGGACGCTTGCGGCTACGGATCTTGTGAGCTGGGTGCAAAACCACAACGAACAAGGCCTGGACCTGATTACTCATAGCCACGGCGGCAATGTCGCCTTCCTCGCCACTCAGAACGGGCTGGACCTCGGAGAGTTGATCCTTCTCAGCTGCCCCGTCCATGTGCCTAAATACCAGCCGGACATGGCGCACGTGCATAAGAAGGTGGTGTCCATCCGCGTGCACTTCGATCTTGTGATCCTTGCCGATCGCGGCGGACAGCGATTCAATTTTCCGGGAATCACCGAAAACGTCCTGCCCATATGGTTCGACCACTTCGCCACGCACAATCCGGATGTTTGGAGACAACAGAACGTTCCAGCGATGATCTAGCGAAGGTGCTAAAATAGTGGTGTTATGTGGGTGTTGCAGGCGATTGGGCTTTTCCTCGCGGCTGCGGCTTGGCGCCTCACCGGTTCCAGGCGGTTTGGCGAGGTATTGATCCGCTCTCTTTCGACTAAAAACGAAAACCTGAAAAACATCGCTGGGATCCTTATTGTGCGCGCCGGCAAGAAGGCGAAGCCTCTGCTTCAAGATGCCTTGCACCGCAGGGAGAATCTGCCGATGACTCTCTGGTTGCTTGCAGACCTCGGCGACCGTATGGTCGATAAGGAAATCCAGCCGTTCAGCAGCGATCAAGACCCCAAGGTTGCTGAGGCCGCCCGCCAAGCCCTTCGCGTGCTTGGCTCAAACCGCGAGCGGCACTGACGCCATCCGCTTATCGACATACGCACGAGTTTTAGGTATGAATTGAATAGCCCTCCCGGCCCTCGGAGAGGTAAGCATGAGACGTTCTTCGATCGTTCTTTCCGTGGTTATACTCTGTTTTTTCCTCGGCTCCTTTCCCGGCTCGGCGCAAGACCCCAAGGACCAGCCAAAGGACGCGCCAGCGGCACAGCCCGAGCCCTGGTACAGTCCTAAAAAATACAACCCAGCCAAGTTGTTTAAGCGTGGCTCGAAATCCGCGAACGACCAGTTGGCCTCGAACGGCGACCTGGAAGCAAAATTAACGCGCCAGTTGCAAGTCCAGGAGATTTTGCCACAGGACAAACATTTGCAGGACGCCTGCTCGTCGTTCCGGGAACTGGCCGACTGCGTCGCGACACTGCGCGCGAGCCACGTGTTGAAGATTGACTTCTCTTGTTTGAAATGGGATGTGACCGGCGTGAAGCCCAAGCCCGTCTCCGATTCCTGCGCCGGTCCCTCGGGCGGGAAAGCCATGGGCCTCACCAGGTCTATCGATCTCTTGAAGCCGGATTCTGACGCCAAATCTGAAGCAAGTAATGCTTTGCGGCGAGCACACGAGGACATTAAGGACGCCAGCGACTAATCCCCGGCCGCTTTCAACTGAGGCTTTCGCCACTGTCTATCCGCCTTTGCGGCTTTGTGCGCCTGTGCGCTAAACTGAGGCGATGGGAATTTTGCGGCGGCTTTCACGCTGGATGGGAAAACAGGACCCTATGACGCACATCGTTGCGGGGAACACGGCTCCCGGGTTTTCGCTCAAATCTTTAAACAATAAGGAGTATTCGCTCGCTACCCTTATCGAACGTGGCCCCGTGGTCGCTGCCTTCTTCAAGATCTCCTGCCCGGTGTGCCAATTCACATTTCCATTTCTCGAGCGCCTCTACAAGCGCTACGGAGGCGATCAGGTAACGTTCCTCGGCATCTCGCAGGATGACGTGAAAGCTTCACAGAAATTCGCAAAGGAGTACGGCGTAACGTTTCCGATTCTCCTCGACGACGAGAAAGGTTACGTGGTCTCCAACTCCTACGGCCTGACTAACGTGCCCACGATTTTTCTGATCGATACCGACGGCGTGGTCAGAGTAAGCTCCATGGGCTTCGACAAGAAGGACTTGGAAGCAATTGGCGGGTATCTGGCGGAGCGCAAAAAAATATCGCTGTCGCCGCTTTTCCGTCCCGACGAAATTGTTCCCTCGAACAAACCAGGATGAAGCTCAAAGAATTAGGCCCGGTCGGGCCTCCGTTGTCACATCGAATTCATTCGAGATTGGCGTCAAGAAGCTGCTTCTTGTGTTTTGGCGGACGCTTCCGCATATCGGGAATGACGCGCGTGACGGCAGGCGCAATTCCGGAATTTCGCGCCGCTCGCCGCGCTTCCGTTCCTTTGTCCAAAATCTTTTTCCGTTTCCTCATTCCAGCCTTGGGCCGGGATTCTATCGGATTCAGAAATTGAACGATACTTGTAAATCGATGCGCCGATTGGCGGTAGAGGAAGAAAACGGCCCGCCGGCAAGCCCATTGGATTCGCCAAAGATTGGTGAGCTGAGATTCCCGACTGGGTTGGAGACATTAACATTATTGAAGACGTTTCGCGCGTTGACGCCAAACGTCAAATTATAGCGATAATTCGACGGCGCGCCCCCGAACATCCCACCCCCGTGGTCCCCTCCTCCCCCGCCACCGCCAGGCCCGCGGCCAAACGTGCCGCCACGAGGGCCACCAGCGGCCGATTCCTTTTTCGCACCGAAGCCAAAAGTCTTGCTCAGCCGCAAATTCAAAGCGAAGCGGCCCGGACCTGTGGCGTCATTAATTGGAATGACGGATGCTCCAGGGAGAGTAACCAAATTGAAGCAGCCATACGGGGTGTCTTTCGAACCGGTCGCGCCAGCGGAACAGTTTCCAGGCGTCGCGCGGGTGTTGAACACTGCGTTTCCGTATAAATCCTGTCCGGTGGTGATGTTGAAAGGAGCGCCGGAACTGGCAATCATAAATGGGCTCAAGCGAAAGTCGTAGGGCAGGCCGATCGAGCCGCCGACAAAAACGCGGTGGCGGACATCGAAAGAAGCGCGGCCGTAGTCCTCCGCTATGCCACAAGGCGTTCCGCCGGGGCCGCTCATTACGACCGGGCAGGGGATCGACGGGATGGTGGACGCGCCTGAAGTATCGCTTTTGGCGTAGTTCAAGGTGTAGTAGCCGAACAAGGAGAGCTTCGCGCCCATGCGAATGGTGCTGTTCACGATCAATTGATTCTGCTTGAAGACGCCTTCGGATTGAAATTCGTACAGAATTTCGCTGGGTGGCGGAGCAACGGTTGCCCCCGGAGGAATTGTATTGGCACTGATGAAGTTGGTGAAGAACTGATGGTTGCCACGCGCATTGAGATAGGTAACGGACAGATTTGCTGATTTCGTCAGTTGCCGCTCCAGCGTTGCGCCGGTCTGCATGGTGTAAGGAGTGCGGAGATTGGGATTGATTTGATAGACCGTCTGTGGAGAAGTGCTGGATGACAGAAACTGGGCCGGCGGCACAGCGCGGGCAGGGTCGAAAAATGACGGATTCTGAACAAGATATTGCTGCTGGATGACGCCATTCTGAAGTTGTTGCTGCAACACGAGGTCCGAACCAAAACGGTCGTAGAAAATTCCATAACCGAGACGAAGGACGGTTTTAGGGGATTTGTTTCTCCCGTTGGCATCGATTCCCCAAGCCAAGCCGACCCGTGGCGCAAAATCGGCATGATCACCGAGATTGTTTTGTGTCTCGTAACGCAGGCCGGAACTAATGGTCACATTCGGTCTGATGCGCCAGTCGTCTTGCAGAAAGACAGCTCCATCCGCCCAAGTCTCATCGGCCACGGCGCTCCCGATGGTGTTGAAGTTCAGCGCATAGAAACTGGCACCGCCACCGTTCTGGGCAGGCGTGTTACCGGCGGCGATGGATTGAAGGGTTCGTTGATAGGCGACAAGCCCGGAAATCTGCGGGCAAGTACTGGGAGGATTTTGAACGTTGCACCCACTTACGGTTGGGTCGATGCGTGAGCCGAAGGAATACACGCCATTGAACCTGGAGTCTGAGGACTTCTCTTCTTTTGTGACGCGGGCGCGGCCGCCGTATTTGATGGAATGCTTGCCGAAGGTCATGTAAGTGATGTTCTGAAGCTCATTACGATTTTGCACGTCGTTGTACAGACCCGAGGTGCTACCGCCACCGACGAATGCACCTTGGATCTGAATCGTGGGAGCGGTGTTCAGGGGATTCTGAATATTGTTTTCGCGGACGAACTGAAACCGTGTTTCGTTGATGGTTCTTGAGCTTAACGTCTGCGTGTCGCTCATCTGGAAAGTGTGCTCCGTCTCCAGCAGATTGTAGCCAAGGGACGGCAGGCTAAAGGCTCCAACACCGTTGCCGCTCTCGTTGTTGCGCCAATACTGATAACGAGTGGTGAGCGTATTCCCGGGAGTAACTAGATAATCGAACCGTTGGCTGACATTTGTGCGCGTGCGAGGGTTCGGCACAGTGTCCGTAAATTGCGTGATTTGGAATGTCGTTGGATCAACGAAGGGCGCATCAATGACGTTTAATTCGTTAAGGTTGCGCCGTTCGATGTTGGTGAAGAAGGAAGCCTTCTTGCCCAAAGAACCCCCAAGATTAGCGCTGTACTGCGTGGAATCGTAACCGGGTTGCGCGGCGGGACCTTCAAACGGATTGCGAGAATTGAAGGCGTTGGAGTTGCCTGTTACAAAAAGCTGGCCATGAAGCTGATCCGTTCCCGGTTTCGTCAAGATTTCGATGCGGCCGTAACCAAGTTTGTCGTATTCGGAGGAAAAGGGATTCTGATTGATTCGAATCTCGCGGATGGAGGCTTTTGGCGGAAGCTGCCCGGCGGTGAAGCCGTCAATGTAGATCTGACCGCCGTTCGGACCGGCAGAAGGACCAGCGAGAGCCTGGAGTTCAGATTGCAGTTCGTCGGGGTCGTCGGAAAGCGCCTCAAGATCCTTGCCCTTCATGACCACCGTTCCAGCATTGTTCGAAGGATCGACATCGACTCTGGTGGAGGAATCGGAAACCTCCACTTTTTCCTCTTCGATCTGGATGACCAGCCCAATATTCAATTGTTGTGTCTTCCCGGCGAGAATTCCCACATTCTCCTGGGTAACGATCGCAAAACCCTTGGCGACCGCTTTCAGTGTGTAGGTACCAGGAACCAGCCCTTTGAATTCGTAGAAGCCATCGCGGTTGGTGGTGGTGTCCAGCGAGGCGCCGCCGGCATCGGTCAGACGCACCGCGGCTTTGGCAACCACTCCGCCCGAGGGGTCGGTGACGACGCCATTCAGTGCGCCAGCGGTCGTCTGCGCACGCAAATCCCCAGCTCCGGGATAAGTCAACAAAAGAAGAACCAAATTCAATAGAACAATTCGAACGGGCCAAAAACGCATCAGATCTCCTGAATGAACATGGTTTGTATTGGGTTGGGCAGCATTACGGCGTGGGCGCTTCCCCGCCGGCTCCCGTGCCGAGGCTCCACGGCGAAAGAATTGTAGACGGGCTGCTCTTTGGGGAAGCTTCCAGAATAGGTTCCACTCCGCCAAGCAGAGTGATGACGGTGGGAACGCCGTTGGCTCCTCCTTCGGTCGCCACAATCATGACAGCGTCGCCCTTCTGTAGGTCCGCCAGTGTGATGGGTGGCATGCGGCTGATCGCCTGTTGTAAATCGCCGGAGCCCCCTCCCGCTCCCATCCTTCCCATTCCTCCAGAGCCCGACCCGCCAGAAGCCGAGCCATTGGGCTTGGTTGACGGTTCCGAGTTCGCGGCCGAGCCGGCGCTACCAGTAGTTGGCGTTGTCGAGGGCGCTTCGGCCGGAGTTCCTTTCAGACGCGCGGCGATGCGTTGTGCCATGGGGGGAGGCAGGTTGCGCAACTGTGAGTCGGCTGTGATTTTCACGGTGATGGATTTCTTCAAGACTAGATCCTGAACAGCAATGGTGCCCGCTGACGCATCGAGCGCGGAAATGGGGCCGGCGATATTTCGAAAAGTGCCGGAAACGATTTCATCGGCAGTGAATTCAGCGCCATCGGCGCTGCGCGTACCGCGGGCGCGAAGCTGGTCGCCCGGCTTGATCTGATCAAGAGGAGCAGGTTTCGCGTCATCAAATTTCACCGAATCCGACGCATAACGGCGCAGGATGGTGTCCTTCGAGAAGTGGATGGCAACTGTCTTCCTTTCGTCCTGAGAAGGCAGCGAAGCGTTGATGGTATTGCCCGCCGCGTCGACGTTGCTTACCAGTCCTCCGAAGCCGTACCTCTGCCATTCTTTGCGCTCGCGAGACTGTTTCTCGGCGATGTCTGCCTTCTTAATGGCAATGACCGAGGCGGCGGCAACGGATTTCCCGTCATCGGCAAGTTTGCCGCGCACAAGAATGCGGTCGCCCGGCTGGAGGTCCGCCAACTGGATGGGCGTGACATCCTTCAAGTCCTTTTGGCCGGGTGCGATGCGAACGAGTTTTGCAGGGTCCTGGACTTGGATGATCACGTCAGCGCCTGCGTCGGTTGTCAAAACTATGGTATTCCCGGAAATCGACTTAATCGTTCCCACGGGCCGAGCGGCAGCAGGAGCTTGTGCGGAGGATTGCTGCCCGGCCAGTTTCTCCGCCGCGTGAGAAACGACCGCGCTCCTTGCGCTTAGACTCAGCACAATCGCCACAACCAAGAGAATTTGTTTAGGCACCGGACCGTCGCCAAACGGCATCTCAAATACCTCAGTCGTTATTTGCGTTCTCGAGCCTGATGGCAATGCGTGGGCCGATTCCGAAGCCAATCAGACGACAGATTCGAGACAGGGATTAGACGTTTCGTAGGGTGAATATCGTTTCACCAGAACTCTCTTGCTTCGCAAGAGCCAATGGCGAGCCTCAATGGGTAGAATGCCCAAGAGAGGTCGTGGCGGAAGCGTGTGGGAGTCAAAAACAATGCGCTCTGATTATGACGCAATGCAACAAATCGTAGCCGCAGGAGCCGACCTGAACGAGTTTGACGACTTTAGAATGACACCGCTTCTTTGGGCGATCATGAGAGGGGACATTGATGCGGTCAGGTTGCTGTTGGAAAGTGGAGCCGACGCGAATGTAAGGCCGAATCCCAGCGATTTACCGCTTTGGAGCGCGGAGGACGATTTCGGAATGATGGAGATTGCCGCGCTGCTGCGCTCCTACGGAGCCACCAAGTAAAGAGTGCGAACTCTTCCAAGAATGCACTTGTACCGCGTTATCAAGCACTTCATCCTGGGTTGGGAGGATGCGATAGTCTCTTGAGCCACCGCGCAAATCGCGCCCGATCGTCCTGTTGCATGGCAACGATCTTCACGCCCATGCCTTCTTTGCGTCTGGTGCTTTTCACCTCGGCGCGCGCACGTATTTCCCCTTCCGATGTATCGAGCAACAGCTGAATCAAGGTACCTAGCGGAGGAGGTTCAGGCGTACGAATAAACAAGCCGCCCAATCCAAGATTCCCTACGCGGGAGACATACCTCTGGTTGGCACTCTGCCAAGCGGAAAACGTCGGCTGAGGCGGATTGAAGCGAGGGTAGCGACGGAGGTCGTTCGTAGTCGCCACGAGGAACCCCCCGGCAAGGATACTCTCAATCATTTCCACGCTGAAGGTCAAATGTCCGATTAGCGCTTCTTGCCTGCGTTTCTAGGGACGATGGTCGGCGGATTCGTGGGAGCCGTTGCAGGGCCTCCTTTCGCAGTCCTCACAGGAATCTGCGGATTCTTTCTTGCGCTTTGGGCTAGAGTCAGATTTGCCGCGACGCGTGTTTCTGCAAGTCCCTGAAATGTTTGTTGCTGATTATGCCTGTCAGTGGCCGCACGCCTTACCGGAGAACTCAATCCATGTGTACGATTTCGGCTAATCGGGACTTATACGGGCATAAACTTAAGCGAGGAGAAATCGTTGACTCTCCCTAAAGACTGCAAGTGCGGCTGCCATGCTGCCCCTCATGCTGTTTTCCACGTTCACCCTTGCTGCGGTCCTGGTTCGGAGGGATGGCCACACGAAGTAGTTCTGCCTAGTGAAAGGGACCCGTACAAAATCGTCACTCTCTTCGGAGATAAGAAACCTGCGGATGCGGCTCCGTCTGACAAATCTGGAGTGGGCAAGTCCCAACCAAAAACTAGCCCCATCACCAAGATGTCCGAGTAGTGCGCTAACCAGATGGGAGAAGGCCGGTCTCCACGGGATGCGATACGCTCCCAATGATCGACGTGCTCGAGGCACAATGAAAAGGAGACCGGCAATGAAAAAGATTAGCACTGTTCGGGTAAATGGAAACATGATTTTCAAAGGACACAAGCTCACGATTGGTGTGGACCTCGGCGATCGCTGGTCGTGTTACTGCGTTTTGGATGAAGCGGGTGAAATCCTTCTGGAACAGAAAGTGGCCACGACACCGGAAGCGATGAAGCAGATATTTGAGAAGATACCGCGTGGTCTTATTGCCATGGAGACCGGAACACATTCTCCTTGGGTAAGCCGGCTGTTAAAGGAGCTGGGACACGCGGTGCTCGTGGCGCACGCCCAGAAGGTGCAATTGATCACCAAGAGCAATCGAAAAGATGATCGCCACGATGCGCGGACACTGGCACGGCTGGCGCGAATCGATCCCCAGCTGTTGGGGCCGGTGCGGCATCGCAGCGCGAAAGCGCAAATTCATCTGACGGTGATTCGGGCACGGGCGGAATTGGTGAGTGCACGAACCGGCCTAGCGAACGCGGCGCGCGGGTTAGCGAAGTCTTATGGTGAACGGCTGCGTAAATGTGGCACGCAGCAAGTGAGCCGGGAGCTGGCCGCTGAATTGAGCGTGGAGTTGCGAGAGGTTCTGGAGCCGCTGCTCAAAGAAATCGAATCGTTGAACGAGCGCATCAAGGAATACGACGTCCGGATGGAGCAAATCGCCAGGGAGAGCTATCCGCAAGTCGAACTGCTCAAACAGGTGAAGGGGGTGGGAACGCAGATCGCGCTGACGTACGTCCTGACCCTGGACGATCCGCAGCGGTTCCCAAAGAGTCGCGAGGTAGGCTGTTTTCTCGGATTGCGCCCTGGGCGCAGGGACTCCGGTGAGAGCCACCCGCAGATGCACATCAGTAAAGAAGGAGACCCTTATTTGAGGACGATGCTGGTGCAGGGGGCGCACTACATCCTGGGGCCCTTTGGAGAAGACTGTGATCTACGACGTTGGGGGCTAAAACTTGCGGCGCGAGGAGGGAAAAGTGCTAAGAAGCGAGCCGTTGTTGCAGTGGCGAGAAAGCTAGCGGTACTGCATCGGTTGTGGGTGAGTGGAGAGGTGTACGAACCACTGCGCAATAGCCAGAAGGCGATGCGCGCCGCGGCCTAGAGTGAAGAATTCCCCACAAAAAAGAGGATGCTAAGGGTCGACGGAGTTGACGATCGTCGTTCCTAGGCGATCCTGGCTCGAAATTTCTCTGTGGAAAACTGGGAAAGGCAAGAAGAAAGAAAAGGAGCACATAAGAAAGCAGAGAGTCCAAACAGCCGAGCTCAACCGCCGAGATCAGGTGACTGCGCCAGTGCCTGGACCAGTTCCCTTCGAAAGGGGGAACAGAGGTCGATAATCAGGTAGCAGCACCTAATGAATCGAGTACACCCAACTTGCACCGAGCGACCATCGCTCACCAAAGAGTGCGGATGGAAGGGTGGCGACAGGAGCGGCTTGGCTCACGGGCAGGAACTCACAGGGAGAAAGAGAAGAACAAAAATATCCTTACAGGAAAAGAAAAAAAGAAAAAACATACTTGACACTCACCGGCCTTCTCATGGAAGGCACCCACACCTGTCGCGGCACGGAAATCGCATTATAGAGGCAGAGGCTACTGCTTTGGCAGGTCGGACCCCGCAGGAGGACTTAAACGGACTGCTACGAAGGGAGTGGGCGTGTCGTTCGGGTACAGATTATTTGTTTCAATGAACTGACCGCCTGGATGTGGAACAAACGTATTCCTTCGCAACCAAAAATCTCCTCGTAAACGCGCCGATACCGGTGTCGGCGGGCACTTAAGTAGTTTTACGTTCCCGCTGACTCGAATCCATTCTCCGGGTCGCAATACCATCATGCTTTCTGAGTGGTCAGGCGACCCGAACAGCTCAACGAAGCCGATTGAATCTACTGGTGGTCCCTGCGGCTCAGCCTCTCCTCGCACAACCAGCGCAAGGCTAGAATAGTTGAAGGCCACGGACTCATCGCTAGGCTGCAAGTCGGATAGATGGGGAGATACCGGTAGCTCGATGGGAGCGGTCCCGGTGTTAAGAATTTTAAACTCTACTTGGAACGGCTCGGCTGCATTGATGTCCGTCGGAGTAACACGCATTAAGTAGATTCCCAGAGCGCGCGGATCGCGCTGGTTGGGTGCACCATCTCTCAAGATGCTACCGCCGTAGCCACTGCCCATACAACCCGTGCCCTCTTTACAATCCGATTGCGGTGCTGGAGGGTGCCGAAGTTCCGTGCGCTGACGAACAGCAGTGAGGTCGATATATTTGATCTCTTGTGCATTCAGGAGACATGGCAAGGCAAGTAGAAGCAGCAGAAACACCCTAAGAAAAGGCATAATCGAGTACCGCCGTTTCAAGTTCCTAGTGGAAGTTTATCCCAATTAGTGCTCCAAGTGCCCGGTTAGTCTTAGCGCTGTGCCTGATTGACTGGTCTGCCCCACCGGAATACAAAGGATTGGAATCAATAGGTCCTTTTTGGGGGGGAGGCGCGAAATGCATGCCCACCCGAAGCTGCAAGTAGTCTTGTCCATCCTCATCATTCTGTTTGTGAGTGGTTGCGGAGGATCGGCGAGGACGTTTGATTTGGCTCGCGCCTGCATCGTCACGAAGCAACCCGACCCACCCTTTGTGCCCCCGGCACCTTATCCTGTGACTCCCGATGCAAACAGCTTCTGGTTAGGCACGAATGCCCTGTGGACGGCGCTCCCTTTGGACGGAACATGGAAGGGTCTGTCTCATTACACACCCAATGATCCGACATTCCGGCAAGTGACCTTTTGGTGGCGACAAGGTTACGACGCCCATGCCGAGCCGCAGCCGAACCTGACTGTTACAGGGACACGACTCGATCTTTCCGCAACACCTCTGCTTTCCGGCCCGGCTAGCAATGGCTGGGTGCAACCGGATCAACCGTTCATGGATGTCGGTATCAATGTTCCGACGCTGGGGTGTTGGCGGATTACGGGTACGTACCAGGGTCAGGAGCTGAGCTACACCGTGCTGGTGACACAGTAATTGGTCGGCACGCGGAATGAGGTCGCTTCACCGGTTTATCCCCTTGCTTGATATGGCGTTGCTCGGCCAGCGCACGTCGAATTATGACACTGCTGTTGAAGTTTTAGCCCGCCCCAAACGCTAACTCTGGTAACGCGGAATCCGGACAAGTCCCTTTTAGCCGCCCCAGGCTACAAGCGGACTCCAAAACTCACAAATGTCGGCGCTTCAAACGACGATCTGGGACATCCGCAAGCTGCCTCCTTGAGGCACGGTGAAGGTGGCGCAACTAGCGCTACCTGCTTTTTCTCGGCTCAGTTCGAGGAACCGGTTGTCACCCGCGCCGCTCAAAATCAAATCACAAAACCGGTCACTTTGCCGCTAATGCCGCCTTTTGCCGCCTCATTTTTTTGCAACTGCCGTCATCTCAATTAGATATGGCGGAAGCGTGTGGGAGTCGAACCCACCCCCGAATCCGCGAAGGACACGGGCTATGGTTTTGAAGACCACGAGGGTCACCCGACCCCTTTCGCCTCCGCGAACAGTATAGTGGAGCAGTTTGCGGACTCTCAAGGAAACGTCAGGCGCGCTGGGAAGCGAGAGTGGCGGCCTGCTGAGTGCGGATCAAAGCGGCGACGAGGTCGTAGAGCGCCGGAGCGGTGCAGACTTCATAATAGGGATGCGAAGTGGCTCCTCCGACTTTTCCATCGGGAAGCAGTTGCCGCGCGAAGGCCTTGCGCAAAACGAGCAGTTCGACGGATTCGCCAAGCGGCACTTCCCCATAAAACAAGGTGACGTTTTGTTTTCCCCAGGGCATATCGAGCTTCGTTTCAATGGTTTCGAGCGAAATTTCCTCGGAAAGCTTTTGAAAGCCTTCTTCGTTGAGCTCGATGCCGTTGTGGTTGTAGCGGACCAGGAATTCGTCCAACTCTTCCGCCGACGCGCCCTCCATGGTGTTCAGAAACTGGTAAACGGAAAAGTGACTCTTCTGCCCGGCGAGCATGCGTTTCGCCAGCTTGGCACAGCCTGAAAGACGGTCGGAAAGATTCAACGCCTTCGAAATCATGATGCGCGAATCTCCGTCAGTCCAATACGTGGGAGCAGAACCCTGGAAAGCAACTCCCAGGCCGAGTTCGAGCGCGGGAAGATTGCTGTCCGATGCGCGCTCGTTATACGAGTTGCAAACGGCCAGAATTTGCCGCGAAAGGATGCACGCTTTGGCGACCGGTCGCGCATAGGCGACGGTCGATTCCGTTTCGAAAATGGCGAGGATGATCGCGTCGCCCTCAATGAATACTTTCTTCGCTGAATAGCGATCCAAGAGTTTCTTAACCGGCTCGTGCAAGTTGAGGCTGAAATGGGAAGCAGGGTTTAGTCCGCGCGAAAGCAAATCCTGAGTCATCCGCGTAGAGCCGCGTACGTCCGACTTGATGATCACGTGCGAAATCACCTGGTCCTGATCCGGCCGGGCTTCCTCGGGAAGCACGCACTCATATAGCCGGTTGTTCAGGCGGGAGAGTTCGCGGGCCTTTTCCGTGGTTACCAGGTTAATGCGCTCCATGCAGGTGGTCAGATGCTCGGCGTCGCGCAGATCTCTTCGCAGGCGCAGAAAGTCGCCGGCAAACCGCAACACGAACGCCAATTTTTCATCGCGGGAATAGCGGCGTATCTTCCTGGAAAGTTCCTCGATAGCCTTGAGCGACAATTTCTTCGCCGGAACATGCTTGATGACCTGTTCGATTTGCTTCAGCTCGTCTTTGGAAACGAGGGCCTTGCGGAGTTGCTGCAAGTGCACCGGCGGGCAGTACTCCGAGGCGATGGGTTGAATTTCATAGCTTGCCAGAATGTGGTAGAGAACTTCCTGGAGTTCGAGACGATCGAGGAGCTGGGAGAGCAAGCGCGCACGGACTGGCGCCTGCTCCTCTCCAGCGGAGCTCGCGTCAAACAGGCGCTTGGCGTTTTCCGGCTCGTTCAGATATTCCCCGAGCCTCCCGGCATGATCCTTCACGAAAAAATCGAGCTTTTGCCGGGCGGAGTCAATCTGGGGGCCCAACTCCTCCAGCTTGCATTCCTGGTGTTTGAGGCGAGCCTCCAAATCGTTTAGCGACGCTTTCAGGTCGGCGGGGTCGCCGGAATTCAGGAATTTGGTGAAGAAACCATCGTTGCGTTCCAGACGCTTACGGGTATTTTCGCGCTGCTCCTCGAGATTCGTGATTTCCGACTGAATCGCCTGTACCGCTTCCAACAGCCCAGTGTGCGCCTGGATGGCTTCGGTGTGGGCAGGGTCATGGCTGAACGTAACCCCGGCCTCACGAAGGAATTCCTGGAAAAGCTCGTCCATGGCCTCAAAGCGGTCGGGGTCACGCGCATAGTTGCCCAGCAAGATGTAATGCTCGAGAAAAAAAACATCGTCTTTACCGCCATCGAGAAAAATCAACCGGTTCTTGCAAAGCTCGTAATAGGGAGCGAAATCTTCGCCAAAGAGGGCGCGGCGCGTTTTTGCGATGACATTGTCTTCTACATCGATCACAGTTTGCGCCACTTGCTGGCCCACACGGCGGACCACGCTTCTCCTGGCGGACTGCAGCTCCGATAAGCGCGCTTTGATGACGTGAGCCTGCTGGCTGCGTTCAAAATGTTCGCCGCGCTTGCGAATCCATTCCTTGCCTTCAAGAATCAGGTTGGCAAATTGATTGCCGATCTCGAAAGTGAGGAATTTTAGCAAGCCCAACCGGAAGAGCAGGTCTATCTCGATGTTTTTGTAATACTTAGCCTGGGTCAAGGAGCTCTGTAGAACTTCGGAGAGCAGCTTGCGAAACCCCGTGCCGTCCGGCGACCGCGAAGCGCGTAGCTCGAGTCCCGCGAGATAGGTATTGCTGGTGCTGTGGCGAATCACGTCGAAAAGATAGTCGCGAGCGATTTGGACGAATTTGGGACTCAAGAAGACGTCGTGGTGGATGTTATCCACCCCAATCGCCAGCGACTCCATAGGAATCGTGACGTTGTAGCTCTTGAGTTCAGGCCGGGCCTGCTCGGTTGGGCTGGGCGATAGGATTTCGTTAAGCATCAAGTTAGCCAGAATCGGCTATTTTTACGTTAACAGCGGCGGGGGAACCGGGCAAGAAATCCGGTGCGGTGCGTAACCAGAGAGTTAGTGAGGTGGATTACTGATAGGCTACAGGACCGTAATCCGGCGAGTGTCACTCCCGAGGTGTTCCAGGCGTACCTGAACCTGCGGCCAGGGGGTTTGCAGGGGGAAGCGCTCGGACCACTCCAGAATAGCCACGGCAGGGGTTGCGAACATGTCTTCCATGCCGAGGGTTTCAAAATCGTGGAAACTCTCAATCCGGTATAAATCGGCGTGATAGACCTTGGCGGGCTTGCCATAGACATGAACGAGCGTGAAGGTTGGGCTGGTGACGTCGTCCTCTTTGGCTGCTCCAAGGCCGGAAACAATACCTTTGGTGAGGGTGGTTTTTCCTGAGCCCAATTCGCCGGTCAGAAGGACCAGCACGGGCGCCTTGAGGCGCTTCGAGAATTCCCTACCCCACTGCGTGGTTTCCTCGGCGGAGTGGGTGATGAACTCCTCAGCCACGCTGAAGCTCCCGAATGAGCCGGTCGCGGGAGGATGGGAGGCTCTGCACAACCTCCTGGGCCAGCACCCCGGAAAGCTCATGTGTTTGGGCGGAATCCTCGGCGGCGAGTCCGTGCAGGTAGACGCCGAGAGCCAGGACGCGATGCCAATCCTGGGTGCCAAACTGGGATGTGAGCGCGGCAAGCAGGCCGCTAAGGACGTCGCCTGAGCCACCTTTGGCCAAGCCGGCGTTGCCGGCCGTGTTGATGCATAGATCGCCCGTGGGCGAAGCGACAATGCTGTGAAAGCCCTTCAGGATGACGTGAGCGTTCCATTTGAGGGCCGACTCACGGGCCACTTTCATGCGGTCGGCTTGCACGTCCTTTGTGGAAGCGCCGAGCAGGCGCGCCATTTCGCCAGGATGGGGGGTGATCGCAAGAAATTTTGTGTTTCGTTTGCGAAGACTGTCCGCATGCTCAGCAAAGGCGTTTAATCCGTCGGCGTCGAGTAGAACCGGTAGTTCGGTTTGCGTAACGATGGTGCGAATGAATTCCTGGGTCTGGCGATGCGTGCCCAGACCGGGGCCGATGGCGAGCACGCTCTTCCCCTCTTCCAATTCGCCAAATGTACCGTCCACCAGGCTTCGCAAAGAGAGCGTGCCGGACTTGGTGGCCTGGAGCGGTTCGGTCATATACTCCGGCTGACCCACCGCGACGATGGGCTGCACCGGCTCTGGCGTGGCAATGGTGACCAGACCTGCGCCGGATCGCAACGCGGCGCGTCCCGCCAGGATGGCGGCTCCGCTTTTCCCCATGGAACCGGCGAGTAGCAAGACGTGGCCGTAGGTTCCCTTGTGCGAATCGCCTGCGCGAACGAGAGGCAACGATGCGAACTCTTCCGGCTCGGCCCAACGAGCAGAGCCTTGGCCGATTTCTTCCACCAAAGCCGCGGGTGAGCCAATCTGCCGAACTTCGAGGTGCCCGCAACAGCCGGCTTGATTGGACAGAAGTTGGCCAATCTTCGGCGCAGTAAATGTGACCGTTTGGTGTGCGAACAGAACAGGCCCTTCCGCAGGCTGGCCATCGGATGGCAGACCGGAAGGAATATCAACGGCAAGGATAAAAGCAGGGCGCGCGAGCGTCGCGTTTCTTGAGAATTTGTTGAGTCGAGTGATGGCCTCCGCGATGACCCCGGCTGCGGGACCGCGCAGTCCCGTCCCGAGCAAAGCGTCGACAATGGTGTGCGCAGATGCGATTTTAGGCCAAGCGGCCTCCAGGGAAGCGCTGTCTCTAACTTCAGTGATTTTCCCCGAACATTTCAGCCAGCGAGAAAGGTTCTCAGCAGCGTCGCCACGCAATTCGTTGGACGATCCAAAAAGAAAGACGATGGGCTCGAAATCAACACCCAACTTATCCTCCTTTAAGAAACGTGCAGCAACGAATCCGTCGCCACCGTTATTCCCTTTTCCGCAAAGAAAGGCCGCGCGTTTATTGGTATTTCCATAAAGCTTCAGGCGCGCGACGTTGGCTATGTGCTTGCCTGCTTCTTCCATCAATTGCAGGCTGGGGACGCCGTAGCGCTCGGTCGTGAGCCGATCAACTTCGCGCATCTCGCCAGCAGTGAGGGCTTTCATGGAAGGTTCGACAAAATCAAAGCATCCACCCGCCGCTGACATTGACGACCTGCCCGGTAACGTACTCGGCTTCCTCGGATGCGAAAAAGGCCACTGTGGCGGCAACATCTTCGACGGTCGGGGGGCGGCCGATAGGAAAACGCGCGTCGCGAATCTTACGAGCCTCTTCCAGCGTTAGCTCGTTCTCATCAATGCTGGAAGGGTTCACGACGTTCACGGTGATGCCGTTCTTGGCTTCCTCGAGCGCCAGAGAGCGTGACAACGCCACGACAGCAGCCTTGGCTGCGGCGTAGGCTGAGATTTTCGCCTGGCCGAACGCTCGCTCCGCGCCCACCGCGCCCATATTGATGATTCGGCCCCAGCGCGCTTTCCGCATGTGCGGTAACGCCGCTCGGCACATATATAAAACCGTCAGCAGATTCGAGGTAAAGATGGATTGCCAGTCCGGAAGCGATGATTCCGCCAGCGTGCCCCAGCGAAAATCCCCCACGTTGTTGACGATCACGTCGAGCCGCCCGAAGCGATCGACCACCGTCTTGATCAACTGGTCGCAGCGCCCCGCATCGGTGATATCCGTCTCCACTGCAACACAATCGACGCCATTGGCCTGCAACAGGCGCAACGTCTGCTGCGCCGCGACTTTGTTGGAGCGATACGCAATGGCCATTCGCGCGCCGTCTTGCGCCAGCCGAAGAGCAAGCCCGCGGCCGATTCCCCGGCTCCCACCTGTCACCAGCGCCACACGATTACGGAGCGACATTCTTTTCCCCGGCGAAATCTCTTGGAAATATTTTCAGTATAGCCTAGCCGTAGCGGAGGTACTACCGAAGCCGCGCCACGATCACGGTCATGTCATCGGCCTGTTCAGGGGTTCCGGCCCACTCTTCCGCCGCAGCCATCAATGATTCCGCGACCAGGAGGGGCGCAGCGCCTTGCACGTGGACAGCTGCTTCCTGCAGACGTCGAATCCCAAATTCTTCCCCATAAACGTTCTCGGGCTCAATAAGGCCATCACTATATCCGATGAGGAGCGCGTCGGGACCGACTGTCAACGCCCCTTCCTCATAGACGTAATCTTCCATCACGCCGAGCACCATGCCACCTTTGTCCAATAGCTCCGAACCATCTTTGCAGATCAAAAAGGCTGGCAGGTGGCCGGCGTTTGTATAGCGGAGCGTTCGAGTGGCGCTATCGTAGGTTGCAATGAAGAATGTCGCGAATCGGTCGTCGCCGGTGTTGCGGACCAGATGTTTGTTTAGCCGCGACACAAGTTCGGCCATGCTCAGGTGTTCGCTGCCTTCCGTAAGCATCTGGCTGCGCAGCGCCGCTTGCAGACTGGCCATCAGCAGCGCCGCGGAAATTCCCTTCCCTGAAATGTCGGCGATGGCAATGGCGATATGCGTCGGACTAAGCTGAATGAAATCATAGTAGTCGCCGCTGACGGACCGCGCGGCCTTGCAGATCGCTTCAATCTCCACTCCCGGGACAGATGGCAAAGTGCTTGGGAAAAGCTGATTTTGCACTTCCCGGGCGATGGAAATCTCATTCTCCAGCCGCTGCCGTTTGTTTTCCACCTCGATGAGCTCGCCGATGGAAGCCGTCATAGTGTTGAATGATTCGGCCAGTTCGCCGAGTTGGTCGCGCTGCTTCATTTGTATACGGTGGGAGAAATCTCTCTCTTTAACAAACTGGGTAGCTTGGTACAGGTCCGCAACCGCATTCGTGATGCGCCGTGTCAATACAATCCCGGGAATCAGCGCCACTATCATGATGAGAACAAGAAGAGCGCCCAGCCCGATCGCCATCAGCCGGTAGGTGTCGCGCAATTCGCCAAAGGAGGTGAACATTCGCGCGTTTAGCTGTGACGGACGGGCATTAAACACTGCCAGGACAGGCCGAAGCGGTTCAACAGTTCCGTCCTTTCCCACATATACGGAATCCAGCCTCGACACGACCTCTACCGGCACATCAATCCAGATCATAGGGGGCTGCAGCGACCGATTCCGGGCCACAATTGGGCTAGCCATTACATATTGGCCGTTGGCAGTCGGATAAATAATTCCTTGGCGCGCTCCGGGCACGTACTTCTCCATCAGGGTGAGCTGGATCGCGCCGAGATCCGGCGCAATTCCACTGAGAAAGTCAGCCGTGACCGGAACCCGCAAGGTCACCAGCCGGATGCGACCGTGCTCTGGCATCGCCCGTATGCTCATCAAGAAAAGCCGGTCGCCTTCCTGCACGATGCCGGCAAAGGACAGCGCTGCCGGCCCGGCCACCTTCCCCAGCAAGCTGGCATCATCGGAGAACGCGATGTTTAATTTCGGAAGCTCGCGGTCGTGCACGGAGTGAGATTGCGCCGCCAGTACGCGCTCGGATTCCTCCTCACCTATCCCCTTTGGCAGTGTCGCGTGCGCGGCGGCGATGTGTTCCGATATATCTGCGATCATGGCGATACGTTGCTGCAAGTCTTCGTGCAACAGGTAGGCGCCAAGCTGAGAATACAGAATGCGGCCGGCGAGTACAGCCAATGTAACGATCGACAAGAACGGTACAACCGCAATGAATAGGTAGGCGACGATGAGCCGGTTGCGGAGACTCCAGAGTAGCCGGTCTCTCCACCAACCAATCAGCCTGAACAGGAGATAGACGCTCGCGACGACCGCCAAGTATTTCAGAAAGTTGAAGGGACCGCCTTGCAAGCCAAAGAGGGCGGCCAACAACCCTCCGGCCGCGACTGCTGTGGAAACCAGATCGGGCCACGTCAGGCGGTTCCAAACTTCTTTTAGGCTGGCGCGAAAAGGTGTCATCGTGCCGTCATCGGAATGAATACTTTACCTGAATCGCCGTAGCGAATGCAGAGTAAGCGACTGACGATCTGAAGAAAGGCCGGCCATTCCAGCCCGCCCCGCCGAGGGGACGTCTTATTGCTGTTGCGCGTTGCTGACGCGGCTGTGATAGCGGCTGTAAGTGAAATAAATCACGAGACCGATGATCAGCCAGACAATCAGGCGAGCCCAATTCACCCACCCGAGTTTGTACATCATATAGCCGTTGAATAGGATTCCCAAGATTGGCACGACCGGCACCCACGGAGTGCGGAACGGCCTTGGCTGGTCTGGGTTCTTGGAACGTAAAATCATGACCGCGATGCAAACCATTATGAAAGCCAACAACGTGCCGATATTCACCATCTTTCCGATGTCATCGATGGGCGTCACGCTCCCGACGATAGCGGCGAGCAATCCCACAAGCAAAGTGTTTTTGTACGGCGTCCGGTATTTCGGGTGCACCGCCGCGAAGAACCCCTTCGGCAACAAGCCGTCATTGGCCATGGCATACAGCACGCGCGTCTGTCCGAGGAGCATCACCAGCATGACGCTCGTCAACCCTGCAAGCGCGCCCAGTGTGATGACGTGGGATGCCAGCGTCAGGCCGCGGTCAAGAAATGCTTCAGCTATCGGAGCCTCGATGTTGACGTCTTGCCAGCGGACCATTCCGGTCAGTACACCGGCCACGAGAATATAGAGAATGGTGCAGATCACCAGCGATGCCAAGATCCCAATCGGAAGATCACGCTGCGGCTTCTTGCATTCTTGAGCGGTCGTCGAGACGGCGTCAAAACCGATGTACGCAAAAAAGATGTAAGCCGCGCCGGCGCCGATTCCCGAAAAACCCATTGGCGCGAACGAGGACCAATCATGGCCCCAGTTCGAGAAGTTTACATAATGGATGCCCAGTCCGATGACGAACAGCACCACCGTCACTTTGATCGTCACGATCGCGGCATTGAACCTCGCGCTCTCTTTAATGCCGATAACCAAAATCGCGGTGATGACTAGTGCGATCAAGAAAGCGGGCAAGTTAAACCCAATTCCCACTCCAAACATTGTCGGCGCGTTCAGAAGCGCATGAGCCTGCTGAACTAATTCCGGCGACTGCCCTTTGACGATGGCATCGACTTTGTCGAGGAAGGCCTGTGTGCCCGGCTGCAGCGTGGCGTCTGAGGCCAGCGCCATCCGGCGCGCGACGATCTTCGTGGCAGTGCTCAACCCAGTCCAGTGGTCGTAGGCAAGCCACAAAGGCATCTTGATCTTGAAAATATTGAGCAACTCGATGAAATGGTTGGACCAGCCCGACGAAACCGTGCTCGCGCCCATGGCGTATTCCAGTGTTAGGTCCCAGCCAATAATCCAGGCGAAGAGTTCGCCCAGGGTAGCGTAAGCATAGGTATAAGCGCTTCCCGCCAGCGGAATCATAGCCGCAAACTCGGCGTAGCAAAGCCCCGCAAATGCGCATCCCAGCCCAGAAAGTACGAAGGAAAGCATTAGCCCCGGTCCAGCGTAGTGCGCACCTAGACCAGAAAGCACGAAGATGCCCGCACCGATGATCGCGCCTACGCCCAGCGCTGTCAGTTGAAACGGGCCGAGCGTGCGCTTCAGGCTGTGCCCGCCTTCCTCCTGACATTCCGCGAGCAGCATGCTCATCGGTTTTCTTGCGAACAAGGGGTTGCCCATGCAACTCCTCCTTTGGGGGTCAGCCCCACTTCCTCATAACGCTACCAATTTGGCCTTACGCATTGTAGGGGCGCAGCATTCCGCGCCCCTACAACAAAATTCGACTATCGCGCTGATCCGGCTTTAACGCTCCGCCTCGACCGCCACGACCATAGCAGATAGACGGGAACCCCAAGCAAAACGATCTCCAGACCCTTTCCCGAGGTTTGCGTCTGGTAAAGCAAAAGCACAAACATAATTGCCACCGCCGCAAGAATATACAGTGCAGGAACAACCGGGTACCCGAACGCGCGATACGGCCGCTCGGCATCCGGCCGTTTTGCACGCAGCACGAAAATCCCCACGATCGTCAGCACGTAAAAGAGCAACGCGGCAAAAACAACGTAATTGAGCAGGTCGCTGTAAAGATTGCCGTAGGTTACCGCTCCGGCCGCGTCCACGTGCCGAGTTCTCAGCAAAATCAGGATTGCGATCCAAATCCCTTGATAAGTCAACGCCGTGCCGGGCACCCCCTTCTTGTTCAGGGTCCCAGTCGATTTGAAAAAAAGGCCATCTCTTGCCATCGCATACGTGACACGCGCGCCGGCCAGGATCAATCCATTGTTGCAGCCAAACGTGGAAATGATGATCGCTCCCGCCATGAGCATCGCGCCGGTTGGCCCGAAAATGGCGTTCAAGGCCGCGCTGGCCACGCGATCATCTGGCGCGGTCTGAATCTGCACCAGTGGCAACGTGCAGAGATAGGCCAGGTTCGCGAGGCAATACAGAGTGATCACGATGATGGTGCCGAAGGCCATCGAGAGGGCCACGTCGCGTTTCGGGTTCTTCACTTCCGCGGCTGTAAAGCCGATGTTATTCCACGCGTCCGCCGAAAACAGCGAACCGACTTGCGCCACTCCATATGCCACAAACAGGCCGAAGACGCCGCTCGCTGCGGTAATGGTCGGCACAAAGCTCTTCAGAAAACTCGCGCCCGGCTCAATGGTCTGCGCGTTGCGAATTGTCCAGAAGTGGCTGAAATTCTCGGTGATTGCCCCGGCATTTCTCCCTACAAAAATTCCGAGGAAGATTAATCCCACGAGCGACAGAGTTTTCGCGCTCGTGAACACGTTTTGGATCAGCTTGCCGAGCCGCACTCCAAGCGTATTGATGAACGTCAGAAACACGATCATCAGGACGCCCACAAACTGCTGAACCGACAGGCTGATGGCATATTTCGAACCCAAGGCAATGGGGTGAATGATCCAGACACTCGGTGAAATCGCCGTCCACAGCACACCCAAATAGCGCGCAAAACCAACGGCCACAGCCGCGATGGTTCCCGTCTGAATCACGAGGAAAAGCGTCCAGCCGTAAAGAAATCCCCAAAGCGGTGAGTACGCCTCGCGCAAATAAACGTACTGACCGCCCGCATGCGGAAACAGCGCGGCCAGTTCGCCATAAGAAAGCGCCGCGGAAATCGTCAGCAATCCGGTGAGAATCCACGTGAGCAGCAGTCCACCTGCGGAGCCCGTTTGCCGCGAAATATCCGCAGCCACAATGAAGATGCCCGATCCGATCATCGAGCCCACGACGATCATCGTGCCGTCGAACAACCCGATGGCCCGCACAAAGCCAGGCTCCGATTTTGCTCCGGTGTCCGCGAGAGGATGCGTTGTGTCCGCCATTTCGACGAATACCTCAGGTTGACGCCGCGTGGCTAGCGGGGCCCAACAGGTCGATGTATTGCCGGGCACGCGCCGCAGGTTCAGGCGCGCGCAGGATATCGCTGATGACCGCCACGGAATCAGCCCCTGACTCGATTATCTCAGGGGCGCGCTGCAACGTAATGCCCCCAATAGCTACAATTGGTTTATCAGTTAGCGGCCTGACCTCTCGGATGAACTGCGTGCCAACCACTGGATCGAGGTTTGACTTTGTGCCGGTCGTAAAGATGGGTCCGACGGCAATGTAATCCACGGATGATGCGGCGGCCCGCTCGAACTGTTCGAGGTTGTGCGTGGACACTCCCACCAGTTTCTCCGCCCCAACCACGCGCCGCACTTCCTCCACGCCTAAATCTTCCTGGCCGACGTGAACGCCATTTGCTCCCGCAACGGCCGCGACATCGGGGCGGTCATTCACCACAAGCGAAACTCCCAGCGGTGAGAGCAGCAAAAGCAGTTTTTTTGACGTTTCGAACAGTTCGCGCGCGGACGCCCGCTTATTCCGATACTGAAGCAGCCGGACACCGGCAGTGGCAAGCTCTTGAGCGCAGTCTGTTTCGGGAACGGTAAGCAATGCTGCGTCTAATATCACATACAACCGCGGTAGAACAAGGCGCTTCAACGTTTATTTTCCGTTCGTCCCGAGCAATCTTTCGATGAAGTGGGTATCGAACTTCCCCGAGCCAAACTCCGGGTCGGCCAGAATCCGTCGATGTAGCGGTATCGACGTCTTGATACCCTCGATAACGAACATTTCAAGCGCCCGCTTCATGCGCCCAATGGCTTCAGTCCGGTCGCGTCCCTTAACGATCAGCTTTGCAATCATCGAATCGTAGTAAGGAGGAATGACCGCGTCGGCATAAGCGGCCGAATCCACGCGCACGCCTGTGCCTCCCGGCGCCTGAAACGTGGTAATGCGCCCCGCCGACGGCACAAAGGTCACCGGATCCTCGGCGTTGATCCGGCACTCGATAGCGTGGCCGGAAGCCATAATCGCACCGGTGGCATCTTCCATTTTCTCGCCGGCAGCGATGCGAATCTGTGCCTTGATTAGATCCACTCCGGTTACGAGCTCCGTCACGGGATGCTCGACTTGAATACGCGTATTCATCTCGATGAAATACATCGCGCCGTCCTGATCCATCAGGAATTCGACGGTCCCGGCGTTGGTGTAACCGATCTTTTCGAGCGCCTTCACCACTTTGGTGCCAAGCTCCTTGCGCTGTTTGGGGTCCACGACGGGTGAAGGCGATTCCTCCACCAATTTCTGGTGACGCCGCTGGATGCTGCATTCGCGTTCTCCCAGATGGACCACTTTCCCATGCTGGTCGCCGAGCACCTGAAACTCAATGTGCCGAGGATGTTCCAGGAATTTTTCCGCGTAAACGTCCGGCGTGCCAAAAGCCTGCTGCGCCTCGCTGCGCGCCGTCTGGTACGCAGACAGAAGCTCTTCCTGTTTACGCACCACGCGCATTCCGCGGCCGCCTCCGCCCGCGGAGGCCTTTAGAATGAGCGGGTATCCGATGCGCGCCGCCTCTTTCGCAAGCTGCTCTTCCCCGTCAACAACGCCCTCGCTCCCCGGAATCGTAGGCAGGCCGGCGGTCTTCACTTCCCTCCGCGCGCGGTCTTTTTCACCCATCATTTCGATGATTTCCGGCCTCGGCCCAATAAAAGTAATTTCCGACGCTTCGCAAACTTTGGCAAAGTTGGCGTTTTCCGAGAGGAATCCATAACCCGGATGAATGGCATCCACATTCGTAATTTCTGCTGCGCTGATCACCTGAGGGATGTTCAGGTAGCTTTCGCTGCTACGCGCAGGCCCGATGCAAACCGCCTCGTCTGCAAATCGAACATGCAGGGAATTACGGTCCGCTTCGGAATACACCGCAACCGTGGATATACCCAATTCCTTGCAGGCGCAGATGACCCGCAAAGCGATTTCCCCGCGATTGGCAACTAGGATTTTCTGGAACATGGTCTGGCGTGCCGGCTACTTTTTCCGGCTCGGACGAATGCCAAAGAGAGGCTGCCCATATTCAACCGGCTGTCCGTTTTCCACGAAGATTCGCATGACTTCGCCGGAGACGTCGGATTCAATCTCGTTCATCAGCTTCATCGCCTCTACAATACAGAGGACGTTTCCCGTCTCCACGTACGTGCCTACTTTTACAAAGGCCTCCGTCCCGGGGCTGGGAGATTCATAGAAGGTCCCGACGATGGGGGATTTAACCAGATGCAGATCTTCCGAGGAACGCGCCTCCGGAACTTCGCCGGACGGCGCCCGCGGGGCCTCCGGCGATCCCGGAACGATAATCTCAGGCGCGGCTACCGCTCGGGGTGACCCAACTATTACCCCTGCCGAAGGCTTTCGCAGCCTTATGCTCAGATCACCCCTAGTGTATTCGAACTCTTCGAGATTGTGCTCCGTCATGAACTGAAAGAGCTGTTCGATCTGTTGGATTTCCGGATTGCCAAACGACGGACTGGACCTGCTCGGCTTTTTGCGTTTCATGCCTTTTTTAGATCTCAATGAGATTCCGCGGTGCGCGGGTCAGTACTTCCGTACGGCCAGCGTGAACGGCTACATCGTCCTCGATTCGTATGCCTCCGATGCCTGCAGAATACACACCGGGCTCAATTGTGATTACGTTTCCCGGCTCCAGGCGCTTTTTTTGCCCTCGCGCCACCCTGGGATCTTCATGCACTTCGAGTCCAAGCCCGTGGCCCGTACTGTGAACAAAAAGATGGTCCAAACGATAGCCGGCCAGGACCTGCCTCGCCGCCGCGTCGACGTCCCCGCAGGCCGCGCCGCTCTTTGCCGCTGCGATCGCAGCCGCTTGGGCCTCCAAAACCGCGCCGTACCAAATCCGGATGCGTTTTGGCGCCCGCCCCATGTACACTGTGCGCGTTATGTCGCTGCAATAGTGGCCGAGTATAGCACCCAGGTCCAGCACGACCAACTCATTTTTCCCCAGTCGTTTGGCCGTAGGACGCGCATGCGGCAGTGCGGCTCGCTCTCCGAACGCGACGATCGTTTCAAAGGCCGGCCCCGACGCTCCTCTCTTTCTCATCTGGTATTCAATCTCGGCCCCCACTTCAAACTCGCGTATCCCCGGTTTCAGCAGGCCGATTGTGGATTGGACCACTTCACCCGCCAGGATGGCCGCCCGTCGCATTTGTGCCAGCTCGGTTGCGTCTTTGCGCATGCGCAGGCTCTCCACTCTGCCAGGAGCTGAGATCCACCTCACCCGCGCTCCGGCAGCCTTGCGAAGACTTTGAAGCTGCCCCACCGTTATCTGACTTGCATCAAACCCCACCCGCCGGGACCGGGAATCCCTCAAAAACTGGCCGACGGATTCAAACACGGACCCCTTCTGCTGGATTACGCGGACTCCAGACATTTCTGCCCGGCCTTGCTCCATGAATCTTCCGTCCGTGATGAAGGTAGCGCCCTTCCCTGTCACAATCAGAGCGCCAGACTCCCCAGTGAACCCTGTCAGGTAATACCAGTTAGCGGGGCTGGTTATCAGCAGGGCGTCGATTTTTGCGTTACGGAAGTCTGCTGTCAGGTTGTGGCGTCGCCGATGCAAAGGTGCCCTCATAAAATAAAACGAGGAGACTGTGGTCTCCTCGTTTTATTCCTTATTTGAAACGCCAATTCCCCAAGCTACCCGGGAATGATTCGCGGCGTTAAGAAGAAGAGCAGTTCCTGGGATGACGTCGAGACACTGGTACGCTTGAAGAGGTGCCCGATCAGCGGCAGGCTGCCAACGACAGGCACCTGAAAGATGTCTGTGCGTTGACTGGACACGATGATCCCCCCAATCACCACCGTTCCGCCGTCCGCCACCGTCACTTTGGTTTCCGCGGCTTCCGTGTCTAGAGCCGGAATTCCCTGCACTCGCGGGATGCCGGCGTCGATCTGGGTGTTCTCCACTAGCACGTCCATGAACACGGTGCCGTCCGCGGTGATCTGCGGAGTGACCTCCAGTTTCAGCACGGCGTCTATGAACTGCACAGAGATCGTATTGTTGATGGTAGTCTGAATCGGGATCTTAGTCCCCTGCTTGACCGCCGCCTTTTCGTTGTTCTGAGTAATGATCTTGGGCTTCGATAGCAGCTTGCCTACGCCCTTCGATTCCGCCGCGGTAATCATGAAATCTAGGGCCAAGTTGGCCGATGTAAAAAGGTAGCTCACGCCGCTGGTGGGAGCGTTCGCACCAAGGTTCGTCACCAAGGGCATTTGAACGTTCGCCTGCTGGGGCGCCTGGCCAGCCACGGGTGGCTGTGGCACCGGTGGCGCGCCGAAAGTGAGTGCCGGTGAAGTGGAAACACCAGGCGTTATTGTTCGAAAGATTGGGCTCGGACCGACGGTCGAATTGCCGCCAAACACATTGTTGCCGCTGGAGGTCGCGAACGCGAGCTGCGTGCCGATGTCCCGCGCGAAGGAACGCGATGCCGAAACCACTCGCGCCTCGATTTCCACCTGCTGCGACTTGCGGTCCAGGTTGCGAATCAGGTTATCAATGATCGGAATGACCGATGGAATATCACGGATGATCAGCTGGTTCGAACGGTCATCGTACAGTATGTCGCCGCGCGAGCTAAGGAACTTCTTGAGCGTCGGCGCCAGCGCCGCCGCCTTAGCGTAGCTCAGTACCCGGGGCACAGTCACCGGAGCGATCGCTTCCGCCTGCGCTTTTTCCAGGTCGCGCTGCGTCTCCGCTTCTTTCTTTAACGTATCGCGTGAGGCGATCCTCAGCACGTTCCCGCTGAGTTGCTTGTCGAGACTGTTGTTCTGCAAAACGATGTCGAGTGCCTGGTCCCAGGGCACTTCATCCAGAACGATGGTGAGGCTCCCCTTGACCGCAGGATCCAGCACCACGTTGAGTCCGCTGATTTCGTGAATTAACCGGAAGAAGTCCTTGAGGTCCACGTCTTTCAAGTTTACGGAAATCGGCTCGCCCGTATACTTGCCCGTGGGCGCCTGCACTGCCGCCGGTGCCTGTGCCGCCTGGGATGCCGCCAACGTCGTGGCCGCCGTGTTTGCCTGCTGCACCGCTTGCTCGGCCGCCTGTTGCGTCGTGGAATTCGGGCGCACAGGTTCGTTTTTCTCGCTCAAAGATGCCAGAGTGAATGAGGGCTGGGTCAGTTCGCTTGGCAAAGCGAAGCGAGGAGCAGAAATCTTCAAATCCTTGGATGAGCCGCCCGCAGCCGTGCGGGGCGATGCTACGCTGTACTTGAATTCCGGCCGCGCCTTCTCATTCTGCTGCGACGTCAACGTCGTCGAACCGGACACCGGTTGCATTGGAGTCGTTGACGTATTTTCAAAGTAGATGACCACCGCTCCGCCGTCGCGCGCAACCCGATACGGGCTCGCCGTCGTAAGATCCACCACCACCCGCGCCACATCCGGCCGGTATTGTCCGATGCGCACTCCGCGCACAGGGGCGGAAATCCCGGGGATGACCGTCTTCTGCACGGCTAACCGGGCTCCCACAAAATCCAGCACCAGGCGATCCGGGTTCTGCATGCGGCCGGCGTGAACCTCGAGCCGTCCCTCGCCTTCCACGCGTACAGCCGACCGTTCCGGCGCCTGGGTAATAGCAACACTGGAGATGACAGCGGCAGCCGCCGTCGCGCCAGCGGGCGCCTGCGTCTGTGCAAGCACCGGGCTGCTCGCCAGTGCCATGCTTGCAAGGATCAAGTAGCCATGCCGAAGGGCCGGCCAATTCGTCTTCATTGCTGTTCTCCTGGACTGGAGTAAATTCGTTTGTTCACTTGCCGTTCGACGGGTTTTCCAAAGGCATCTTTTCCTTCTTCATGGAAGGAAACGCTATCCATCGAAATCTTTTCCACGCTGCCGTCATACAGCCGGTCGCCTTCGCGCAGGAAATACGTGCGCGCTTGCGGATTTGAAACCACCGCGATCATCCCATTCGGGGAACGCACGATGCCGTCAAGGCGCAGCGTGCTGACCTGCAGACCCAGTTTGCCCGGCGGCAGATTCGGGCCTCCCGCCTTGTTCTGCCTCCCGATTAAGGATTCGAACGGATCGCGCCGAGCCTGTTTGATTTCGCTCGCTGCAGCTGCCGGTGCGGAACCCGGAGTGGAAGCCTTCTCAACCGTCCTGCGAGCCGGTTTGGCTGCCTTAGCCTTGCCTGGCTGTTTCGCGCCCGATTTGGCTCCAGTTTTGGCTGCGGGGTTGCTAGCCGGCTTGGCCGCCTGCGCTGCAGGTTTCGCCACGGGCGTTGCCGGCTTCGTCTGGGCCGGCGTCGCCGGTTTAGCCGCTTGAGGTGCGGGCTTGGTCGCGGCCGATGCTGCAGGCTTGCCCGTTTGCTGCACGGGCTTGCCGGCATCCGCCTGTGCGGACTTCGCACTATTCGGCGTGGACGGCTTAGCCTGCGCCCGCAATCCGGGCGTCGCTGTCGCAACCAAAATCCCTAGTCCGAGAGTTATCGCTGAACGCATAGTTCGCTCATTCCCGCTCAGGGTTTTCCAGCCGCACCGGCTGCAGGCTTAGCTCCGGCTGCCGGAGCCGCACCCGTATCGGCGGGCTTGGTAAAAAATGTTGTTGCCGTGAAAATTCCAGACACTGTTGTCCCCGGGCGCACCGCGTACTTTGTGCCTTTTGGCTTGTCTGGATCGTCAAACGTCAGGTCGCCCACATTAATAATTCGTGACAGGCGGCCCAGTCTCCCGAAGAAATCCAGGATATTGAAGTACGGGCCGTCGGCCTGCACCTCAAACGGCATTTCGTAATGATATTCCTTGGGAACCACGGCCTGCGCCGTCAAGCGCCTGATCTGCACATTCGACGCGCTCGCCGCTCCCTGCAACAGCCGGATAAATTCGTCAGTTTCTTTTTCTTCCGGCACGATCGTTTTCAGCGTATCCAGTTGCTTGGAAAGCGCGTCCATCTGCTGCTTCAGTTCTCCGTAGCGCTGCTTGTAGACCTGCAGCTGCGTGACTTCCTGGTTCAGCTTCGTGCGCGTCTGGACGGCGGCATCCACCTCGTCCCGTTCCCTTGCAATCGGTGAACCAGGCACGTAAACGCCGACCAAAACCAGCACGACAGCAACCGCCGCAGCCACTAGGGCCTGCATGATCACGGACATATCTCGAAGCGGATTGGCCATGGCGCTCCCCTTATCCTTTCTTCGCCGGCGTCTTCGCAGCCGCAGCAGGAGCCGGTGTATTGGCCGGCCGTGCCTGCGCTGCGGTGGGCGGAGTGATTTCAGCTGATATCTGGAACACGAAGGTCTGCACCGCCGTATTCTTATCGTCTTGTTTTGTTTCCTTAATTTCGACTTTCTGGAAATACCCGGACCGCTTCAGTGCGGTAATAAAGTTCGCAACTGAGTTGACGGACGCGGACGAGCCCTCCATCGAAAGCGTTGTGCCTTTGCGGATCATTTCCGTCAGCCACAGGTTTTCCGTCCGCGACACCGTGTTGGCAACCATGTCCAGCAGTTCCTGCCCGCCCGTGCGGTCGCGCTGCAACTGCTCGATCGTCGAAACACGCTGCTGCAGGACGGCCTTCTGCTTCTCGAACGCTTCCACTTGCAGTTTGGTCTGCTCGAGGTCCGTCTTCTGCGCTGTCAGTCTTTTGATTTCCGCGTTTTCCTTGTTCAGCTGGTTCTGCCACGTGTAATAGAAGAATCCCAGAACCAGGGCGCCGAGAACCAGCCCTGCTCCGATGAACACCGCAGGAAGCGCTCCGCCCGCATCCACCGTCGAAGGAGCACGCCGTGAAGCCTTCGGCCGAATTTGTCCAAGAAGGTTTATGCGAATCATGGCTAGTCAAAGCTCCTCAGCGCCAGACCTACGGCAATAGCCAGCCGCGGCGCCATTTCCCGGATCTGGTCATCACTGTGCTTGCCGGGATCAATCATTACTTTGCGGAAAGGATTCAACTCTTCCACCGGCATCGCGAATTCTTCCCGCAGCAAGTCCACCAGCCCGGGAACGCGCGCCGTTCCCCCTGCCACCACGATTCGCTGGATGTTCTCGCCGCTGGCTGTCGCCCGGAAGAAGTCGAAGGTCTTTTGAATTTCCAGCGTCAGAATGTCGGAAACGCTGCGCAGTATCTGTTGTTTCTGCTCGTCGGTAACGCTCGGCAGCGAATCGCCCCTCTTCAGGCGTTCCGCGTCCTCGAAGCTGAGGTCCAGTTCCTTCTGCAGCGCATCCGTATACTGGTTGCCGCCCACGCTGACGTCGCGCGTGAACAGCGGCACCCCGCCGCGCACAATGTTAATGTTCATGACGCTCGCGCCAATGTTCAGCAGCGCCACCGTCTGCCCCGCATCCGGTTCGTAGTTGATTTCGAAGCAGTTCTGCAGTCCGAAGGCATCGATATCCACCACCACCGGCGTCTTTCCTGCCTGCGCCAAAACGTTGGTGTGGTTCAGAATCTTGTCTTTCTTCACCGCCACCAGCAGAACATCCATCTGCGAGTCCATCGACTCCAGCAGTTGATAGCTCAGGTTCACGTCCGCGATATCAAATGGAATGTGCTGGCTGGCTTCGGAAGGAATCCGATCGTAAAGTTCTTCCTCGGTCATCAGCGGCAGCGGAACGCGCTTCACGATTACCGAGTGCCCTGATACCGACGTCGCCACGTTTTTCGTCTTGATCCGTTGCGCGTCGAAAATCTTGCTGATCGCATTTGCAACCTGCGGTGCATCCATGATGGCGCCGTCCACCACCGTGTCCGGGGCCAGCGTTTCCATCCCGAAGCTCACGAGCTCATAGCCGGACTTTGCCGATTTCAGTTCCACGGCCTTAATCGAACTCGACCCGATATCCAGTCCCACCAGCTGTCGGCTCTTTTTTCCGAGTCCAAGCATTTCACGGCCCCTTTTCTAACCGGCGTTCCTGCGCCCCGCGCCAGACTAACGGCGTCTCGCGGTCGCCTGGCTCATTTTCCGCTCCATCCAGCGGTCCAGGATCGTTTTACGCAGTTTCCAACGGTTGCCGAGTTTAAACGCGGGAATTTCGCCTTCCGTGATGTAACGGTACAGCGTATCCGGCGAGATGCCCAGATACTGTGACGCTTGCCGCACATTCATCACTTCGCGCGATTCGCTCACGAGGAACGCCACCCCGGCATCCAGATGAAGCACAAAAATTAGCCACCGTGAGTTGCGCCGACCTGCGCTGCGAAGGTTGGAGGGCACAACCCGTGGAAGCTTTATGACATTCTACCACTCCGACCGTCAAGGGAATCTATAGGGCTGTTGTCCTATCAATACGGGTAGTTCTAGGCATTTCGGGGGGTATTCGCCGCTAGTACCTACCCAGGTTGGGGGCTATTCCTGCCGCTGCCACTATTAGTTGCGGTTTTGAGCGCTCCGCTCCCTGTCCGCGAGGACGGTTATCCTTTGCAATCAGCGCTTTTTCCACAGAAAAGTACTACTCGCGCCTTCCGATTGCGGATGCACTGCCCTCCTTATTTTCTTCTCGTCGAATCCGGCCGTGACATGCGCACGAGCCCAGCGCCGCACTCCCGCGTCACTTTTTCTCACGATTTATCCAGCGACAACGACCTCCACAGCCCATCTACCCGCTTCTTCGTCTCTTCATCCATCAAAATCTCGTCCGGCCAAGGCCGCGTAAATCCTTCGGACGCCCACTTGCGCGTCGCATCAATCCCCATCTTCGATCCAAAGTCTTGCATCCGCGCTGCGTGATCCAATGTATCCATCGGCCCCAGTGAAAACTGCACGTCCCGCTCGGGGTCCACCGCACACAGCGTCTTCCAAACCACTTCACTGTAGTTGTGAATGTCAACGTCGTGGTCCACCACAACGATCACCTTCGTGAACATCGCCTGCCCCAGCGACCAAACCGCATTCATGATCTTCCGCGCGTGCCCGGGATACGACTTTCGAATCGCCACGATCATCAAGTTGTGAAAAATTCCCTCGGCCGGCATCGCCACGTCCACGATTTCCGGATACTGCATCTTCATCACTGGCAGAAATACGCGCTCCACCGCGTATCCCATATAGAAGTCTTCCTGCGGCGGCGGCCCCACCACCGTCGTCAAATAAATCGGCTCCTTCCGCCGCGTCACGCATTCCACGTGAAAGACCGGGAACTCCCCTTCCAGCGAATAAAAGCCCGTGTGGTCCCCGAACGGCCCTTCCGTGCGCATCTCATTCAGATTGACGCAGCCCTCCAGCACAATCTCCGCGTTCGCAGGCACCTCCAGGTTGTTGGTCTCGCAGGTCACCATCTCGACTGGTTCGCGCCGCAAGAATCCTGCGAACATCATCTCGTCAAGGTCCGGTGGAATCGGCAGCATCCCGGAAAGCGCGGTCGCCGGATCGGCGCCGATCGCCACGCTCACAGGAATTCTGCCTTCCGGATTCTTCGCCCTCGCTCGCCGAAAATGCTCCGCTCCATGCTTCTGCGTTTGCCAGTGCATTCCCGTCGTGCGCTCGTCGTAAATCTGCATGCGGTACATTCCCACGTTCCGCTTCCCCGTCTCCGGATTCCTCGTAAACACCAGCGGAAACGTGATGAACCGTCCCCCATCCTGCGGCCAGCACTTCAGAATCGGGAAATCAAGCAGGTTGACATCGCTTCCCTTCTGCACAACTTCCTTGCACGCGCCCGTCTTCACGCTCTTCGGGAAAAACGACCCTAGCTCCGCCAGCTTCGGCAGCATCTTGACCTTGTCGAAAAATCCCTGCGGCGTTTCCATTTTCAAGAATCCCTGGATGCGCTCGGCGACCTCCTCCAATCCGTTCACTTCCAGCGCCAGCGCCATCCGCCGCACGCTTCCAAACGCGTTGATCAGCAGCGGATAGCGCGATCCCTTCGGCTTTTCGAACAGCAGCGCCGGGTTACTCCCCGGTGGGACAGGTATTCCTGCCTGTCCGCCCTGCTGGCCGCACATGACCCGCTGTACCACTTCCGTAATCTCCAACACCGGATCGACTTCCGTGCGAATGCGCTTCAATTCCCCTTCCTTCTCCAGCCTCCGCACAAACTCCCGCAAGTCCGCGTATGCCACCGTGCTCTCCTGTAGCCGCAAACTGTAACACGAACCCTCTTGGGTTCTCGCCTGTAGCAATCCTGCGTTCGCATTTTCTCGTAGACGTTCCTCGCAACACTCGCTGCCAGCCCGGATTTCCTGCCACGCAAGCGCCGCACTCAAGGCTAGAAACTCCGCCATTGTCATCCTGAGTGCAGCGAAGGATCTCACCCGATCCACAACCCTTTCGCATTCTCACTCGCACTCGTTTCACCCTGACACAATCTGTCTCAGACTGAGCAAATTCGCCGTCAGCATATCGCCTACTTGATTTTGACCTCTCCTCTGACGCTTTCTAAGCGCTGTATTTGCTGGAGTTTACGGACATCCTCATTCTGGTCTTCATCTCAGTGTCCCCCACGCGGTTGGCATCGCAATTGCACTTCTCCCTCTGGCACGGAATCGTCTGTTCACACACCATTCGTGCGCTTTTTCGCTACTAAGCTCGGGAATCGTTGCACCGTCCCCGGCACCCAGTTTCGTTGCCTTATAAAGGAGTCGCCGCCTTTTCAAGGAGGAAGGTCGCAAACGCAACTTACGCCGGCAACTAATTCGTTTCAGTTGCCTGGCGCATCGACCCGACATGCTGCCCAACATGCTAAATGCCCTACACATCATCCGGCTTGATTATTTGTCCTGCGTTCTGACCGTTCTCGCCACCGTGCTCATTGGCAAGAAGCTCTGGCAAGGCTGGGTCGTTGCCGCCGTCAATAGCGCCGTCGTCTGTGTCATCGGCGTCCGCACCGCACAATTCGGATTTGTCCCCGCCAATCTCCTTTGCATCGCCCTCTACACCAGCAACCTCGTCAACTGGCGCCCCAAAAAGCAAAACCAGTAGTTTCGAGCGCAAGCGGCCCCGCGGTTAGTTGCGTACCGCGCACGTCAAAACCCCACTCAGACCGGACGGAATGATAATCTCACGGCGCATATCCTCTTCAGCAATCAAGAGTAAAGACTGTCGATCGCATCCGTGGTCCGATGGGAGAACATCTTTGCGACGAGGTACATATGCGAAGAGTGCTCATAACAATCCCGATTCCCCGTGTGACCGCGCATATCCCAAAACAAACAAAGCACTTAAAGTAATCCTGTTGAACCTCTTTGATAATGTCCCCTTCCGGCCTCGATAGCAATGTCCCTAGACCGCACCCTCCTGCAGGAGGATGCGGTGAAGAGCACAGCCACGAGCAGCGGAGAGTTGCGACGTGTGGAAGTATTCGGGCAGGTCGCCGGCGGGTCGTTACGTTTGGTGATTCGGTCGGGACTGTCAACCTTGTCGGCCCCGTTCTTTCACGGGTCACTGGACATGGATCACGATCTACGTTTCCCCCGTAGTATCCTATGGGTAGCCTTATGAACCGCGTCTACCTCGATTTCAACGCCACCACGCCGGTCGAGCCGCAAGTGCTCGACGCCATGCTTCCCTACTTCTCCGCCGAATTTGCCAACGCCGCCTCGATCCACACACCGGGCCAACGCGCCCGCGCCGCGGTCGAGACCGCCCGCGAACAAGTCGCCGCGCTGATTGGTGCGCGCCCCCAGGAAATTGTCTTCACCAGCGGCGGCACCGAATCCGACAACCACGCCATCTTCGGTGTTGTAGGACAGGCATTCTTGACAGTCCCCACTTCAAGAAATGCAATCTCTTCTCCTCACGTCATCACCACCGCCATCGAGCACGAAGCCGTCCTGAATGCTTGCCAAGCTCTCGAAAAACAGGGCGCTCGCGTAACCTACCTTGCAACGGACGCCAATGGTCAGATTGATCTTGCTGACCTTCGCCGCACGATCCGCCCGAAAACGGTGCTCACCACCATCATGCACGCCAACAATGAACTTGGCACCGTCCAGCCGCTCGAGGAAATCGGCCGCATCGCCAAGGAAGCTGACATCTACTTCCACACCGACGCCGTGCAGTCCGCAGGAAAAATCCCCATCGATGTCAACGCGCTCCAGGTCGATCTGCTCTCCCTCTCTGGCCACAAGTTGTATGCGCCCAAGGGAATCGGCGCTCTTTACGTCCGTGGCGGAACGCGTTTGCGTCAGCTTCTCTACGGAGGTCATCACCAGCGTGGATTCCGCCCCGGCACAGAAAACGTCGCTGGCATCGTGGGGCTCGGCAGGGCCGCGGAAATCGCGCGCAAGTCTCTCGCGGAAGATGCCTGTCGTATCTCCGCGCTCCGCGACAAGTTGCAGCAACGCCTGCTCCAGCTCGTTCCTCAGTCGCGCGTAAACGCCGGCGCTGCGCCGCGCACACCGAACACGACTAATCTCGTTTTTCCTGGCGTCGAAGGCGAAGCCCTCCTCATTGCCCTCGACCTGAAGGGTCTCGCCTGCTCCACCGGAGCCGCTTGCTCCTCCGGCGCCGTCGAGCCATCGCACGTGCTTACAGCCATCGGCTTACCGCCGGAAGAAGCGCGCGCCAGCCTGCGCTTCAGTCTCGGCCGCCACACCACTGCCGCCGATATTGATTTCGCTTTGAACGTGGTCCCCGCCGCCGTCGCCCAGCTCCGCGAACTTTCTCCCACCTATCAGAAGGAGGCCGCCAGGATCTAGCCCAAGCCCTTTTTCCGTCATTTCGAGCGAAGCGAGACCACTTCCTCTCTGCGCGTCTTCTGCGCAGAGAAAACTCTCTTCACCTCGCTTCCCGATGAGGTACATCAGCTAGAATGTAATTAACATGAACGCAGCCACCCAATTCGATACTCTCCCCGAGCGCGCCGAAACGCAGCGCCGACTCATCGCCGTCGCTATGTCTGGAGGCGTCGACTCTTCCGCCGTTGCCGCCCTCCTGCAGCAGCAAGGCCGCGCCGTCGTCGGCCTCACCATGCAATTGTGGAATCAGCGCCGCCTCCCTGAGCTCCAAGGCGATGGCCCCGCGCAGCACCGTTGCTGCTCGCTCGACGATGTCTACGACGCCAAGGCCGTGGCGCAGCACCTGAATTTTCCGCATTATGTCGTGAACTTCGAGGAACAGTTCGAGGCTCGCGTGGTTCGTCCGTTTGTCGATCAATATCTCGCCGGTCGCACGCCCATCGCCTGCACTAATTGCAACACGGACGTAAAATTTGAGCCGCTCCTGTGCATGGCGCGGCAGATTGGCGCGGAGCGCCTTGCCACCGGCCACTACGCCCGAATTCGCAGGAACGACGCGACCGGCCGCTGGGAATTGCTGCGTGCGCGCGACGACTCCAAAGATCAATCTTATTTTCTATGGGGCCTTTCGCAGGAACAGCTTTCGCGCAGCGACTTCCCTCTCGGCGAACTCACCAAAGAAGAAGTCCGCGCCTTGGCTCGCGGCGCGAATTTGCCCGTCGCAGAAAAGCCGGAAAGCATGGAGCTATGCTTCGTGCCCACCGGAAACTATGTGCAATTTATCCACGCGTATTCGCGCGAGCGTGGAATCTCTTTGCAGAGCGCGGAGGGAGAAATCATCAATGAAAGCGGCGATGTCATCGGCCATCACGATGGCGTCCATAATTTTACGATCGGCCAGCGCAAGGGTCTCGGTTTCGCCACCGGCAAGCCGCTTTATGTTCTCTCGATTGATCCGCATAAGAACCGCGTCGTAGTCGGCGAGGACGATGTCCTTCGCAAGACTGTCTGTAAAGTCGAAGGCGTGAATTGGATTTCCTGCGATCAGCCGCCCGGTCCGCTTCGCGGGTTCGCGAAAATCCGCCACAAGCACGAGCCGGCAGCCGCGACCATTGAACCGCTCGACGCCACGACTGCGCGCGTTACCTTTGACGCGCCGCAGCGCGCCATCACTCCCGGCCAGGCCGCCGTTTTCTACGATGGCGATACCGTCCTCGGCGGCGGCTGGATCCGCTAACGCCCTGGAATTGAACTTTGAGTTTTAGATTTTTCTAGTAGCAAGAAAGAACGACGGGAAAAGAAAAAACGTCGAATTGTCGAGCCGTAACTTCGCTAAATGAAAAGTTCTTCTTCCTGCTGTTCGCGCGGGTCGTCGCTGCTGCGCCGACGCCGCCGCGATCGCAGAAGATCGAGCCCGACTTTGATTCCTTGCACCAGCGCCGAGGCCTTTTGCACCGGCCGCCAGAAACTGTGACTGAACTTGGAGCCCGCATCCTCCACGGCCTCCAGCGTGCCGGTCAGGATGCGATCCGCGTGCACTAATTGTCCGCGCAGCCGGTCGGCCGCGTCCGTAAAGACGCGGTCAATTTTCTGCGCCTGCCCGCGCGCCAAATACACGATGTGCGACGCGTCGTTCACCATGTTGGAGATTTTTGGCTGTGTATCGTCCAGCAAAATTTGCACGCGCGTAAGGATCGGCCCCACGCGCGACTGCAAATCCGTAACCAGGCGGTTGGTGTTCTCCGACGTGCGCCTCAACTGGAAGAACAGCAGCGTCAATACCACCACCTGGACCACCAGAGCGATGGCCGCAATGATGCTGAACACTTCGAGCCAGAATTGCATAGCTGCCCCGCGCGCCCCACTAAGGGACGGAACCCCATGCTACCGACACACCGAAAACCTAGGACTTCGATTGGCGCAGATACGCTTCGCGCCCGGCTTCCACGGCCGCCGCGATCGAATCCTTTTTGGTTACGGCAATTTCCTTGCTGCGCTCAATCAATTCATCCGCGCGTTCACGCAATTCGCGGGCTTTCTTCTGGGCGTAATCTTTGCCCTCATCCGCTTTCTTCGAAAGAAAGTCGCGGGTTTCTTCGCCGGATTTCGGCGCGAACAAAATGCCGACCAGCGCTCCGATCCCCATTCCCACCATGAAATACGTCACCTTCGAACCCACATTGTCCGCCATAACAACCTCCAGAGAAACCGTAGCATAGCACTAATAGCAGCGCAATGCGTGCTAACCACTATATGCGTTCGAATGCGGTTATTGCGCTTTCGAATCTCCTAGGTGGCTGAGAATTTTCTCGGCGCTTTTTCGCGAAATTACGCCGCTCAGTTTTTCCAGCCCGGCTCTCTGAATATTGGCAACACTGCCGAATTCTTTCAGTAATTTCTGAGCCGTCCTCAGGCCCACGCCGGGGATTTCGCCCAGTGCTGTTTGCGTCTGGCGCTTGCCGCGGCGCTGGCGGTGAAACGTAATTGCAAAGCGATGAGTTTCATCGCGAATTTGCTGAATCAGGTGAAGCACGGGAGAATGCCGCTCCAGAACGATTGGTTCGTCCTCCTGGCCGAGCACGTAGAGAATTTCCTCTTTTTTCGCGATGCTGGCGACCGGCTGATTGATGATTTGCAGCGATTCGAGCGCCTGCGCGGCAGCGTGAAGTTGCCCGATTCCACCGTCAATTAGGATCAATCCGGGCAATTCCTTTTTTTCTTCCTGCAAGCGGCGATAACGCCGAGTGACGGCTTCGCGCATGCTGGCAAAATCGTCGTTCTGCCGCAGTGGATTCCCGTCGGATCCTTCGTCGCCACGAATGATGAATTTGCGGTAGTCCGATTTCTTCATGCGGCCTTTTTCCCAAACCACCATGGATGCAACCGTGTCGGTTCCCTGGATATGGGAAATGTCGAAGCTTTCGATGCGCTGCGGCTCTTCTGCAAGATTGAGAGCATTCTGCAAGGCCTCGCCGATTGCTTTCGAAGTCGGCTTCAAGACGCGGAAGCGCTGTTCGAAGGAATGTTTCGCGTTGTTCTCGACGAGATCAAGAAAAGCACGCTTGGTGCCGCGCTGGGGCGTGAAGATTTCCACCTTGTGACCGGCGCGTTCCGTTAGCGTGGCTTCCAACAGCTCGCGATCTTCAAAATCCGCCGAGACGTGAATCGCCTTGGGCAGGTATTCCGCTTCCAGGTAAAGCTGTTTCAAAAGAGAAGGCACAAATTCCTGCGGATCAAATTCCTCGAGGTCTTCCCAATAGAATTCGCGGCGATCGACCACACGCCCGCCGCGCAAGTGGAAAAGGTCCGCAGCGACGAGCGGCGGCTCGGCGTAATACGCGAGAACGTCGGTATCATCCCCCTGCGCAGCGGCGATGCGCTGGCGTTCTTCGATGTCTTCGAGGGTTCGCAACAAATCGCGGTAAGCAGCTGCCTGTTCGAACAGTTCTTTCTCCGCGGCTGCCGTCATGCGTTCTTCCAGACTCTTGATCAAGTCGTGCCGACGCCCTTCCAGAAACAGCCGGACGTCGCGCGCAGCTTCGGCGTAACGTTCGTCGGTGGTCAGCCCGGCGACGCAAGGTCCGAGACAGCGCTTGATGTAATACTGCAGGCAAGGGCGGGGATGGCTGCGCGTCAAATCCACGGTGCAGGAAGGAACGAGAAAACGCTTGTGAACAAAGTGAAGAATGCGGCGCGCCAGGCTCGCGGGAAAATAGGGACCGAAATAGAGCGAGCCATCTTTCTTGATACGTCGCGTGAAGTACAGGCGAGGATATTTTTCCGCCGCCGTGAATTTGATATAGGGATAGGTCTTATCGTCGCGAAGCACGACGTTGAATTTCGGGCGATATTGCTTGATGAGGTTGTGTTCGAGCGCCAGCGCTTCGCGCTCGTTGCCCACCAAGATAGTTTCGAGATCGGCAATCTCCCGCGCCAGCGAACCGGTCTTGGCGTCAATCCAGCGCGATTCCAGAAAATAGGAGCGCACGCGGCTGCGCAGGTTGCGCGCCTTGCCAACGTAAAGGATTTTCTCCCCGGCATCCTTGAAGAGATAAACGCCCGGGCTTTCGGGAAGCTGCGCGGCTTTTTCGCGGGGTTCCATGGGGGCTCAAAACACAACTTTACAATCGCCAGACAACTTCCATCATACTAAACGGAATCGGAGTACAGGGAGACCTCCGTGACAGGCATGCTATTCGACAGGACAATTCCAGCTTTCGCTGTAACTTTTCTGCTCCTTGCGGTATCGCCGTCTCACGCGCAGGACCCACAACAAGAGTCGTCCTCAAAGCCACAGGACTCCTCCTCTAAACCAGCAAGCCCACCCGACGACATGAAGCCGAAATCCACGGCCAAGCAAAAGAAAGACACCGCCACGAAAAATGCGGCGGACCAGCCAGCTTGGGATCCGCTGCGCGCGGAAAAGGATCTCGAAGTCGGTCAGTACTACATGAAGAAAGGAGATTTGGACGCGGCCATCGATCGTTTTCAGGATGCCACTGTGGCGAAACCCGGTTACGCCGTACCGTTTCGTTTCCTGGGCGAGGCTCAGGAGAAAAAGGGCCTGAGGAAGCAAGCCATCAAATCGTACCAGCGCTATCTGGATTTATACCCGCACGCGGAGGACGGCGACAAAGTGCGTAAGAAGCTCGAGAAACTCTACAAGGAAGTCGAAAAGGAGAAGAAGAATTAGACTACGATATGCACTGACGCTGCTTGCAGATCGTCTTTGGTTTAAGCCTCGTGCTCTAGTGTCAAATGCCTCCGAATGGACTAGCCTCAAACAGGGGGAGCGATCGAGGGACGCGTTAAGCTTTCTACCCTCATGCAACACGTTGAGGACGTTCACGCTCGTGGCTTGCGGGTAACGCACGTAACGAGGGACGGAGCAGGCTAAGCTACTCCGTTATTCTTCCCAATTCGCTGTGGAATCGATGTTTGCTTTCGTCAATCTCGAGCCGATTGTTGAGAACCAGTTTTGCTTCCTCGGCGGCAGCGCGTAATTCGGGATGCCTGGCCACGTTGATTGAAGTCAAGACAGCATCGACCAGACGTCATAGGCAGTTTTCCAATTCAGTGATCCGCTTTGCGACCTCCGGCGCCGAGGTCTGCGCCTTGACGTAGGTGTCGAGCGCGACTTCGCCTTCGATCTTCTCGATGGGCTCGGTAATGGTGGTTTCGCCGTCGTTTAGGGGATGAACGACCTGCGGGACCACACCGGCAAGTGGATTAGGGTTCGCCATGGAAGCATTATAGCTCAGGGAAATGCGAGGCCAGAACGTGCCTTGCAAGCGCGTCATTCGGTAGGCGCTAGCCACCGATCGAGCCAGGCATAGGCGGTCGTGCGCATCATCGGCGAAAACGCGTGCGTTCCGGGCTCAAAGAACGTGGCCAGCCGGTCGGCCGCACCAGCAGCCACATAAGCACGACGCGCCGCCGCTACGGTCTCTTCGATTCCATCTTTCGGGAATATGGGGTCGTCACTCCGGGCAGCGACCAGGAACGGCCTTGGCGCTACCAGTCCCAGTACGGCGCCGTAGTCGCCATTATTGGCGAGCGCGGGCACAAACAGAGCGTAGTTGTGGTTGATTCGGTCGCGCTTGAGGGTGCGCAGACTGCCGAAGCCGCAACTCGATGCGGCGGCCCGAATCCGTGTGTCGATTGCGGCGGTAAATAGCGTCTCTTGGCCGCCGAGCGAGTGGCCGATCATGCCCAGGCGTGAGGCGTCGACCTCAGGCCGAGTCTCAAGGTAATCCAGTGCGCGGCGCGCGTCCCAGACGTACTTGGCCTGCAAGCTTTTGCCTTCGGTGATACGGTACATCGCTTCATATCGTTCGTAGTCGGCACCCTTGAGCTTGCCCGCGGCGTCCTGCCGCTCGTGGAAGCAGAGCGCGTCGAAAACGATCGTAACGTAGCCTCGGCGAGCCAATTCAAGCGCATAGTGCTGGTTGGCGTCCGAACCCAGTCCCGCCGGGCCGTCCTTCCCGACATGGAACTCGCCGCCGTGCTGGTGGTGACAGAGTATGGCGGGATGGCGTGGCGGTCCGGACTTCGGGAGTAACACGAAGGCAGGTACGCACTCGCCTGGCTCGACCGCATAGGTGACCTTTTCGCGCACGACGTCACCCAGATCGACACGCTCGACCCGCTCCGGCGCCAGAGGCGGAACTGACGCCGGCACTGCGCCCAACAATTGCAGAAGCCGCACCCGATCCAGAACGTTCCCGGGTGGCAAGGAATGATGAAGCGGATCTTGCAAAGACACTGCCGTCGCTGCAAGGCCGCTACCGAGAAGCCGCAGGCTCTCTCGTCGCGTGACGCTCATGGGCTTCGTCCGCATTCTAATCCACTACAAACTAACTGAAAGGCGAAGACTATGTCTACGTCTGCGACAATAGAGTGTATCTGCAGTCCCAAGTGACGCTATTCGGAACTGGTTTTACTGCCAAAACGCGGACAGGTGGGTCAGCGGGCGAGGCGGTCGAGAATGCCGCGGGCGCGTTCGAATTCCGGGAAGCGCTTTTCTTCTTCGCGAAACTCGCGGGAATGAGAAACCATGCTGCAACCCGAGCGGCGAGTGGGATGCTTGACGTGCAGCATCTCGTGGAACAAGACATATTCCACGGCGCAAGCGGGAACGCCGGTGCGATCCATGCGGCGATTCAGCAGAATTTGATTCGGACCGGGATCGTAGCAGCCGAATTGCCGCCGCCAGCTTCGCGCGCTCCAACCAATGCGCGGACGCTGTAGCTGGCCGGCAAAGTATTTTCGATTCAGATCATCGAACATCCGATTCAAATCGAAATGGTCCCCGCGCGGGTTCGTAGCGGCCAGACGAACGCGGCCGCTGCGCATGCGGTTCATGCGGGAGCGTGTGCGATCGGAGCGCGCATATTCTAAATAAGGTTCAGTAAGTTCCCTGGAAGGTTTGCGGCGATACACGCGCGCCAAAAGCAGCGCGGCTGCGCCCTCCAGTACGGCCAGCGGCGCCCGGCACAAAAGATCGGAGAAGCGAACATAAACGACATCCTCGCGCCGCCGAATCGTCAGCACCAGGCTGGAATAGGGATAGAACTCGACGCCGAAACGCGGCGGCCGCCCTTCGCACCCGATACGCGTGAACATACGTTGAAAGAGCGGCGCGCCTCCCGGGACCAGCGAAGTTTTGCGGCGGAGCGTTTTCATCGTGTTGGCAGGATCCTTCCAGCGCTAATTCTTCCGACGAATGGGCGGAGGCGCCACTTTCTTTTTCGCTTTTTCCGCGTCGTTCATGGCGTCGCGAGTGCCCTCGATGGCGTCGTCGAGATTATCCTTATAGAGTTCCTTCTCGGGACCTTCGGCGGATATTTTTCCTAGCACAACCAGAAATTCCTTGGTGCGTGAACTCATCAGGTCGACTCCCTTGCGGATGTTGTCCTGTTTCTCGAGCCCCAGCTGAATGAGGTCCGCCGCATCATCGACGCAGCCAACGTAAGCATTCAGAAGCGAGTTCAGCATGTCGCCGTGGCGGTTTGACGAAGGATGCTCCAATTCGTACTGGAACTTCTTCAAGCGATCCTCGGCGAAAGTAAGAAAGAGCCGGATGCGCTCATTGGTGTTGTTTTCGGCATCGCGAATTTTGTCTGCTTCGAGTGCGGTCAGATAGTCCTTCTGCGGGGGCGGCGCTGCGCGCGTGGGGCGCGCGGCGGCCAAAAGGACGGAACTCAGGAAGAGAAGCCAAACTTTTGATTTCATGGTTGTTTCTCCGGAGGAGGCGTAGCCGGAGGCTTTTCGGCAGGAGGCGGGGCCTCATGCTTTTCCAGTGGCCGGCGCGGAAAAAGCATTTTCAATAACTCATCATCCATGCCGACCAAATCCTGGCGGACAATCTGAAGCGGCGGCTTGTAGCCTTCGGGGGATACCAAGATTGTCTCGTCAACTTCGCGAATTCCCTTGCGCAAGTGCATTTCCAGTTGACGGTAACCATTGGATTGCTTTTCGGCGTCGGGATGTTGTTTCTTGAGGGCCTCGACGGCGGCGCGAACATTGTCGCGATATTTCTCAAGCGTCAGGCCCAGCGAATCATACTCGCCGGCCTTGCCGGCGCGGCGGGCTTCTTCAAACTGCGCTTCGCCCAACCTTTCCATTAACTTCGCCTTGCGAACCCCGCTTGTTTCGCGATCGAAGCGCGCCTGAAGTTCGGCCAAACTCTCCGCCGCGCCAGGAGGCAAAATCGCAAGAAAAACGAGCAGGCCGCAAACCGCACACAGGGACATCCCGATGACCCTCATCCAACTACCTTTTCCGTTCCAGCATGCGTTGTAGCACCTTGCTGCGCTCCCTGGCTTGCCAGACTTGATCGGGGTTTTTGTCCTGATCAAGCGCGAGAAACTTCTGATAAGCCTCCAAAGCAGGCTTGGGCTGATTCAGTTTATCGTAGCAAATCGCGCGAACAAACCAGACGCCGGCGCCCGGTTGTTCCATTTTGGCTATCTCGTCCAGAGTTGAAAGCGCGGCTGGATAATTGCCGCCCAGAAAAAATGTGGAGCTGAGGTCTTTCCAATACCCGAGATTTTCCCGATCGAGACGCAGCGCGGTGCGCAGCTCCTTCTCTGCTGCGGCAAAGTCGCGCTTCTGGAGAAAGATGCGGCCCAAACCGCCGTGGAGTTGGGCGTCGTTGGGGGCCAGAGCAAGAGCTTGCTGAAGGGTGGCGATCGAATCATCCCATTTCTTGCCGGCGACCTGAACGTCCGCGCGGAGCTTGAGCGATTCGAGTGCGGGCGGCTTGCCGGCGTCCAGACGATCGAGTTCCGCAAGAGCCGCATCACTCTGGTTTTGTTCGAGGAGGAGATGGACGAGCCGCGCGCGGGCTTCGGAATCATTGGGCATGATCCCGAGATAATCGCGGTAGGCTGCGGCGGCTTCGGTTTTTTTCTGAGCGTCGAGGCTTTCTGCGAGTCCCTTGCTCGCGCCAGGCTCTTTCGGCTGGACTTCCATTGCGCGGCGGAATCTGCCTTCTGCTTCAGCGGGCTTTCCGCCGCGAAGGGCAGCCCAGCCCAGGTAATTGATGGCCGTAGCATCGCTGGGATCCAAATGAAGCAATGCCTCGAAGGCTTCAGCGGCGCCAGCATGATCGCCGGAGCGGTCCAGAGCAACTGCCAGGAGATATCGGGGATGGCTTTGGGATGGAAGCAGGTCAACGGCTTTGCGAAGCGGCGCTACCGCGGCGGCGCTTTCCTGCTTGTCGAGAAGCAGGATGCCAAGATTGAGATAGGCCTCAGACATTTTTGGGTCCATGGCGATGGTGCGGGTGTATTCGGCGCGAGCTTCATCCGTTCTCTTCAGCGCCGTATAGACGTAGGCGAGCTGAAAGTGCGCGTACGCAAATTCGGGCTGGTCGGCGATGACTCTTTGCAACGGAGCAATGGCAGACTCGAAGTTTTTATTGTCGATATCGCGCTGAGCTTCCTCGAGCAAATCGTTAAGGGGGTTGGCGACTTTTTGGGTCTTCGTTTGAGTAGGCGGCTTGGGCTTCGCCGGATAATGCGGCACTGGCAACGGATCACCTTGCGGGGGCGCAGCTTGCTGCGTCCCTGCAGAGAAAAACAATGGGACGCAAAAGACGAACAGGAGAGTCCGCATCGCGTTCGAACGGAGAGGAGCGAGCTTCATGGTTCAGCCGGAGGAATCTTGGCTCCGTTGGAAACTGCAGGCGAAGGGCCTGCTGGTTTGGATGCGCCGTTCGCGGAACGCTTTGCCTGGCCGTTTCCGTTGAGTATCCGCGCAAGGTAGCGGCCGGTGTGCGATTGCGTATTGCGAGCCACCTGCTCCGGCGTTCCGGTAGCAATGATTTTCCCGCCTTGATCGCCGCCTTCGGGGCCAAGGTCAATCAGCCAATCTGCGGATTTAATGACGTCCAGATTGTGCTCAATAACCAGGAGTGAGGCGCCGCCTTCGAGCAATTTGCGAAACGCGCTGAGGAGCTTGGCGATGTCATCGAAATGCAGGCCGGTTGTCGGTTCGTCGAGAATGTAGAGGATGCCTTGGTTGTCGGTGCGGCTAAGATGCGCGGCAAGCTTCAGGCGCTGTGCTTCGCCGCCGGAAAGAGTTGTCGCGGACTGCCCGAGACGCAGATAACCGAGGCCAATTTCATTCAGGACGCGGAGCTTGGAAACAACTTTGGACACGTTGACGAAAAACGCCAACGCTTCGCGAACGGTCAACTGCAGAACCTCGTGAACATTTTTTCCGTGATAGCGAACTTCCAGGACGCCGCTCTTAAAGCGCGTGCCACGGCATTCCTCGCAGATGAGTTCCACGTCGGCGAGAAACTGCATTTCGACGGTGACGGTGCCGTCGCCCTGGCAGGTTTCGCAGCGGCCGCCCGGCACGTTAAAGGAAAAATGGCCGGCGGCGTAACCGCGACGCTTCGCATCTGGCGTATCGGCAAAAACTTCGCGAATCGCGTCGAAAGCTTTGAGGTAAGTGGCCGGATTCGAGCGCGGCGTGCGGCCGATCGGCGATTGATCGACGATGACTACCTCGCGGACGTTGGCATCGCCTTCCAGCCGGTCGCAGAATTCCTTGACGCTGCCGCCGACCCGTTGTGCGGCGAGTGCTTTGTACAGCACGTCATGAACGAGAGTGGACTTGCCGGACCCGCTGACGCCCGTAACTACCGTGAGCGTTCCGAGTGGAATCATCAAATCCAGATCCTGAAGGTTGTGCATGCTGGCGCCGTAGAGACGGAGAAATTTGCCGGCCGGTTTGTGGCGCACGTTGGGCACGGGAATGCGCAGCTCGCCGCTGAGGTAGCGGCCCGTGAGAGATTTATGTTCCTCGAGCATCGCTGAATAAGAACCGACAAAGAGCAGCTTGCCGCCAAGTTCGCCGGCGCCGGGACCAAGGTCAATGACACAATCGGCGGCCTGAATGGTGTCGGGATCGTGTTCGACGACCAGCACAGTATTGCCGAGGTCGCGGAGGGACTTGAGAATGTCGATGAGCCGCTGCGTATCGCGGGGGTGCAGGCCAATGGAGGGTTCGTCAAGCACGTAGAGCGCGCCGACAAGATGCGAGCCGAGGGACGTCGCGAGCTGAATCCGCTGCGATTCTCCCCCAGAGAGAGTGGACGTCAAACGGTCGAGCGTAAGGTAATCGAGGCCAACCTCGTCGAGAAACTGCAAGCGCGTGCGAATTTCCTCGAGAATTTTGTCCGCGATTTTCACGTGTCCCTCGGAGAGTTGCAACGTGGAAAAGAAAACGCGCGCTTCTTTGACGGTGAGCTTGCAAACCTCGGTGATAGCTTTTCCCGCGACGCGGACGGCGCGAGCTTCGGCGCGCAGGCGAGTTCCGCCACAATCCGGGCAAGTGGCATACCCGCGGAAGCGGCTAAGGAAAACGCGGACGTGCAGCTTGTACTTCTTGCGCTCCAGCCAGGTGAAAAAACCTTTTATGCCTTCGTAATCGTTTTCGGGATCGCCTTCAAGAATCAGGCGGCGCTGTTCGGCCGGGAGTTGACGCCAAGGCACGTTCGTGGGAATTCCGCGGCCTCGCGCCCATTTTTTGACTTCCTGAAAGAGCGTGCGATAGCGTGGCTTCGTCCAAGGTTCGATGGCACCGTCGTCGAGCGACTTGCTGGGGTCGGGGACAACGAGATTCAGATCGAAATCGATGGTGTTTCCGAAGCCCTGGCAACGCGGACACGCTCCGTACGGGTTGTTGAAGGAGAACAGACGGGGCTCGGGCTCCTGGTACAGCGTGCCGTCATTCTTGCATTCGAAGCGCTCATTGAACGTGAGCCGCTCGGCGGGATTGCCCGCGGCGTCCGCGATGCATTCGACGAAGGCTTCGCCCTGCCCTTCGCGGTAACAAATTTCGATGGAGTCGACGAGACGGGCGCGCGACTCCGGGTTAACGGCGAGGCGATCGACGAGAACGTAAACGGGTTTGGAGAAATCGACATCGAGAAGCGTTTCCGGCGAGGAAAATTCGTGGATGCGGCCGGCCTGGTAAAGGCGATTGAAACCGCGTTTCTGGAGATCAAGCAGCGCCTGACGAAGGAGTTCCGGAGGAGGGGCGCCAGCGGTTTTCTTCCCGCCACGTTTCGAGACGGCTGCGCCAGCCGTCGAGGCGACTATTCGAAGCTGGTGCAAAACGTAAAAGCGTCGTCCCGGGGCGAGCGACAAAATACGTGTGGCGATTTCGTCGGGATTGTCCCGGCGAACTTCCGCCCCGCACTTAATGCAGAAAGTCTGCCCGCAGCGCGCAAAAAGCAGCCGCAAGTAATCGTAAATTTCCGTAGCTGTCGCAACGTTCGAGCGCGGATTGCGTGTGGTATTTTTCTGGCGAATCGCCACGGCCGGAGCGATGCCGGAGATCTCGTCGACATCCGGTTTTTCCATGCGTTCTAGAAATTGGCGCGCATAGGCGGAGAGAGACTCGACGTAGCGGCGCTGGCCTTCTGCGTAAATGGTGTCGAACGCAAGGGAGGATTTGCCCGAGCCACTGACGCCGGTAACCACAGTAATGGCGTTATGCGGAATTTCTACGTTGATATTCTTGAGATTGTGGACGCGGGCGCCGCGGACGCGGATCGACTCCTGCTCCGGCCGGACGTCCGTGGTTGCATGGGTAATCTCTTTGGTCGCCAAGAGTAAGCCCAGACAGCGGGTTTCGAGTGCACTGCCTAAACTTCAAATTATACTTCCGCTGTCAAAGCGGGGCAAACGGGGCGTCGTCGGGACAACCTCACGGCTCCTGGGTGAGGGTGATCTCGCCGATGCCACCCTCCACTTTCAGGTGAATCGTCGCGGGGGATTTGCCATAGGCATCGTTGATATAGGAGTCTCCATCGTGCTTCAGACCGCGCACGTTGATGGAGCCGATGCCGCCGGAAGCGTGAGCAATGACACCGACATTTTTCGGAAGGCGGATGTTGGCCTGTCCAACGCCGCCTTCAATATCGGCGGTCAAGTCGGTCTTGCGGTCACCGGTGAGGTCGACATCCATCTGGCCCGCTCCCATATGGAGGTCCAAGCGGGTCAAGGGAACGTCGCGCAAGTGCAAGCTTCCTTGTCCTGCCCCCATATCCACTTTTAGCTCTAGTGGGATGTCTTTGCTGAAGCGCAGAATCCAGTCGTTTTCAGAACGGCCGAAGTGGACGGGGTGTGAATCCTGCGAAATGTTGAGTTGGCCGATGCCGCTGTCCACGTGGTAGTCCACGCGAGGTGCGTCGAAGGAACTGTCGTAGGTGAAGTCCGCGTCAAGAACATGATTCGCACCACCGTTAATGGTGAGCTGCCCCGCACCCATCTCAAGCCGGGCGCGCGCGGACTTTGCGCCCTGCAAGTCCACGGTCTGCGCGTTGTGCTGCGTTCCCGAATACAAGCCATGGCGGCGGGTAAAACTGCGTCCATGCACGAGCAGGGCGACCAAAACAATGACAAACGCAAGCGCTCCAATGGTGGCACCAATGGAAATTCCCTGAGGCGCATTGGGGTTGCAACTTCGATACGTACTGTCCCAAATCTTGCCAACTCCGACGAAGATTAAGATCAGCGGCCAGTAGGTCGTCAGAATCGGCCAAGGGTCGAAGGCGGGGCGCCAGTTGTGCAGGAGAAACAGAGCACCCACGGTAATGAGAATGATCGGGAAAACGAGGGAGACTCTCCTGGGATTGCCGTCCTGGGCCATGGCACACCTCCGCTACCTTGTACTACGCGCGCGAAAGGAAAATAGTTCAGCGAGCGATTGGTATCACTGTACAACAAGGAGGAGGGGACGTGAACTATAGCAACGGTTTGGCGCCAACGTCTATTCAGAAGCGACGTACCGTAGCATTGTCCAAGAGTAGTGTGTGGTAAAGTTCCGCTGAAAAAAGGGATCGAGGAGTCCGGGCATGAAGGAATTCGAGAGGATTTTCTGGATCGTTCTGGATAGCGTTGGAATCGGCGAGCTTCCGGACGCCGCGGAATATGGCGACGTGGGCAGGAACACGGTCGGACACATTGCGGAATCGCGGCCGGTGGAAATCCCGAATCTGGTACGCATGGGGCTCGCGAATATTGCGCGCCTGAAACATCTGCCGCCGGCAACCGCTCCGATTGCAGCATACGGAAAAGGCACGACGCGCTCGCCCGGCAAAGACACGACAACGGGACACTGGGAAATGGCGGGAGTGTGGCTGGACCAGGCCTTCCCTGTTTACAAGAACGGGTTTCCGAAAGAATTGATCGAAGAGTTCGAACAGCAAATTGGCCGAAAGACGATTGGAAACAAGCCCGCTTCGGGGACGGAAATCATCAAGGAATTGGGCGAAGAACACGTTCGAACGGGCAAGCCAATTGTATATACGTCGGGTGACAGCGTCTTTCAAATTGCCGCGCACGAAGAAGTGATCCCAATCCAGGAACTTTACCGCATGTGCGAAATTGCGCGGAAATTGCTGGACGGGCCGCATCGCGTCGGACGTGTGATCGCCCGGCCGTTCGCGGGAACACCCGGAAATTTTGTGCGGACCACCCGGCGGCACGATTATGCCGTGGACCCTCCGAAGCCGATGCTGATGGATGTTCTCGCAGAGCGGAAAGTGCGCGTTTTCGGCGTGGGAAAAATTCATGACATTTACAACGGCCGCGGAGTGCAAGAGTACGTAACGACAAAAGGTAACGCCGACGGCATGGAGAAACTGACGGCGGCCGTCAGCGAGCGCGAGAGCGGGCTGATTTTCTGCAACTTGGTGGATTTCGATATGCTGTACGGCCATCGAAAAGATGTGGAAGGATTTGCCAAGTCACTAGAAGAGTTCGACCGCATGCTCGCGGACTTCCTGCCACTGCTAAGTCTTTCCGACCTGTTGATGATCACCGCGGACCACGGATGCGACCCGGATGCGCGATGGCCGACCACGGACCATTCGCGGGAGTACGTTCCTATCTTGGCGTATTCGCCGGGAGGCGGAGCGGGCGTGGACCTGGGAGTCCGGAACACGCTGGCAGATATGGGGCAGACCGTCGCGGAAAACTTCGGATGCGCCATTCCGCATGGGAAAAGTTTCTTGAGTAAGATGAAGATGCGGCGAACGAATGAAGTGGCAGGATAACGGGGAGACCGCGCAAGAGCGATCCTTTTGCAAGAGAATTGACTCTTCTTACGTCAGAACCAGTCGCTCCTGTAGGCCACCCACCAGCTAAAGATACCAATGGGAATCGTCGCCAGGAGCGACCAAAGGATGGGTAACGTGAAATCCGCAATTAGCCCCAGCGCAATAAAGATGGTCCAGAAAACCTTGCGTTGCATTGCTTTATTCTAGCGCGTATTCGCGCCATCGCCTCGGGTTACATCACAACGTGCGACAAGGAAGATGTTAGGCTCTGCAATTATTCATTGCATGGGAAGCATGCAATCTGATTAGATGGCCGCACGGACATAGATGAGGGCGACGCCAGCCCTCCCCAATATGCAAAAGAGCCAAACGCTTGGACGAATCTTCGTTGCTGTTTCCCTGGTGGTTTTCGGCGTTCAACACTTCATGTATGGCGGCTTCGTGGCTGGACTGGTGCCCGCGTTTATGCCCGGGCGCTTGTTCTGGGCGTACTTTGTGGGCGTGGCGTTCTTTGCCGCCGCTGCCGGAATTCTATACAAACTAATGGCCCGGCCGGCCGCAACCATGCTGGGAGTGATGTTTTTTCTCTTTGTGGTGCTGCTGCACATTCCCCGGATCGTTGGCAATGCAGGCAATGGAAATGAGTGGACTAGCGGATTCGTGGCCCTGGCCATGTGTGGCGGCGCGTGGATTCTTGCCAACGCCGCCCCCTTGGAGGAGCGCGAAAAGGCAGATCCGTTCCTTAAACTGGGGAGATATTTCTTTGCCCTGGCGTTTGTGGCTTTTGGGATTCAACATTTCGTCTATGCCCATTTCGGAGCCGGTTTGGGCCCGCCATTTTTTACGGGACGGCCCCTCCGGGCCTATCTGACCGGCGTCGTCCTCGTAGCCATTGGCACAGCAATCATCCTCGGGAAAAAGGCGCGAATCGCAGCAACTCTGCTGGGAACGATCCTTTTTGTCTCCTTCCTGTTGATTCATGCTCCGCGCATCGCGACGCAATTGCACAATCCCGGCCCTTGGACAAGTGGGTTCGAGATCCTGGCTCTGTGCGGGGCCGCTTTGGTCCTGAGCAGCAGCTGGCCGAAAGAAGAAGCAACTAGCAATGCGCTCCGCGCGGATAAGAACGAGAATGCCGCATAGGCGGGCTTCTTCAGAACCGACGAGAGCTGTCGTCAGTTACCGGCAGCAGAGGTGGGACCGCCAGGAGCGTAGTAGCCGTTGCGCGTGCGGGCGATGAGCTTGCCCCGCCCGCGCGGCGGAATCACTTCCACCTGGATGGAGCGGAACGTGCCATCGCGGCGCGTGTTCGTGGGATAGTACGCGAGAATGTATTGGTTGCGAATGTCGTGTGCGACCTGCTCGCAGATGTTGTGCACGTCGTCGACATTTTCCGGGAAGTATGCCAACCCGCCCGACGCAGCGGAGATTTGCTCGAGCACTTTGCGGGCGCGCTTGGCTTCCTTCTTGTTCTCCTGGCCGAGCAGACCAATGGTGTAGATCACCGTATCTGTCTTCTGGATTTCGCGAATCATTTTTTCCAGGGAATTGCGGCTGGCATTGTCTTCGCCGTCGGTGACCACCAGCAAAACTTTCTTGTCCTTGGAAGCTTTCTTAAGATGGTCGAGGGAGCCCAGAATGGCGTCTCGCATGGCCGTGCTGCCGCGGGAATCGATGCGTTCGAGAGCTTCCTTCAATTCGGGAATGCTGCTGGTGAAATCCTTGTCCAAATCGAGGTAGAAATCGTCGTTGAAGTTGACGACGAAAGCTTCGTCCTGTGGATTGCTGGCTTGAACCAAAGTGATCGCGGCCTCATTAACGCGCGGACGCTTGTCGCGCATGCTGCCGCTGTTATCGATCACCAGCCCCATGCTGACGGGAACGTCTTCGCGCTTGAAGACGGCCAGCTTCTGTTCGACTTTGTCTTCGAAGACGCGGAAATTCTCCGACTTGAGGCCTTCGGCGAAACGCTGACGGTCGTCGAGAACGGTCGTGTGCAAGACGACCAGGTTAACGTCAACCTTGATACTGGAACCTTGCTTGCCTGCGTTCGCATCCTGACCCGGAGGGGGCGGCGGTGAACTGGGAACGGGAATCTGGGCTAAGGCAGGGGGAGCGAACAGACCAACCGCACACACCAACAAACAGAGATAACGCAGGGAGCGGAAGAGACTCCGGAGAGACTTAGTGGCTAGGGGCGTAGTATCCGGTCTTGGAGTAAACGCTAAGCGGCGGGAGCCCTTTGGGAGCGCGCAGCTTAATCTTGAGCTTACGCCAGCGAGCGTCGTGAGCCTTGTTGCTTGGTCGATAGCCGAGCACATATTGGTTTCGCAGCTCCATGCCGATTTTTGATGCAATGTCCGGAAGCTCGTCCAACTTCTCCACCGCGAATACGCGGCCGCCGGTCATCTCTGTTACTTCGCTGAGAAGCGACGGGCCTCCCAGTTCTTCCGGGGTCCGGTTGCGAAAACCAAGCGGGTCAAAGATGCCGATGGCATAGAGCTGGGTATCCGCTTCTTTTACCAGCCGCTTGATATCGCTTTCGTTGTACCGACTATGATTATCGCCTCCATCGGATAGGATGAGCAAGGCACGTTTGGCGTTGTGTGCACCCCTCATCTGGCTGAGACCCAGATAGATGGCGTCGAGCAGCGCGGTGCGGCCCTTGGGGGGCGTGAGCATCATGCGGCTCTGCAAATCTTCCACGCTGTTGGTGAACGAGCTGGTCAATTCAGCGCGCTCGTTGAAGCTTACGAGGAAAAATTCATCCTGGGGATTGGCGGTCTTGAAAAATTGAAGCGCGGCTTCGCGCGCTTTGCCGACTTTGTTGGACATGCTGCCGCTGAAATCAAAAATCACCCCGATGGAAATGGGGACGTCTTCGGCGGAGAAGGTGACCACTTCCTGCTCCACATTGTCCTCGAACACGCGGAAGTTGTCGGTTTCCAGTCCGGTGACCAGGCGGTTGTAAGGATCGGTGACGGTTACGTTGACGAGCGCAAGGTCCACGTCAAAATGAATGGTTCCGCCGGGCTTGAAAGGCGTCCCCGGCGTATCTTTTCGTACGTCGTCCTTCCGGACTTCCTTCACTTCTTCGCGTTTAGCGTCGTCTTTAGGTTTGTTTTCGTCGGAAGTGGATTGACCAGCGGCGGGGAGCGCGACGTGTAACGCCAACAGGCAAACGACCAGCACGGCGTGGACTGAGAAAGACAGAACGCGAAAACCAGGTAAATCGCGTTTCACGGCACCCTCATCATCCCGGCCTGCCGGGATGGCCGCGCGGTTGGGACTTACCGGGATTCTACCACTCAGCCTACCGAAAACAAGAGCAATTGATTGATGTTCAAAATCGAACAGTTTGATAGGCCCGCAAAGCTTACTAGCGTGTGGTAGCATCGCACATTCCGCTAGAGATAACTTCCAAAGCGGTCCAAAAATTCCCGTGACCGGGAGTCTACATGAACCAGCCGAAAGTCATCGTAGTCATTCCTGCACGATATGGGTCGACTCGTCTACCCGGGAAACCCCTGATTTCTCTGGCGGGAAAACCCATGATTCAGCGGGTGGTCGAGCGAGTTAGGCTGGCGAAACGAGCCGACCGGGTGATTGTGGCAACCGACGATCAGCGCATCGTGAAAGCTGTCCAGGGATTTGGCGGCGAAGCAAGAATGACGCGCACGGAGCACCGTACCGGCACGGAACGCGTCGCGGAAGTGGCGGCACACGAAGAGGGCGACGTTTTCGTCAACGTGCAGGGAGATGAGCCGCTCCTCGATCCGCATGCTATTGATGTGGCTGTCAATGCCCTGCTCGAAAAGCCACAGGCTTCGATTAGCACCGTTGCGACGCCGATCAAAACGCCTGCGGACATCATGGACCCGAATGTGGTGAAGGCCGTGCTGGACTTTGACGAAAACGCGATCTATTTCTCTCGCGCGCCCATTCCCTGGGTGCGCGATACGGCCGGCAAAATTCAGGTGCGGCACTTGAAACATCTTGGGCTGTATGTTTTTCAACGAGAGGCTCTGCTGGAATATCCGATGCTTCCGCAGGGTGAGCTGGAACGGATCGAGCAACTGGAACAACTGCGCTGGATGGAAAACGGTTGGAAGATTCGTGTAGCCGAAGTGGAGCACGACGCGGTGAGCGTGGACGTGCCGGAAGATGTAGCGCGCGTGGAAAAGCTTCTCGAAGGATGACCGAAAACCGGTCAGCATGTTTATTACCTGGTGCATGGACAGCCGCGAACAGCAATCGCAACTCCAATGCGGCTAAGCTGAGCATTAGAGCCATGTCTACTTACGGCGGATTCCCTTCACACAACCCCGATGCTCGCGAAAGCATTTCCGAGCGAGAGCGAAGCGCTGCTCATCCGCTCCTGTTCCGCATCGTAACCTTCTGCCCTATCCTGTCCGGCGCGTTCTTCGTCGTCTCGTTCATGTTCAGCTTCGTCATGTTCATGAACGCCAGAGAAAGTATTCTGCGCGAATCGACGGGGGTGTATCACCCAGGGACGTTTCGTGTGCTTCAGTCTTATGGGCAGGAACATAAGGGAGGGGGCTGGCTAAGTGGCACCGGTGTCCAGAGACGCGCTTTTGCACGCGGTCTCGTCGAAGGCAACCAGGAGTGGGTGGATTTGGGGCCGTATCTGGGAGCTGTGCCCAAAGACGAGGAAACAGTGTTGCGGTCCGTTCCGCCTGAAACAATAATTCCTGTTTTCTACAACCCCAGCGCGTCCGGCGATTACCGCGTGCAGGTGCGCGGCTCCGTTCCGCCTGTCGAAGCAAACGAGAAGCTCAAGACTTCCTCCGCGAAGTACGGCGCGCTCGCCACCGGATTGATGCTGTTCACATTCATGCGCTTGCGAAAGCTGTGTTTCTAGCCAATTTGAAATGAAACCACCCCCCGGGAACTCCGCCGGGCGGCGAGTTTGTAAGGTCGAATCGCTGGCGGCGTGCTCTATTGCTGCAATTTCAGGATACCAACGACGACGCGCGGCGTGCCGGAATTGTCGCGATTGGCAAAAAATGCCAGTTGGGGATTGACGACGTAGACTACAAAATTGATCGGATTGGCGCCGGTCAGATTCACAGTCATGCCGTTCCGATGTCCGTCGTCGCTGGCCCCGTCGCCATTGATTTGGATCGCGCCTCCAACGCCGAGATCCAGGCGCGGCGTGAGCGTGGCGGAAGTGAATTGGAACAGGTCCGCCGCGCCGCTGAGAGTCAGGCTAGTAACATTAGCTTGCGCAAGAAGATCTTCTTCATCCTCTATGGGGAACGAGCCACCGGCAACTACCAAGCCGCTCCAGTTCATCGCATAGGTTCCCGAAACGTTTGCACTGGTGAACGGACTGCCGGATTGCAATTCGATTGAACCGTCGGCGGTGACCCTGGCGAACCCCACGGTGCCGGACGGGCTAATATCCTGAATCACGCCGCTGTTGGCAGAGCTAAGATAAAAGACGAAGGAATAGGCCTGCCCGCCGGAGTCCTGGAAAGACACTTGCGCGCGTCCGGTTGTCGAGTCGTAACTAGTGATACTGCCATTTGACAGGTTGTTGAACTGAGCTTCGTTAGAGGCATCGTTAACGTCCATGAGCATCTGGCCGAGAGTCATGTTGCTGACCGTGAAGCGGCCAACCCGAGTCAGACCACCGTTTGCTGAGCTGCCGCCAACGACAAAGACGAAGCCACCGGTGAGGCCGCCGGGAATACCTGCTTGCGACACGGCGTCACCGGACAGCATGCCGTTATTCGTGCTGAGGAAGCGGACTCGGCCGGAATTGACGATATAGAAGACGAAGTTCTGGCCTGCGATGGTCGCAATCCCTCGACCGAAAGCGGAAAAGGAAGAGGTTTGCAGCGGATCCTGAGCGATCGTGCCCGGTGTCATTGCGCCGCTGTTCAATTCCCCGCCGACGTTATCGTCGAAGAACCCTGTCGGGATTGTTTGCGTGTTACTGTCCACTACGAACTGGCCAATGAACGATTCGGGGTTTGGGTTAGGCTGGGATGCGTCAGAACCACTGAAGTCAAAAACGTAGGTGCCTGCGATTTCACTGAGGGCAAACGGAGTCGATTGCTGAAGGATGAAGTTGCCGCTGCCAGTGGAAGCCTGGTTGGAATTCGAAGTTTCATCGATCAAGAGGCCGTCGCTGTTGGACGTCAAAGTGATTCCAAAGTCCAGTGTGGACGTACCGAGATTCAATGTCATGGCCCCGCGCCCATCGGCACTGACCGTGTACGTGCCGTTTGTAATGGCAATGGCGTTCGAGGGCGTCCCGTCGGCATTGACGTCCTCCATTCCACCGGTAATGTTGCCCTTGCCATCCGCGATAAATGTTCCGACCCGCGCCAATGGAGTCGGAAAGGAAGCTCCGCTAGTGAAAACCTCCCCATTTGTTACGAATGCGTATTGGCCATTCAAACTGGCGAGGCTGTACTTTCCGGCGGGCGGAGGTGGCTGGACACTGGAGCCGCCACTGCCGCATGCGGCGCTCCAAAGAGCCGTCGCAACAGAAATGGCAATCAGGAGGCGCTTCATCGCACACTCCGCAGGGCTTCCTTTTGATCTGGAGTCAAGGTGGAAGCTGGCGTGAGGAGATAGCCTTTGGCATTGCGAACGGCGACGGCTTGCGCGCCCTTCTGCACGATGCGCGCGGCGAAGTACGTACTGTCGCCCAGAGCCAATGGTTCTCCGACGATGCGCACGTTATCGCCGGCATTCAACTCCAGATGACCGGCCTGTAGAACTTTGGCGTTGCCGAGGTGAACGTCCACCTGCCCCGAAGAGGTCTGAAGAATCACATGGGCGCCGATGGGAGGCGTGCTGGAAGCGGACTCGAATTTTACGACCGTGCCGAGAAGAAAACTTTCGCGGTTCAAGTCATACGCGTGCAATCGCTGGGCGTTGGGCTGTTCTGTTTGTTGCGCGTTCGCGGAAATGCAAAACGCCAGGGTGATCAGAAGCGCGAGAGTGCCTGAGTGACTTCGTATAGCAGCTTTCATTAGGCCCTTCCTACCTGCAAGAGTTCCACTCGGAACCTTCCGCTCTGCGGGTACAAATTGAAAAACAGCTTCCGAACGCAAGGCTAAAGGTTCATTTCCTTAGATGGCGAGTCCCGTGGAGGCGGTTTCTGGTGCCACACAAGATTTCGTTGCGCTGCAGCGCGCACCATCACTGCCGAACTCCACTAACTATTCCCCACTGGGCACAAACACGTTCCCGGTGAAAATGTTTCTCTTTCAAAGTCAGAAAAAATACTGTTTTTGCGCTGTAAAGAGTTCGATTTGACAGAAGCCCGCGTTCCGAACATAATTGTATGTACGTCAATCCTGTGGAGGGCTGACAAGCCCGGGTCAAGAACCCCGGGCTTCACGGATGGCGCCAAAATACATCTTTGTAACCGGCGGTGTTGTTTCCTCACTTGGAAAGGGCGTAGCTGCCTCCTCTATCGGTTGTCTCCTCGAAAGTCGCGGTTTCAAAGTCACCCTGCAGAAATGTGATCCGTACCTGAACGTCGATCCCGGTACGATGAGCCCTTTTCAGCACGGCGAAGTCTTTGTCACCGAAGACGGCGCGGAAACCGACCTGGACCTTGGCCACTATGAGCGCTTCACTCACGCCAAGCTTTCCCGCGACAATAATTGGACCACCGGCCGCATCTACGAAACCATCCTCACCAAAGAGCGCCGCGGCGATTACCTCGGCAAAACCGTCCAGGTGATCCCGCACGTTACCGACGAAATTAAGGCCACTATCAAGAAAGTCTCCGAAGGCGTCGACGTTGTGATTGTCGAAATCGGCGGCACCGTCGGCGACATTGAATCGCTTCCCTTCCTCGAAGCGATTCGCCAGATGCGCTTGGAGCTTGGTGCGGAGAACACGCTCTTTGTGCACGTCACCCTGGTGCCCTTCATCGCCGCTGCCGGCGAGTTGAAAACCAAGCCAACGCAACACAGCGTAAAGGAAATGCTGAGCATCGGGATTCAGCCGGACATTTTGCTTTGCCGCAGCGATCACCATATCCCCGCCGAACTAAAGAAAAAAATCGCGTTGTTCTGCAACGTCGCAGAGTCCTGCGTCATTTCCATGGAAGACGTGGATACGATTTACGCTGTGCCCGCCGAGCTAAGTAAGGAAGGTTTGGACGCGCAAATCCTGCGCCTGCTGAAGCTGAAAGACCATCCTTCAAACATGAAGCCGTGGCTCGACCTGGTCCACCGCATGCATCATCCGGTGGGCGAGGCTCGCATCGCAGTTGTCGGCAAATACGTGCAGCTCGAAGATGCCTATAAGAGTTTGCGCGAAGCCCTGCTGCACGGTGGCCTGGCGCACAATCACAAAACCGTTCTCGAATGGATCGAGGCGGAAGAAATCGATTCGGCTGCGACGGCTGCGGCGCGCCTGCACGGCTACGACGGAATCCTTGTTCCCGGCGGATTTGGTAAGCGCGGGATTCAAGGCATGGTGCACACCATTCAGTATGCGCGCGAGCACAAAGTGCCCTTCTTTGGAATTTGCCTGGGCATGCAGTGCGCCACGATCGAATATGTGCGCGATGTCGCCGGCTTGAAGCAGGCTGACAGCACCGAATTCGATCCGCAATCGCCGCACCGCGTGATTTATAAATTGCGCGAACTCCTTGGCGTCGATGAAATGGGCGGCACCATGCGCCTGGGCGCGTGGCCCTGCAAGCTGGAGCCTGGTTCCTTTGGGCACAAGGCTTACGGCAAACTCGAGATTAGCGAGCGCCACCGCCACCGCTACGAATTCAATCGCGACTACGAAAAAACGCTGGTCGCCGCCGGCCTGCGCATCACCGGACGCACTCCGGATGAGAATTACGTCGAAATCGTCGAGGCCCCCGACCACCCGTGGTTCCTCGGCTGCCAGTTCCACCCGGAATTCAAGTCCAAGCCTCTCGAGCCACACCCGCTCTTTGCAGCGTTCATCGGGGCCGCGCTGGAGCACAAAAAGGAACGTTTGCGTCCGGCCCCCGCCAGCGTCGCGGAACGTCCACCC
>Ga0209470_1000017_pt1 | contig 101221 bp, 84 predicted proteins | sample GraSoiAngelo_125_FD_185882 | JGI IMG/M metagenome (GOLD analysis project Ga0209470, IMG submission 185882) | Grasslands soil microbial communities from the Angelo Coastal Reserve, California, USA - 14_0927_05_40cm (SPAdes) (version 2) | ecosystem: Environmental > Terrestrial > Soil > Grasslands... | reverse complement strand
CCCGCTCCATGGCGACCCCGGTGTAAACCATCCCGGCAACCTCCCGGAATGCGGTCTACACCCAGCCGCCTCTCAAAAGCGGACATTTCACATGCTAATCAAGCGGACATATCATGTGCTAACGACAGTTTCGGTTAATTCCTCTTGACGAGCCCTCTTGCCTCTGGTACAGTAACTTCTGGGTACAATTGCAGCTAGTTCCTGTTCTCTCCTGTGCCCATCTATCCCTTCGCAACACACGAAAAGTGCGCTATTTCAGGCAATATAAGTTCTTTAGATGCAACACTTATGGAATCCCCTCGTATGTATTGCAGATAAAGGACTTACGCAATAGCTAAGTCTTTTAGATGCAACATTTACGAAAACCAGGGGGTGGGGGCGCTTACAAGATTACGAGACTTGGACCTGGGGCAAGAAGTTGCCGAACCAGTGGGACAGGCATTCTTGCCTGTCTCTTGTGAAGAGTGGCTTCCCAGTAGAATCAATAGTCTATGAGTTGCCCATTCTGTAAGCCCTTTGTTTTTATATTCATCCATGTAATGGGGGGTACCCCCGGATCCCGCTAGGATTGCGTTCCCGCCTGATCTTTCACTTCACCGCCTGGCAGGAAAAATCTGAAACTCAAAACTTGTTCGCGACGGCGCTCTTCTTCGAGGTGTCTTGCACGCGCTTTCAGCAGATCAGTCAACGAAATAAGCCCGAGGAATTTTCGAGAGGAGGGTTCCACCACCGGCATCCGCGTAATCCCCTTCTCCGCCATGCGATATACTACGGCGCGCAACGGTTCATTCGGGAATGCTTCCACTGCTTCTTTGCGCACCAGTTCGCCGAGCGTCCGCCGCTGGACGGCTTCGCCTTCCTGCTCGATGCGCTGAACAATGTCACCGCGCGTCAGCACGCCGATAAACCGGCCATCCGCGCTTACCACCGGCAGCAACCGCTGGCTTTGGTGGCGTCTGGCATGGAGCGAGTGCTGGAACTCTCCGAGCGCTCGCGCCGCCGGCAACACCACGATATTCGACCGCATGACTTCACGCACAAACAGGATCTCGAGAGGATCGACCGCATATTCACGGCTCAAGTGGTAGCCGCGCCTGGCGACCTTTTCCGTCAAGATCGACCGTTTGAGCGTCAACACGGTGAACGCGTGCGCGATCACGCTTCCCACGAGCAGCGGCAAGAACACGTTGGCGTCGTGCGTCAGCTCAAACGCGAAAACGATGCTCGTAAACGGCGAACGCATCGTGCCGCCGAGAATCGCGCCCATGCTGATCAGTGGCCAGAAGCCCGCGCCTTCGTTGGGCAAAAACATGGCTTCGAGGCCGCCGAGTGCTCCGCCCATCATCAGCAGCGGCGCCAGTACGCCGCCCGATGTGCCCGAGCCGAGTGACACCGCCCAGATGAACCATTTGACCAGCAAAACGCCAAGAATCACTTTGGTCGTTACGCTTCCCTGGAGCAGCGCGCCTATGGTGTCGTAACCGACTCCAAGAGCCTGCGGAAAAATCAAGCCTCCCAATCCGATCGCCAGTCCGCCAATTGCCGGCCACCAAATCCAGTGAATCGGCAACTTTTGAAACGCATCCTCGGCCGCATACACGGAAAGCGTAGGCAAAGCTGAGAGCACTCCCGCAAGAAGTCCAACCAGCGCGCAGCCAAGCAGACCTTTTGGTCCGATGAAAAGCGGATGAGCCGGCACCGGAAACAGTGGCTCAAAACCAAGCAAGTATCGCCGCACCACGGCGGCTACGGCGCTGGCCAGCGCCACCGGAATCAGGCTTCGCGGCTTCCACTCGAAGAGCAACAATTCGACAGCCAGCAAGACGGCCGCGACTGGCGAAGCAAACGTCGCGGACATTCCTCCTGCAGCGCCGGCCACCAGCAGCGTTTTGCGCTCGGCGCTTGTAAGGTGAAAGAGTTGCGCGATCATCGAGCCGAAGGCCCCGCCCGTCATGATGATCGGACCTTCCGCGCCGAACGGTCCGCCCGAGCCGATGGAGATCGCCGAAGAAATTGGTTTGAGGAGCGCAACCTTCGGCTCCACGCGGCTGCCGTTGATCAGAATCGCCTCGATGGCCTCCGGTATCCCGTGGCCGCGAATGCGTTCCGAACCGTATCGCGCCATGACTCCAATGATCAAAGCTCCGGCAATGGGGACGAGAATGCTGTACACACCGAGATGATTGCCCACCGGCGAAACCATCGCGCTGCCCCACCTGCCGAAGTAAAACAGGTTCGTGAACAACCCAATCAAACGCAACAGGGCCAGTGCGACGAACGCGCACAGCGCGCCGATGCCCATTGCCAGCGCGGATATCGAAATCGTCCGCGAAGTTGTCGAGAAATCGCCCAGCTCCTCATGGCGACCTCTGTTTCGTGTTTTTCCAGTGTTGCTTTGCGAATCTATCGCGCTGACGCTGGCCAATTGGTATCCCCTATCCTCTCTCGTGTGAATTCACGGTTTCTTCCTGAGCTTGAAAGCATCGCCATTTTCCAGCAGTGCGCTAATAGCCTTCACCAGCGCGGCTCCGCTGGCGCGCAACTCGCCGATGCGGTCTCGCGCTACCTGTTCGAGCAGCTTTTCGCCGCGCGGGAGCAGCGTCACCAGGACGCGTCTGCGGTCATCCCGGCTGCGGCTTCGGCGCACGTAACCATGAGCTTCTAATCGATCAATTAGCTCAACGGCGCTGTGATGCTTTAGCGCCAGGCGGTCCGCCAGCGTGCGGATGGTCGCTTCCACGCCTCCGGGAAGCCCGCGAAGCGCCAGCAAGAGCAGATACTGCTGCGGCTCAAGGCCGGCAGTGCGCGCCACGGCGTCCCCGTCCCGGACAAACTTGCGAATGCGGTGGCGTAGCTCGGCAAGCGCCTGGTATTCCGCGGTGGTGATTTCTTTCGCCATGAAACAACTATATCGCAATGCGATATATGTTGTCACTTCTGCGGAGCCCGGCCCCCCCGCAAATCTGTCATTTCAACCGGAGGGACGGCGGTTTCTGCCGTCCCGGAGCGGAGAAATCTCTCTTCAACTTCGAAATTCACGATTACAGCGGTTTGCGAAAGGATTTTTGCGTTTTGTAATGCTCGTAGCCGTGGCGTTCGTAGAACTTGTGCGCGCGTTCGCGAAGTACGTTCGAGCGCACGGACATGCCCTTACAGCCATGCTTGCGCGCCCAATCTTCGGCGGCGGCCAGCAGCAACGCGCCTGTTCCCAGGCTGCGCTGGCCTTCCGCGACAACCAGGCCATTTACTTCCGCCCGGATTTCCGCTTCGAGAAGGGGCTGCTTGCTCACGTGCGTCCAGCCGATCACTCCATCTTCCGGCGAGTCCGCCACGAATACCGCGTGCTGCGAGGCAGGCTTGATTCCCGCCAGCCTCTTGCGCATCTCCGTCGCCGTCGCCGGATACCCCAGCTGGCCGGAAAGAATCGCGATCCGCGGCGCGTCGGCACTCTTGGCTCGCCGGATCTTCAGCTTCTTTTCTTTCCCGTTCGATGTCGTCAGTCTCAAGTCGCCTTCCGCCGCAGCCGGGACTGCACCACGGCGCTCTTCAATTCACGCAGTGCATCCGCGGCGATCCACCGCGCCGCGCGCGTATTCTGGCTGCGGATTCTCTCCGCGGCGCGAATTGCTTCCCGGTTCAATGGGATATTTCTCTTGCCGATATTTCGCAGCGCCCAGTTCACCGCTTTCCTCACGAAGTTCCTCTCGTCGTGTGCTTCCCGCTCGATCACCCGCAGGAATTTCACAAAGCGCGCATTCGGAGAAACCTTATCCTTATAGCTGAGATATGCAACCAGCGAAAAACTGGCGCGCTTAGCAAACTCTTCCTGGCGCCGGCTCCACGCCGCTACTTTGCTCCAGGCCGGCTTGGCATACGCATAGAGATAGCAGCAAGCCGCATCCACCACGTCCCACGAATCGAAATCCCGCGCCCAGAGCTCCATCTCCGCAGCAGTTACTTTCTCCGGCTCGCCAATCAACGTTGCCAGGATTCGCGCTTCATGAACGCCAGTGGCCCAAATCTCCTGTGCCAGCCGATGGTCTTTTCCGATTCGCTTTGCAAGCGTGTGCAGCACTGGAGCAGAAATACCCAAGCGACTTGGGGACGTTCACCCCAAAGTACGCCATCTTCGCGCGCACTTTCGGATTCGCGAGCTTCTTGAGTTCGCGCAAGATGGCCGCCTTAGTCCACCGCGCCACATTCCTTTGCGTGCTAGGCCGCCTAGAATGTCTTGGCGGAATCGAGGAGGATTGTGACCGGGCCTTCATTGACCAACTCCACGGACATCATCGCCTGGAAAATTCCAGTTGCCACGGCGACACCGAGTTTGCGCAACGCTCCGCAAAATTCCTCGTAGAGGGCTTTGGCCAATTCCGGCGGCGCCGCAGCAATGAAACTCGGCCGCCGCTGCCCGCGCGCATCGCCATAAAGCGTGAACTGCGAGACGACCAAGGCGCTGCCTTTCACATCCAGCAGCGAGCGGTTCATCTTACCCTGCTCGTCCTCGAAGATGCGCAGGTTCGCGCACTTCTCCGCGAGCGCTATGGCGACAGCCGAAGTATCTTCACGGCCGACGCCCAACAAAATCATCAGGCCGGCGCCAATTTCCTCCGTCACCTTCTCATCCACTTTTACTCGGGCGCGGCTGACTCTCTGAAGAACCGCCCGCATTAGGATTTGCCTATGTTTCTCGGCGATTTCCCTGCGCGCTCTGCGCCTCTGCGTTTAGCTTTTCTTCTGTTTTTCACAAGTAACGGCAGCGCAGCAAAACGGCGCGGTGAAGGCTGACATCTTGGACAAAAATAGCTGCTTCGGCCCGCCACAATTGCGCGGCGGATCGCCGTTTTGCAGCGATAACACTTTTTCCCCTCGCGCCCGTACGCCCGATGGTGCCGCTGATATTCTCCCGGCTCGCCCGCCGCGTCAAGAAAATCGGAAATCGATGACCCGCGCAGCAGAATCGCTTTCCGCAAAATGTCCTGCAACGCGCGGCGCAGAGTTTCCGCATCTTTCCTGCTCAACTTCGTTCCCAACCGCGCCGGATGGATCCTGGCCCGCCATAGGCTCTCATCGGCGTAAATATTTCCGACGCCACGCAGCACGCTTTGGTCCAGCAGCAGCGCCTTAATCCGCGCGCGCCGTTCGCAAATTCTGTTCGCGAATTCTTCCTTGCTTACTTCGAGTGGATCGGCGCCGAATCCAGCCAGCTCTTCGGCAAGCGAAGTTTTCGTCAGGTAAGCGATGCGGCCAAAACGCCGGGCATCCGTGTAACGCAATTCGCGCCCGTCATCCAAGAGCAAACAAACGTGGGTGTGTTTTTCGAGTGGCTGTCCTGCGGGACTCGGCGCGATCTGCCCGGTCATTCCCAAATGCACAAGCAGCGACGCCGGCGCGGCGTCTCCATTTGTGGCAGCACGGGTTTCCTCGTTCACCGCCGACAGCCGCAGCAACATGAATTTGCCGTAACGCTCGACGGCCTCGATCTGACGACCCGGCAAATGTTGTTCCAGCGCGGCAGGGTCGTCGATGAAGTCCGTCTTACCCAGCGTGACGGAAAGAATTCGCCGCCCGAGAATCGCTTGCCGCAATCCTCGCGCTACCGTCTCGACTTCTGGAAGTTCCGGCATTTAGTCTTTGTGATAATTCGGATACGGCGGATGCTCCGGAATCACCACCGGGCTCTTCTTTAGCGCCTCCAGCGTGACTTCCACGGCCTTTTCCAGCTGCCGGTCATGCCCCGTGGCAACCGACGCCGGATCGTTTTCCACTTCAATATCCGGCGCGATTCCGCGGTTCTCCACTTCCCAGTCGCCTTTCAGGCCGTAGATGGCCACGCGTGGCGCCGTGACGTAACCGCTGTCCAGCAGCGGCGGATAGCCATAGATTCCCACTAGTCCGCCCCACGTGCGCGTGCCGACCAGCGGACCGATCTGGTCTTGTTTGAACATCCACGGCAGCGCGTCGCCACCTGATCCAGACATTTCGTTGATGATCATTGTTTTCGGCCCGTAGATTTGCGCGAGCGGCGAGCAGAACGCTTCACCTTCGCGCGAAATCGCGCAGTTCCGTAGCGGGCGCTTCAGCATGTCGACGATGTAATCCGCGACTTCGCCGCCATGGTTGTAGCGTTCGTCGATCACCGCGCCTTGCTTGCCGACTTGCGCAAAGTAGAAGCGGTTGAAGTTGAGGTAACCGCCGACAGCCGTGTCCGGAACGTGCACATACGCGAGCTTTCCTCCGCTCAGCTCGTCCACCCTCCGCCGGTTGTCTTCCTCCCAGGCGCGGTTGCGCAGAGGGAATTCACTTGGCAGCGGCACCACCGTGACCTCCCGCGCGTCTTTGCCGTCCGGGTTCGGACCAACCTTAATCTTGATTTGCTTCCCTGCCGTATTTTCAAAGAAGCTGTAAACCTCCGCTGGAGGCCGAACTTCGCGCCCTTCCACCCCGAGCAAATATTCGCCGGTCTTCACTTCCACGCCCGGTTGCGTGAGCGGGGCCCGGAGTTCAGGGTTCCAGTTCTCCCCATTGTAAATCCGCACAAAGCGGTAACGCCCGTTTTCGATTTTGTAGTCTGCGCCGAGCAAGCCGCCTTTCACTTCCCGCGGCTTGGGCACATCGCCACCACCCATGAACATGTGGCCGATGGTGATCTCCCCCAGCATTTCGTCGAAGAGGTAATTCAAATCGGCTCGTCCCGCCAGCCCCTTCAGGTAGGGAGCGTATTTCTTCTCCGCAGCATTGATGTCCAGTCCATGGTGATGCGGGTCGTAAAGGAAGTCGCGCTGGATTCGCCAAACTTCGTGGTACATCTGGTTCCATTCGGCGCGCGGGTCAACGTAGACTTCCATCTCATCGAGCTTCAATGCGCCGTCGCCGGGCTTTGGCGCGGCGTCCGTTTTGGCGATGAACCATCCCTGCCCCTGCCGGTACAGCACTTTTTCGCCATTGGCAGAAACCGCGAATCCGTTGATCCCGCTGAGGAACGGCTCGGTCTTCCGTGTCGTCAAATCAAACTTTGAAACGGTCGCGGGAGTCTGCGGTTCGAACCGCGGCACATCGACGATCTCGGAGAGGAATAGCGTTCCAGCCTTGCCGACATCGAGGCCTACGTAATTCGCTGCTTTGATCGGCAGAGAGACGATTCGTTGCCCGATTCCATCCAAGTCGGTCGTGACTTTGACGGCCTCTTCTTTCTTCTCGCCTTCTTTACCCTTTTCGCCTTCCTTACTCTTGTCACCATCCTTCGCTTTATCCCCCGCTTTGTTCTTGTCGGCTTCTTTGCCTTTGTCTCCGCCTGCTGAATCCTTTTTTTCTTCAGCCGCTTTTTCTTCGTCGCTCTGCGGCTCCACTGGCGAGGGATCGCCCTTCTTGAGTACCGCCGCGTACACGCTTCTGAGGACCGGATGCTGGAAGCTGGACAAATCCAGCCAACCTGCGGACAGGCCTACGTCCGTGCTCACTGCAAAGAACAGAGATTTTCCGGCCTTATCGAACACCGGATATCGTGCGTCACTGATTCCGTCCGTGATTTGCGATTCTTTGCCGGTTTCCATCGAATACACGAAAACTGCCCTCAAGTGATTCGCAAGCAGCTTCGCGTACGTCAGCCATTTGCTGTCCGGCGACCATGTTTCGCTGAAACCGGACGTGGGATCATCGTAGCGGTCCGTCGTCACCTTAACGGGCGTGCCTTTTTCCACTTCGACGTACCACAGGTTCAGGCGCTTGTCGGTATACGCAATCTTCTTGCTGTCTGGCGACCACAACGGCCCGTAGAAATACGACGGAGGATTGCCTAGATTGATCTCTTTCACGGTCTTCGCGCCCGCTTGATCGGAGATGTGCAGAGCGTACTCGCCGGACTCGTCGGAAAAATAAGCGATCGATTTCCCGTCCGGAGACCACGCGGGGTCGCGTTCGGCAACCGCGGGCGTCCGCGTCAAATTGCGAATGTCACCTTTTTCTCCCGGAACTGTAAGAATCTCGCCGCGGGCTTCGAACACGGCGCGCGCCCCAGTCGGAGATATCGCCGCGTTCTGAATCTTTTCGGCAACTTTCTCGTAGTGCGGTCGCGTGGCCGGCAGGTCACCGGCAATTCGAATGCTTAACTTTTTCGATTTGCCGCTCGCTGGATCGAATAAATAAATTCCCCCAAATTGTTCGTAGACCAGCGTGTCCGGCCCTGCGGAAAGCGATTTAAAATCCAGCCCTTTGTTCTCGATCACCTGCTTGACGGTCTTGGTCCTCGTGTCATACGCGAAGAGCGCCACGGGCCCGGAACGGTCAGAAAGAAAATACACCGTGTCGCCGAACCATACCGGATGCTTGTCATTGGAATTCTCGCGCGGCACTTTTTCCAGCGCCAGGTCGCTCAAACGCACGATGTAGATAGGCGTCGTCTGTCCGCCGCGGTAGCGCTTCCAGGACGTTTGCCAGACTTCGTTTGGAACATACGCGATTCGCGTCCCGTCCGCCGAGAACCATGCATCTTCGGAACGCCACATTGGAAAAACATCCGCGGGACCACCTTCGACGGGAACGCTGTAGAGCCTGTCAAAGTCCGCATAAGCTTCGCGCCCGGAGTGAAAGAGCACGCGCTTCCCGTCCGGAGTCCATCCCACGGCGATATCGGCCGCGGGATGCCAAGTCAACCGCCGCGGCTCACCGCCCTCCGCCGGCATGACGAACACATCTATGTTTCCGTCATACTGGCCTGAAAACGCGATCCATTTTCCATCTGGCGAAAACACCGGCAGCCCTTCGTGCCCGCCTGTCGTCAACTGGCGCGCATCACCGCCGTCGCGCGGTACGCTCCAGAGGTAGCCGCCGTAAGCAAAAACCACGTGGTTCTTGCTTACGGTCGGCGAATGCGCCAGCAGCGGCGCCTCTTCCGCCGCGCGGGACGTCACTGCGGAAGTTGCTAAAAGACCGATCAGGATTGCCATTCGAAAGCGCATTCTTCCTCCCGGAAAAGATTCCACCGCGACTTGGAAATTATGCTAGTCAGCGAAACGGACGCATTTCGCTTCGTCTTGTTCTTTGGAATCCGCCACCACGCAGAAACCCACCTCTTGTCAGACGCAAAAAGGGCCAAATATGTTTTCAAAAAAAAATGGCGCGGAATCACTGAATAATGGCAAACACGCGCACCGCTCCGCCCGAGCCGCCTTCTAGTTTTATCGGCGCCACAATCAAGGACGCGCCCGCTTCGGGCAGTTCGCTCAGGTCAGCCAAATTTTCGAGGTGATACAATCCGGCGCTCAACGAGACGTGATGCACCGCAAAATCCTCAGACGCGCCGTAGTCGATGCTCAGCGTATCGCACCCCAGCCCACTCACTTTCCGCAAAATCAGCGCTTTCGCCGCTTCCACGGAAAACCCCGGAAAGTGCATCTTATCCTTGGCATCTTGATTCCGGTACTTCCGCACGTCCGGCCAGCGTGACGACCATCCCGTCCTGAGCAGCACAATCGCGCCTTCGGGAATTGGTCCGTACTTCTTTTCGAATTCCTCGATGCGTGCGGCGGGTAGCTGATAATCCGCATCCTTGCTGCTTTCGGCGCGGACGTCGATCACCACCGCTGGCCCGAACAATTGTTTTAGGGGGATTTGGTCAACCGTGGTTTTTCCTGGTGGAAAATGCGCCGGCGCATCCAAATGCGTCCCATAGTGCTCCAGCATCCAGAAGCTCCGCGTAAAGTAGCCGTTCTTTTCGATGGTTGCATTGACTTTTGCTTCGAAGAACTTTTCATCCCCGGGCCATGGCACAAGTTTGTCGTTAATCGCGTAACTCAGGTCCAGGATGCGCGCTTTGGGGGATGGGACTCCTTCAGGCGTCGAATCGTTATGATCTTTGCGTAAGGAGAACATGGATAGAGCAGCAAGAATGACGACAGCGATGCTGGCGCGGCCAATGGCAGCCATCTCTCACCTCAATTCACACCGCAACAAGGCGGCCTCTCACTGTTCCGCGTTTACGTGTTGAACATTCACCATCGGTCCGCCATCATGGCAATGGAATTCCCGGTGTCGCGACAATCCCCGCCATGCGCAGGATGTCCTGATACTCCTGGTCGGTGAGCTGCGAAACGATCAACCGCACATTCTTCAGCAATTTCATTTTCTTCAGCGCGGGATTGGCGCGCATCTCCACGAGTGACACCTGCCGGGGGAGCTTCTCGAACGCCCGCAGGTCCGCGACAAGGTTCTTTCCCTTGTGGTCGTGAGGGTCTGGGTAGGGATCTCGCGTGACTTCGGCGATCGAATAAAGCGCGCGCTCCGGCGCCGAGTGGTAGCACAGTACCCGGTCGCCCTTGCGGACCTGTTTCAAGGCGCGAATGGCATCAGGCTTCGCCCCGGCCCCGTCCCACATCTCCTTGCCCTTTACGAAGAGGGTGTCCCAGTGATAATGGTGCGGGTCGGCGCTGAAGATCCAGTAGTGTCGTTGAACGGTCGGTATCGCCATCGAGGCTTCGGGTCGGCAGCAATATACACGCTGGCACTGAAAAAGCGAAACAAAATGTGAGCGTTACGCGAGGGAAACCTTTGGCGCTAACCGCAGGCGGAATTGGCCATATTCCGGCAAAAGAAACGTAACTTATTTATTTTCAATGCTTTAACAGGGGCTATCGGTGTCCACGAAAATGTCTTCCCCGCGAACTTCGACGCGGTAGCAATCCACACCCACCGCTGGGTTCTGGCTGATCTTACCGGTCGTCACGTCGTATTGCCACCCATGCCACGGGCAAGTCACTATGTTCTTGTCCATGACACCTTGGCCCAGCGGCCCGCCGCGATGCAGGCAGGTATTGTTGATAGCATAGAACTTGCCCCCTGCATTGGCCAGGGCAATCGCTTTGCCTTCCACCTGGAACTCTCGAATCGTTCCCGGCGTGATTTCATTCGTCTTCGCTGCTCGCGCAAACGCCATCTTCGCTGGCCTCTCCCCTTCCGTCCGTCTCTGGGTTACCTGCTCTCTGTACTGAATTCCACCGTTCCCGATCCAATTTCTGCTTTCCTATTTCCAGGCTCTATCGCGGTTCCGGGGTTTGCGCCACCATTACTCCCTTTTTGAACTCTTCCACCATCTGCGGTTTCAAGCGCACTTCCGTGGGCCGCTTCGCCAGCGTCATCTGGTCGATTTTGTCTTGCAGCTTCAGCAGCGCGAAGAATAGCCCTTCAGGCCGCGGGGGGCATCCCACAACATACACATCCACTGGTACGATGCGATCCACGCCTTGCAAAACCGAATACGCATTGAACGGCCCGCCCACACTGGAACAGGCTCCCATCGAAATGCACCACTTTGGATCCGGCATCTGTTCCCACACACGCTTGAGCACCGGCGCCATCTTCAGCGTTACCGTACCCGCAACGATCATCAAATCCGCTTGCCGCGGCGACGGCCGGAACACTTCGGCTCCGAAGCGCGCCATATCGAACCGCGAAGTTGTTGAAGCGATCATCTCAATCGCGCAGCAGGCCAGCCCGAACGTCAGGGGCCAAATGGCGCTCTTGCGGGCCCAGTTAAACACGTAGTCCACCGACGTAATCATGAAATTCTTTTCGAAGCGTTGATCCAGTACGCCCATTGGTCGATCCTTCCTTGATGAAGCCGAGTATATTCACGGTCCGCCCAGGAGTCAAAACCCTCTGCGACCTCCATAGAAGCCATTGCATAACCTGGTTTCGGTTCAATGGAATCAATAACTTAGCGAGGTTGTGCAATATGCTCTAGACGGATTTGCGAACTGCTCCTAAGTCCGCTGAATGTCCCTAAGCTTGCGCGACATTGTTTTCCAATACGTGCCGGGACGCAGGCGTTGCAGGATGTCGATTTTGTAAGCATCCGAGCCGATCAGGATTCGTGGCTCGCGACGTTCCACTCCGCGCAGAATCCGTGTCGCTGCCGCCTCAGGTGAAGTCCGGAAAAGCCGCTCGAATCGGGCAACCTCTTCCTCACGTCCGGTTCTTGTAACGCCGGCTCCAATGCGCGCGCGGCGGGCAATCGCTGTGCGGATTCCGCCTGGGTGCACGCAGGAAACACGCACCGAAGTGCCCTCAAGTTCATGCCGCAGGCATTCCGTAAATCCGCGCACCGCAAATTTGCTGGCGGAGTACGCAGGCTGACCCGGCGGAGCGATTAATCCAAAAACGCTCGAAAGGTTCACGATGTGCGCGCGCTCTTCCCGCTTCAGCACCGGCAAAAAATATTTCACGCCATACACGGTGCCCCAGAAATTGATGTTCATCAGCCAGCGAAAATCATCCAGCGAGATCTCCTCGAACGTGCCCTCCAGCGCGACACCCGCGTTGTTGATCAGCAGGGTTACGCACCCGTGCTTCTTTCTGACGTCCTTCGCGAACAGGCACATGGCTTTCTCGTCGGCGACGTCCAAAATGTGGGTGGTGATTAGCGCGCCCTTTTTCTCCAACGACCGCACCGTCTGCTGCAGGCCCGCTTCGTCAATGTCCGCGAGTGCCAGCCCTGAATGCGTGGCCGCCAACTGCTGCGCAAGGGCACGTCCGATACCGGAGCCCGCCCCTGTCACCACGGCCGTTCCTTCACTTAGAAATGACATTGGAATTCCGCGCTGCGCGGCAGTTCTATCACACGCGGGAGAAGTCAGCCACTTGTTTCATTCCAGGCATTTGTTTCATTTTTTGGCGGCGTAAATGAGCAGCGCGCCTTCGGCCTTGAAAGCTCGCAGCTGCTCCGCGTCGCGAAACCAACGGCCGGTGTAAACGTCCGGAGACGGGGAACGATCTACAATGCGTTCGTGTGCGACATTCTTGAATCCCGCGTCACGAAATAATCCGGACCATTCGTCAGCGGAAAGAAGATGCGTTTGCACCGTGAGAAGACTTCCCCACTGGTGGCAATACGGATTGTCGCGGTAATAGTTGATCAGAATCCACGCCGAGCCGCTTTCGCTGAGCACGCGGAAAATGTCTTTGAGGCCGGCGCCGGGATCGGGCCAGTAATACGACGATTCGACGGAAATTACGCGCGAGAAAAGACTTGGTTGCCAAGGAATTTGCGCCACTTCCCCTGCAACAAAGATCAAATTGTCGAAATCAACGCTGCTGCGCCGGGCGTGGCGGATCATTTCGTCTGAAATGTCCATCCCCACCACGCGGCCCTCAGGCACCAGCTTTGCCAGCCGCCGTGAAAGCCACCCCGCGCCGCAACCCACGTCCAGGACGCTGTCGGTTGGCGCGAGCCGCATCTTCTCCAGTACCGGCAGCGTGATGGGCAAGTGCTCCTGCTCCATCCCTTCGCCACGCCCCGCTTCCGCCCAGCGGTTGAATTCCTCGCGCAATGAATCGTTGGAAGTGATCTCAGGCATTCGTTGAAAAACTATGCGCCCTGTACTTTGGCCAGCAGTTCGACGAATTTCTGTTTGCGCTCCGATTGGTCTTGGCCCGACTCTGCTTCCGCCATTTGCGTGATGTTCATGGAGCAGAATTTCGGACCGCACATCGAACAGAACTTCGCCTCTTTGTAAAAGTCGTCGGGAAGGTTTTCGTCGTGCATGGCTTTCGCAGTCGGAGGATCGAGCGATAGCTCGAACTGCTTGTTCCAATCAAACAGGAAACGCGCATAGCTCAAAGCATCGTCGCGGTCGCGAGCCCCGGGCCGGTGCCGCGCCACGTCCGCGGCATGCGCCGCAATCTTGTACGCAATCACGCCCTGCTTCACGTCCTCTGGATTCGGCAATCCGAGGTGCTCCTTCGGCGTCACATAACAAAGCATCGATGCACCGTGCCAGCCGATCATCGCCGCGCCAATCGCACTGGTGATGTGGTCGTATCCCGGCGCGATATCAATCACCAGGGGCCCCAAAGTGTAGAACGGCGCTTCATGGCACCACTCCATCTCCTTGTCCACTTGCTCCTTGATCTTGTCCATGGGCACGTGCCCGGGTCCTTCGATCATCACCTGGACGTCGTGCTCCCACGCCTTTTTCGTCAGCTCGCCGAGCACTTTCAATTCGGCGAACTGGGCTTCGTCGCTCGCGTCCGCGATGCATCCCGGCCGCAAGCCATCGCCAAACGAAAAGCTCACGTCGTGCTTCTTGAAGATCTTGCAAATGTCCCCGATGTTTTCGTAAAGAAAATTTTGCTTCTTGTGATGCTCCATCCAGTGCGCCATCAGGGAACCGCCGCGGCTCACAATCCCGGTAATCCGTTTGCGCACGAACGGCACGTGCTCGCGCAGCACGCCGGCATGAATCGTCATGTAATCGACGCCCTGTTCAGCCTGCTCTTCGATCACTTCCAGCATCAGCCCAATCGTCAAGTCCTCCGGCCGTCGTACCCGTGAAATCGCTTCATACACCGGCACAGTTCCCACCGGCACCGGCGACGCTTCAATAATCGCCTTGCGGATCACCGGAATATCGCCGCCAGTAGAAAGGTCCATCACCGTGTCTGCGCCATAATGCACCGCGTGGTGAAGTTTTTTTAGCTCTTCATCGATGTTCGAGCTCGTCGCAGAATTGCCGATATTTGCGTTGATCTTGCATTTGCTCGCGATGCCGATGGCCATCGGCTCCAGGTTGCGGTGATTTACGTTCGCGGGAATGATCATCCGTCCGCGCGCCACTTCGCTGCGAATCAGCTCCGCTTCCAGCTTTTCGCGCTTCGCAACGTACTCCATCTCTTCCGTGATTACGCCCTGCCGCGCAAAGTGCATCTGCGAAACATTGCGCCCTTGGGACGCATGCGTGCCATTGCCGTTGCCGTTCGCTGCGGCCGCTGCTGCTTCGCGTTTTTCAATCCAGCTATCGCGCAATCCCATAAAACCCCCTCAGAAACCGCAGCCCGCGTCTCGCAACAAGAAAATATCGCGAAACCACGATGCACCGGTCTTGAAATCAAATTATGGCACCTGGGGATGGACGCGGCAACTTCGCGCCGGCTGGATATTGAATCCTCAGTATGTTTGTCATGACGGTTTCTTGGTTGGGTCGGGCTCCGGGATGGAAGGATCCCAGGTATTGGCGGAGACGAGGCGTGCGTCTTTGTTCGCTTCGGGCTCTGCTTCCGGCTTTGCTTCCGCTTGCGTTTCTATCTTTCCCTTCGTCTCCACTCCTGTTGATGTGCTGGAATCCGAGGCGGAGCCGAGAGCGGAGGCTTGGCTGGTGTCCGTGTTTTCGCCTGCGACAAGAACGTCTATAGGTGCAGGTTTCGTGCGGTAGACGATACCGGCGGCGGTGTCGGCGTCAATTTGCGGCAGCGTGCGGAGAAGCAGGCTGCTGATATAGGAGAGCACGGCTGCGCGGCGAGGGGAGATGCGGTTCTGGGCCAGGAGTTCATAGAGATGCTTCAGGGAATAGTTGATGCCCTGAGCGGTTTGGAAGCCTTCGAAATTTCGGACCAGCTGAGGGAAGTGATCGGCGGCCTGCTCCTGAATTTGTTCGGCGCGATGCTGCCGACAAAGGCTGGAGTGCGCGTCGGAAACGGAAAGACGGCAACGGCGGCCTGTAGCGGTGCGGTAGGTGCAACGGGCGGTCGGAACGATGGGATTAGCAGTTTGCGATTTCATTTTTTCCTCGCAGAGACGTGGGATACCACACCCCGGGTGGTTTTTGGCAAAGAGTGCAGAAACGGCTGAAAACAAATGAGATAGCGTTTTGCGCGGCGCAAAAAAGTGGGCAAGCAACAGGAAGTAAAGGAGATAGAGCAGGTAAAGGAGCGAAGAGCGGTAGGGCGAAGGGCTGGCTGGGCGGAAGTGGAGTCGATGTTTCACGACACAAGATACCACAAAATATATAATTTGTCAAGTATAATTATAGTACTAGTATTTAACGAGAAGGCCTATTTGTTCGAACGGACCCACAAAGAGAAGAAAACAAAGGGGTAGAGCTCACTGGGGGCGGGGGAAAATCCCGGGGACAGCAAACGAGGAGCGGAAAATTCAAAAACCGCCTCGGCCGTTGATGCCTGGTCCACGTGCCAGGGCGTCTCGGCGGACCGGGGCTTGCTCACCCCCAACTCACTCCCTGGCTTCTCGTTTTGACGCAGCCATCTCGGCCATCGCCGCAAGCTCTTGTTCGGTGTAGTCCTTCACGTGGTTTCCGGGCGCGTCCGTCATCAAGCTCAATTCATTCAGCACACCATAGTGAATCTCAGTATTGTGCTTCCCTATGATTCTAGAACGTAATAAGCGGTAGTGCCGATACTTCGGCCTGCCCGAATAGAATCTGTAGGAGATGTTCGCGCAAATATCTGCGATCTGGACTCCCATGAAGTGTCCGGATTTCACAAAGTGAACGTGGTTCTTGAAGAGGTCAGACCAATCGATGAAGCCTCGGGCGTGGCCATATCTTCTGTTGAAGGGATGGTCCCTTTCAGACCATTCTTTTGGAGTCATCATCGGGTCCTTGACTGATGTGCTGTAGAGAAAGTTCCGCAGCCATTCCTTCCAGAATTGAATATGTGTAGATTTCTCGATGAAGCTCTGGTCTATAAGAATTTCAATGTTTTCGAACTCGCAGTCATCAGCCTCTTCTGCGAACAAAACGATACTGTGCTGAATGGAAAGATGAATCGCATTTCCTAGAGAACAAATCCACATCAAATTTTCAGGACTCCGTTCTTCCATCCATCTGGCCATCCTTCGGAAGAAATCTTCAATGAGTGGTCTACCAGTTTCGCGTCCCAACTTCGCAGTGGCGCGCAATACGTCCGCCGAGTCTTTGATGAATTGTTCTGCTATCTTTTTTGCGAAGAGAGTCGTTTTTGTTCCAGCCAGCGTCAGTCTTAGGCGGGGGCTATTCAGAATCACTGAATTTACGAAGGATGCTTGTTGCGCTGTCGACAGGTCTGTGGCTTTGAGTTCAGAACCCGTTGTGAATACGGCTGCCTGCCCTTCCACGCGCTGAAATTGGATGTGATGCCGTCAAGAGTCCGGTCCGAGATAGTGACTCCGCAAAACAAGGAGACTCCGTGAGTTGTCCAGGAAAAACCGCCCGAGTCATCGATAAAAATCTTCACACTAATATCCCTTGCTTCCTGCTAGTTTACAGCAGCTGCTTTGGCGAAAGGTAAGGCCCAAGGGGCTATGAGCATCTACCGCCTGGAGCATGCCGAGCCTCCGGATGACGGAGAAAGGGCCCGAAGGCGGATCACAATCCCGAAGAGCCCATCGACAAAGTCTGGCGTAATGCGCGACAGCCCGGTTCGATTCCCAAGGGGAAATACGATACGCTCTGCGGGACAGAATTTGGCGTTTGACGACGCCAAGGCGCAGAGAACATTTCCGACAAAGCCCACAAGAATAACGCAACGCGCGCGGTAGCGCGCAAAGCCGCCTTGCTGCCTTTCGTATTCGTGATGTTTGCCTACGCCACGGGCGGGCCATTCGGGCTGGAAGACATGGTCACGACGAGCGGGCCTGGGCTGACACTGCTCTATCACCTGTTCATTCCGTTTTTCTGGTGCATTCCCGTTTCGCTGGTGGCGGCGGAACTGACGACGGCGATTCCCGTCGAAGGCGGATTCTACCGCTGGGTGCGCGCCGCGTTCGGCGACTTCTGGGGATTCCTGGCAGGGTGGTGGAACTGGAGCGCGTCGTTCCTGCTGGCCGCCGCCTATGCCGTGCTGACGACGGACTATCTGAGCTTTTATTTCCCGGCGATTGTGGGATGGAAGCACCACCTGGTGAGTGTGCTCATCATCGCCGCGATCGCATGGATCAACGTGCGCGGGATTCAGATGGTCGGCGCGGTCTCCACGGTGCTGGAACTTTTCGTATTGCTGGTGATCGCGGCGCTGTGCGCCATCGCGGCGAGCAAGTGGCATCACAACCCGTTTGTGCCGCTGGTGCCGCCGCACGTTCCGCCGTTTCAAGTCTTCGGCGCGGGACTGGCGCTGGGTTTGTGGCTTTACTCCGGCTACGAGCAAGTGTCCAGTGTTGCGGAAGAAGTGGAAAACCCGCAGCGGAGTTATCCGCGGGCGCTGGCGATTGTGGTGCCGCTTTCGATGGCCACGTATTTCCTGCCAACGATGTTTTCACTCGCCGCGCTCGGCGACTGGCAGAAGTGGCACACCGGATATTTTTCCGGCGCAGCGGCGTTGATTGGCGGGCCGTGGCTGGGCTTTGCGATGACCATCGCCGCGATGGTCACCAATCTTTCGCTGCTGAACGCCACGGTGCTGACCAGCACGCGCATGCCGTCGACGATGGCGGAAGACGGCTACTTGCCGGCGGCGTTTTCCGCGCGGCACCCGCGCTACGGCACGCCGTGGATCGCCATCATTGTCTCCTCGATTATTTACGCGCTGCTGGCGCGGAAAACGATGGTGCAGCTCTTGACCGTGTACGTGTGGCTGCGCATCGGAGTAACCGTGCTGACGGTGCTGGCATCGTGGCGATTGCGCAAGACGAAGCCGGATTTGCGGCGGCCGTTCCGCATTCCTTGGGGACGGGCTGGGCTGATTTACGTGGTGGCCGCGCCGCTCGCGATGAGCGTTGTCGCGCTCGTGGCCAGCGATCCCTTTGCCCGAAAGTGGGGGCCTATTCCGGTTCTGATCGGCCTGGTGATGTATTTTGTGTTTCGGAAATTACTGGCAGGAAAAGCCGACGCCGGCCCGCAACCTATGTGAAGAAATCGAGGATTTTGTACCAAGCGCCAGCGAGAGGAAGCGCCCAGGTGTTGCCGCTGCGCAGGCCGAAGGGAGCGGCGGGAAACTTGATGCCGCCGAAGGGAATGTCGTTGGGTTCGCCGCAAATGAGGCCGGCGAGCTTCGCACCGAACCAGGTTGCGGCGGCGACGCCGTGGCCGGCAAAGCCCGCGGCAAAATACATTCCGTCGAGTTTCCCCGCGTGCGGCATGACGTCGAGAGTGAAATCGAGAGTGCCGCCCCAGACGAATTCGACTTTCACCCCGCGCAGTTGCGGGTACACGCCGATCATGCCGCGGCGGAGAATCTCGGCGCTCCGGCGCACGGTATTTTCCGTTTCCGGGAAAAAGGCGGCGCGGCCTCCGAAAAGCATGCGATTGTCCGGCGTGAGCCGGTAGTAATAGAGAAAATGTTTGGAGTCGTAGATCATGCGATTGCGCGGGCTGAGTTCGCGGGCGAGGTCCGCTGGAAGAATTTCCGTGGCGATGATGTAGGAACCGATGGGAATGATTTTCTTTCGCAGCACGGGGGTGGCTTCGGTTGTGTATGCGCCGCCGGCAAGAATCACTTCGCGCGCCGTGACAGCGCCTTTTGAAGTTTGCACGCGAAATTTGCGTCCGCCGGTGCTTTTCTCCGGCTCAATCGAGACAACGCGCGTGCGATCGTAAAGGCATGCGCCGGCGCGGTGTGCGGCATGCGCGAGTCCGGCAACGTAGCGCGCGGGGTTCAGGCCGGCGCTGGTTTCGTCGACTATGCCGCCGAAATAAATGTCCGAGCCGATTTCGGCGCGTAGCTCGCTTCTTGGAACGATGCGCAGCGCGTGATTGAACTCGCGCTTGATCAGCGCGGCGGATTCTTCGTAGTCATCGAAGTGCGATTGCTTACAGGCAACTTCCAGATGGCCGCAACGCGAGAAATTGCAGTCGATATTTTCTTCGCGGACGATCTGCTCGACGCAGTCGATGGAGTCGAGAGACGCGGCGTACATTCTTCGAACGGCTTCCCTGCCGTAACGTTTGATTAGTGCGGGGACCGGCAGCTTCATGCCGGTAAGGACCATGCCACCGTTTCGCGAACTGGCACCCCAGCCTAGCGTTTCAGCTTCGAACACCGCGACGTTTACGGCGCGTTTCGCGAGCGCTCGCGCAGCGGAGAGGCCGCAGTAACCGCCTCCGACTATGGCGACGTCGATGGAATCAGGAAAACCGGGAGAGGCGGCTACTTCCGGCGAATCTACGGTGGTCGCCCAGAAATTTTTCTCTTGGATGGGCATGAAATAAATTGGCGCGGGGAGATTCTAGCATTGGATGCAGACCGAAAAACAACCGAGGGGAGAGCTCACAAAAAAGAGACGGCAGAGAACATCGGTGCATCTGCCGCCTCTTCGCGCAGGTTATTTCAAGGAACAAAGTTCGCGTTGTTTATTCTTCGTCGCCGTCGAGGCCGTCGACGGGCGTGATGGTGCCGAAGAGGCCGTCCTGTTCGCCGTTAATGCCAGCAGTGAAGAACAAAGTGTTCGCTGGCCCGGCGTTTGCGTCGTTGCCGAAGGTGAGAGACCAAAGCCCATCGATGGTCAGGACGGAATCGTCGGGATTCTTCACGAAGCCGATGAATTTGTACGTGAAGCCGTTGAACGCGGCAATCTTGCCGCTGCCGAAATTGCCTACGAGAATGGCGTTTTTATTCCAGGATGCGAACAGATGCCGAAGAAGGACTCTGAAACGGACTATCCGGGGAAGAGCTGCTCGCCGGTCCGCGCATACTGGAAACGGCTGACTGGGCAAGGCGGACCTGCTGCTGGATTTCGTAGGCGAGACGACGCTCCTGGGGCGAGAGAGAAGGATTGTCAGCAAGCAATCCGGAGTAGCCGAAGATGGCGGTAAGAGGATTGTTGATCTCGTGAGCGGCGCCCGAGGATAGACGGCCAAGAGCCGCGAGCTTCTGCGAAAGCGCGATGCGTTCCTGGACTGTTTTCAAACTCTCGTAGGAGGATTCCGTAAGGGCAACCAGGCGCTGAAGCTCGCGTTCAAGAACGTAGAGCCTGAGGAAACCCAGCGCGCCGAGAAAAAACATAGCGCCAAGGATCAGACGCAGGCGGAATGTGATTACCACTCCGGGGTCGGAGTCTTCGAGATAACCGTATATCGCGAGCAATGGCAAGGAAACAATTGCGATCATGCCGAGGCGCGCGGTCCATAATCCCTGACGATCGGATTCTGCCGGGGCTGAGTCGGAAGAAGGCTGGAGATTCGAACCAATGGCAAAAGCGTAGATGATCCAGAGGTCACCCAGGCTAAGGGGCACATCATAGATACTTCCTGAATAGTATTTGCCGGCGGCCAAGGCAAGGCCCTGAATGAGATTTGCGAGCGCAAAGACCATGTTGCCCAGGCAAGCATGGCCGTAAAACCTGCGCCAGGGTCCTGTCGTCCTTCGCCAAAGCACAAGCAAAACGAGGACGACCGACGATTGCTCGGCCAGAACCAAGAAATAGTTGGCGCGATTATACGAAGCGAAATTGTTGACCACGGTGAGCCACGGCACGACAAAGTAGCAATAGAGGCATAGCCACCACGAAAGCAAAAAGGCGAAATCAATACGCCGGAAACGCAGATCACTGGCGGCGGATTCCGAATGGGGACGAAAAGCAAGGGCCGCAAGCATGAGGGCGGGCACGAGGAAAAAGAAACCGTCACCAATTAGAGGATTGGGGGCCGATTTCTTAAGTAGGACTTCGGAGTAAGACCAATAGGAATAGGAAGAGAAAAGAAAGGTAAAAGCGGCGGTGTTCAGAAGCCAGAACATGCGCGCGGGGCCAGTGGAAGAGCGAGAATTTAGTCCGCAGAGAATGAGCAGGACCCCGGTGAGGATCAGCGACGCGATGTCGCCTATGACGGTGGCGGCATAACTCTCCTTCAGAGCAAAGGCGGCCAGTGTCTGAGCGACAGTGGTTATGATGGCCACTTTGAGGCAAATGGATTGTGTCCGCGCGAACAAAGTTAGCTTTCCTCCGCGGGAGCAAGATTCGGCAGGCTGATGCGAGAGGCTCCTTCCCTCGCGCCGGGAAGGCTGATAGTAAAGACGGCGCCGCCCCCCACTCGATCACGGCAAGAAATATCGCCGCCGTGTTGGCGGACAATGCCGTAACAAGTGCTCAAGCCAAGGCCGACACCCTTGCCCACACCTTTGGTGGTGTAGAAAGGGTCGAAGACGTGTTCCGGCTCCAACAACCCGCCTCCACTGTCGGCGAATTCGACCTCGACCTGCTGGTTCACCACGCGCAAGGTGATGACAAGAGAACCCGAACCCTTTTCTTCCACGGCATCGACGCCATTGCCGATGATCTGAAGAAATACCTGGAGAATGCGGCTGGAATCGGCCGCAACACTGGGAATCTCGCCTTCTGATTTGATTTCCAGTTGAACGCGAGGGTTTTGTCCCACCCGGGTCAAGCCGACGGCAGCTGAGAGCAGCTGGCGCAGATCGACACTGGTAATTTCCAGCGGTGATTCGCAGGCGAAACTAAGCATGTTATTGAGCAGCGCGTCCGTGCGGTGGGCTTGGCTCACTAGTTTTTCCACCATCCCACGCGTGGGAGAGCCGACCGCGGCATCTCTTATCAAAGTCGTGGAAGAGTTGAGCGTGGCAGCCACGGCTTTCTTGACTATATTGGCGACGCGGGCCACAACCTGACCGAGCGAGGCGAGCTTTTCGACCTGGAGCATTCGTTGGCGCGTATTCGAGAGGCTGGCACAGGCAAGATTAGCCTCACGGAGCGAGCAAATCAGGTCGGAGCTCAAGAGGTCTTGTTTGAGAGAGAGGAGCGCTGTCAGAATCAGCATGGCGAGGAACGTAGCGAGAACACGGAAGCGTCCAATGTTGTCAGAGAGACCGGTGGAACCAAGCAAGGCAAACCCTATGAGAGGAGTGGAGAGCGTAGCCAGCATGGCGATGCGAGCCGGCAACAGAACCACGGCCCGCGAAGATTTGGAATGAACGCCGGTGAGCGGAGATGGAGCGGAACGCACGGGAAGATTGCCACCCAGAATTGCGAAGTAGGCGATTCCGGCGACGGAGGTCAATAGTGGGAGATCGTAGAGGCTTCCGGAATAGTACTTGCCCTCGTCGATGGCGACGTTGGCGATCATGGAGGACAGAGTGTAGAGAGCGAAAGACGCCCAATAGAGGCGATAGAGATTCCGCCACGCGCCTTGTGCTCGCAAGGCCACAATTCCGAGGACGGAAACGAAAATGATATGCCCAAGGGTATCTATGGTATTGAAATGGAAACTATAAACACCATCCTCGTTCACAACGAACCTGTAGGGAATGACCCACATGGCATAGCAATAAAACCAGTAGACCAGCAGAAACGAAAAGTCTAGAAAACCAAGAATGCGAAAACGGCGTGTGAGCTGGGACTGAGGCTCAATGGCAAGCGCCGCAACGAGCGGCACGAGCTTGAGGAAAAGCAAGGTGTCGCCAACAGGCGTCTGAGGCGCCGATACGCGGAGAACTATTTCATATTCCGTCCACTGGGCGACACCGAAGATCCAAAAGGCGATGCCCGCAGATGAAAACAACCAGAAAATGCGGGCGGCGCCGTGGCTCGCGAAAGCGTTTCGAACCATGAAGGTAGCCGCGACCAAAAGAAAACCGAGTTCCGCCAAATCACCAAATGCAGAAAGGGCAAAACCCCGCTTGCCCCAATGCGCCACGCAAAAGGCGATCAACAGAACAATGGAAAATAAGATCGGGTAGAGGCGAGGCCAAGGAGCCATGCCTCGGCCGTCGATGCGCTGTTCAATTTTTTCTGATGATGGCAAAGTCTTCTATCTCGGCTCAAGAACTTAGATTCGGAGCCCGGTGACCTAGCCGTGCTCCCCTGATGCGTAAAGAGAATGAGGAAGAGAGGGCGCCGACAGTTTGTGGCGGCGGGCAACGGTTACTTCTATTATCGGAGGAATTCTGTGAGGTGGCGCAAGTTTATCGGGTGAGGACTACGATTAGTACAGAGACAAAGGCGGGACATTCGCGCCGAAAAACACTGAAATTCGGAAAAAAGCCGAGAAGAACCTAGCGAAGAGTGTCCCCCTAGGCTCGGCGAAGGACGATGAGGCTGATCTCGGGAGGGACGCCGAGGCGGACGGGGGCGCCGACCGTGCCCAAGCCGCGATTCACATAGAGATGGGCAACGGGAGACAAGTGAGAGTCAAGGAGCAACGGACTGGACGTCTGGGAGGCGGAAGCGTTCGCAGCAGCACGATCAGTGGCAGCTGGCGAAAAAAGCGGACGCTGGTAAAGGCCGGCAATGTAATCGGTGATAAAGCGCGCGGGACTAAGGCGGTGATCGAGAATTTCGACCTGAATCTGTCCGCCGTGGGTGTGACCGGCGAGGGAAACCTCGATGCCGAGTTCGGCGGCGCGATTGAAAGAGTTTGGATTGTGCGACAGGAGAATGTTGGGCATGTCGCGGCGAACGAGTGGCTCGACATTCGAAAGGGTCTGCTGTCTCTGGCCGTTGCGCATGCGTTCACGCTGGTAATCGACCCCGATGAGGTTGAACTTGGCGCCCTTGAAAGTGATTAGCGCGTTTTCCTGGCGCAGCAGCTTCATGCCGGCCTGGGAGTAGCGATAAGCCGCTTCGTCTTCGGCGCGCGCGTATATTTCGTGGTTGCCGTTGCATCCCCAGGTACCAAGCGGAGCGTACAGACGGCGAACTTCGTCGACGCAATCGGCAATCGAATCGCCACTTCCGGTGATGAGATCGCCGGTGACGACAGCGAGGTCGGCGCCGAGACCATTCGCCATATCCACGGCGCGGCGCACCTGCGCGGTAGACATATAGCCGCTAAGGTGAATATCGCTGATTTGCACGATCTGCATGCCGTCGAGAGCGGACGGAAGATTGGGGACAGGTATCTCAATGTGACGGACCTGGTAGTTCAGGCGCTCGGCAGCGAAACCATACACGGCGCCAAGAAAAGGAGCGGCCCCGGCGGCAGCAGTGGCGGCGCGAAAAAAGTATCGGCGGCCGGGATCGGCAACGGTCTCAGCAGCGGCCGAAGCGGACTCTGCAGCGAGTGGATTGGGAGTAGATTTCTTGGCAGTTGCGGGGTGCAGCCATCGCCAGAGGCGTTCCAACCCGTGGACCGCCTTGACCGCGATATAGGCGAAGAGCGCGCTGAAAAACCAGAGACCACCGATAACCGTCACGATGGAACTGTGCCGCGTGAAGGATGCGCGCCCGAACACCAAACCTTGAGCCGTAGTAACGATTACGAGCAGGAGCAGAACGATATAGGCCAACCGGGGAGTGATTCGGAGCGCCGTCCGGCCCCAATGCGAGGTCACACGCCAGAGGGAGCGGTACCAGAAGCGCTGCGAAAGATACAGCAGCGTCAGGATACTTAAACCGATGGCAATGCGCAGAAACTGAAAGCCCCAATTCACTGTAATGGCGCCCCTAATCGCAAAATATGAGTTTAGCATGCGAAGGTTGGGAATTTTGCATGACGAAGACGGCTTTACTGCGTAAGATGAACCCCCCGCGGGGGCCAGGTATGTTTGGGAGAGTCGATGCTGGTTAAAGGAAACGCCTTGCTTGGCGGCGCGTCTGAAGGAATGAACGTCCGGCTTTTGGGCGTAACGGAGGGAAGGGAAAATGAAGAAACTCAAGTGGGTGGCAGGTCTAGCCTTGGCCATGGGGTTGGCGGTGTTGCCGGCATTGGCACAGGATGCGGCAAAGAAGGCACCGCCGAAACCAGCGCCGAGTCCTTCGCAGGCGGTGCTGGAGCAGTGGAACGAAATCGGACGGAAATTGATCACCATTGCGGAGGATTTGCCGGAAGATAAGTACGATTACAAACCGAATCCGGATTCGAGGACGTTTCGCGGGGTGCTGCTGCATGTCACCGCGTCGATGTATTACTTTACGGACACCGCGCAAGGAAAAAAACCTCGGTATCCGGACGATCCCAAGCCAGCCGACTTGAAGATTAACAGTAAGGCCGACCTGGTGACGTTCGTAAAACAGTGTGTGAGCGACGGTGCCGACGTGATCAAGGCAAAGGGCGACAAGGGACTGAATGAGGCGGTGAATGACGGCGGGCCCCACTTGGACCGGCTGTATGACTTGGCTTACGGGTTGATCGAACACTCTGGAGAACACTACGGCAACCTGGTGGTGTATTACCGGGCCAACGGGATGGTGCCGCCGGAGTCGAGACCCAAGAAATAATGAGGTAAAAGAAGTAAAGGACGTAAAGGAAGTTAAGGAAAAGCAGGGCGCGGTGCATGAGCATCGCGCCCTGTTTTTTTGTTTGCCTTGAAACCCAAGCCCAGCATGCTTGCGGCCCTACAAGTTGGGCGATCAAAATAGGCTAAGGAGTGGCAGCGCCAGCGACGCCGTTTTCGAGCAGGGCGATGAGTTGCGCGGGATCGCTAGTTGGAGGCAGACACGTTTGGCCGAAGCAAACGACGGCGAGCGGTTTGCCGGATAGGAGATGAGGGAGAGTTTCTTTGAGAGCGCCAGCGAGATGAACCTGCGGAGTTTCGGGCGTGACACGAAGGACAGATTTGCCGAAGCGGAAGACGCGGTGAGCAGCGGCTTCGAGGGCATGGGCGGCGGGATTGTTGGGGGGGCCAGCGATAACCACCTGGCTGGGATGATGGGCGAAAAGCGTGGCAGCGAGACCGTATGTGGCGGCGAAGAGGCCGTACTGCGGAGCGATGCCGGCAAAGGCTTCGAGCGTTTTTTGGGCGAAAGCGCGGTAGCGATCGTCGCCTGTGAAAGCGTGCATTCGAATGAGGGCGATGGCAGCGACGGAATTGGCGCCGGGCGTGGGTGAATCCTGAAAAGGCTTGCGGCGCACGTCGAGGCCACCCATGGGCGCGGCGTCGGAAGGACGATCGAAAAAGCCACCGCCTTCGGCGTCGCCGTAGCGGGAGATGGCTAGGTCTATGGTTTTCTGCGCGGCGCTGAAATAGCGGGGATCGAGAGTGGTTTCGTAGGCGTCGAGAAGCGCGAGGACGCTGAAGACTTGGTCGTCGAGCGAGCCTTCAAGAATGGGCCCGCCGATGCGATGGCCGAAACCGCGCGTTTCAGTCCAGGCTTCTTTCAGCATGCGATCGAGAGTTTTCAGGGCGAACTTGCGACAGTCTTCTGCGATCCAAGCCGTGCCGACGATGCGCGCGGCCTCAAGATAGGCCGAGACAAACATCGCATTCCAGGAGACGTACATCGTTTTGTCGACGAAAGGCGTGGAACGGTCCGCGCGCGCCTTGAGCATCTTTGCTTCGGCGTGCAGCTTGATTCGGACAACTTCGTCTTCGTCTTTTTTGAGGATTTGAGCGATCTCCGAGAATTCACGAGCGATCCAAAGAACATTCTTAGCCGGATTGAGATGCATCTCTCCGTGTGGCTCAACATCATAGTAGAGCTCTATCACCCGCGATTCTTCGGGCGCGAGAACGGCACGAACTTCGCCAAGCGTCCAGGTGAAGTAGTCACCATCGTCATCCAATGAATAGTCGGCGTCCTGGCTGGCGTAAAATCCGCCGTTCTCCTGGTCAGACAGAACTTCGTTAACCCACCGAATGATCCCTTCGGCGAGTTCTCCGAAAACTGAAGACTTCGGATGCCAATTTGCATCCGGCTTGCGGGTGCTTTCGTCATCGGCGCTCCATGAAAAAAGCGAAGCGTGGAGATAATTCTTGAGCAGTTCGGAATTGTCGTACGACATTTTCTCGAAATGGGGGACGAGCCAGCGTTCATCGACGGAATAGCGATGGAAGCCGCCGGCGAGCTGGTCGTAAACGCCGCCGCGGGCCATTTTTTCGAGGGTGGTTTCGGCCATGGCGAGCAAATGTTTTTCTTTCGTTTGTTGATAGCGCTCAAGGACGAGATCGATAGCCGAGGAGTGCGGGAATTTCGGGGCACGGCCAAAACCGCCGTTCTTGATGTCGAAAAGCTGGGTGATGGATTTGACCTGCGCTTCAACGACGCCGAGATCGAAATCGCCGCGGGCGCCGGTGAAGACTTCCGCCTGCGAGACGGCGTCGGCAAGAGAGTTGGCGGCGCGCTCGAGTTCGGCGCGTTTGTTGCGATAAGAATCGGCGACGGCGAGAAGAAGGCGGCGGAATCCGGGGCGACCCATCTGGTCCTCGGGCGGGAAATAGGTACCGCCAAAAAACGGTTTGCCGTCGGAAAGAAGGAAGCCTGTGAGCGGCCAGCCGCCCTGTCCGGAAATGGCACTGATGGCGGACTGGTAGCGCGAATCAACGTCGGGGCGCTCGTCGCGGTCGACTTTCACGGCGACGAAATGCTCGTTGATGATTTTCGCGAGCTCGGCGTTCTCGTAGGATTCGCGGTCGATGACGTGGCACCAGTGGCACCAGACGGCACCGATATCGAGGAGGATGGGTTTGTCTTCGGATTTGGCGCGGGCAAAAGCTGCGTCGCCCCATTCGTGCCAGTCGATGGGCTGATGCGCTGCGGAGCGCAGGTACGGGCTGGCGGAGTCTTTGAGGCGGTTTTCAGGATGGTTGGTCAAGGTTTCTCACAATTTGAAGAAGCGAGAAACGGGCAGTTGAGGTCCTTCGCTTCGCTCAGGATGACAGCAAGAAAAATGCGGCCGGACTAAAGTCCTGCCTTTACACAAACAAGCAAAACCAAAACTACTGGACGGTGTCGCCGGGGCCGAGGTCGCGCGGGTCGAGCGGTTTACGGTTAGCGAATCCTTCGTCCTGGCGATGATAAAAACGGATGCGGTCTTCGCCGAGCTTCCAGCAGAGGTAGACGTCCTGATGGTTGATGACGGCGGGAAAATCAAGGAGGCCGACGTCGAGATCCTTGACCAGGCAACCGGTTTCGAGAATGCGATTGAGCGCTGTCTTGAGTGTTTCGGCAAGTTGCTGGTGCTCCATGCGGACGGCAGCCAATTTTTCATATGGGACGATTATGCCGCCCATCATCATGATGCGCGCGGAAACGGCTGCTAGCTCGTTTTCCAAGCCCGAGAGCTTTTTGCGGGAATCCATGGCCTCGACGAGAAAAGGCTCGAGTTCCTGGCGCGCGCGTTCGGCTTCGGTCAGCGTGAAAAGGCGCTGCGGCGGTTCCGGAGTCTCGTCCTGCTCCTGATCATCGTCTTCGTCTGCCATCGTTTTTCCGTTCCGGGGACAAAGAGGCACAGAGGGGACAGAGTGCTCATCACGCAGCGCAAAGCAAAAGTCCGTCCTATTCGATGCTAACGCAAACTCAGCATGCGGTCGAGAGCAACCCGCGCATGGTGTCGAGTGCGTTCGTCAACGGAAATGCGGTTAACGACGTTGCCCTCGCCCAGATTTTCGAGCGCCCAGAGGAGATGCTGCGGCGTGATGCGAAACATGGTGGTGCAAACGCAAACGCTGGGATCGAGCGAGATGACCTTGTGGTTTTTCAATTCCTTGCCAAGACGATTGACGAGGTGGATTTCGGTGCCGACGGCCCACTCAGTGCCTGCCGGAGAAGCCTGGATGGCTTTGATGATGCTTTCAGTCGAACCGATTTGGTCGGCGGCGTCGGCGACCTCGAAGCGGCATTCTGGGTGAACAATGACGCGAATGCCGGGATGCTGGCGGCGGACGCGCTCAACTTGCTGCGGCGTGAAGCGCTGATGAACCGAGCAATAGCCCTTCCAGAGGATAATGCGCGCGTTGCGAATCGCTTCCGGCGTGTTTCCGCCAAAATCCTGGCAGGGATCCCAGACGATCATTTGGTCAAGCGGGATGCCCATGCGATAGCCGGTGTTGCGTCCCAGGTGCTCGTCGGGAAGGAAGAGAACTTTCTCGCCACCCTCGAAAGCCCAGTTCATGACAGCCGCGGCGTTGGAGCTGGTGCAGATCGAGCCGCGGTTCTCGCCGGTGAAGGCTTTGATGGCTGCAGTCGAGTTCATGTAGGTGACAGGGACGACCTTGCGCACATCGAGGAGCGATGAGAGTTCGTGCCAGCAGGCTTCCACCTGGCCGATGTCGGCCATATCCGCCATGGAGCAGCCGGCATTGAGGTCAGGAAGAATGACGGTTTGGTGCTGGCGGCGGAGGATATCGGCGCTCTCTGCCATGAAATGCACACCGCAGAAGACGATATAACGGCCCTCGGCCTGCGAAGCCTGGAAGGAGAGTTTAAGGGAATCACCGCGGAAGTCGGCAAACTTAACGACCTCGTCGCGCTGGTAGTGGTGGCCCAGAATGACAACGTCGTTGCCGACACGGGCTTTGGCGGCAGCGATGCGGTCGTCGAGGGTATTGTCTGGCACCAAGAGGTAGGAATCGAAGTCGCATCCTACGCCGGCTTCGATTTCGGGGGCGTGGAGGGTGGGCGGCTGGTCCACGCCGATGAAGATGCTGCTATCCGATATCGAAACTAGGTTGCCCATGGGGTGTGTTTCGTCTGCTTTAGAGGTCGATGCTAAGCGGTCCCTGATCCCTGCTTGGAAACCTCATTTTCTCATATTCCCGATAATTTGCCACTACCCGCCGATAAAGACCATGGTGCGGGAAGGCGGTACAAAACCGGGCTCATTGATGTGGTGCCCCTCTTCTTTTTCCATCACAATTGAGCTGATGTAGGCTACCAGATCGTCGTCGGAGGCTCCTTCCCGGAGCAGCGCACGCAGGTCGTGGTCTTCCTTGCTGAAAAGACAGGTTCGGAGCTTGCCATCCGCAGTCAGGCGGATGCGGGAACAATGGCCGCAGAAAGGCTGGGTCACGGGGGCAATCAGACCGATTTCGCCGGGTGCGCCGTCGGCAAAGCGGTACTTGCGGGCGGTTTCGCTGCGCTCGTGGGGTATCTGCATGAGCGGCCAACGAGTGTGGATCCGTTGGTGGACTTCCGCAGCGGGCACGACTAAGCCGTGGGTCCAGTGGCGGTCGGCGTCGAGCGGCATGAATTCAATATAGCGCATGATGACGCCGGTTTCGCGGGCGAACAAAGCAAAGGCTTCGACTTCGTCGTCATTGATGCCACGAACCAAGACGGCGTTCACCTTCGCAGGGGCCAACCGCGATTTCTGCGCGACGTCAATGCTGTGCATCACGGTTGAAAAGGATTTGGTTCTGGTGATGCGCTCGAATTTCCCGGGATCGAGAGAATCAAGGCTGATGTTGATACGGCGGAGGCCGGAGGCCAGGAGGCGATCGCACCGTTCGGCGAGCAGGTGGCCGTTGGTGGTCATCGAGAGGTCCTCGACGCCGAGGGCATGGAGGCGGGCTAGATAGTCCTCGACGCCGTCGCGGACGAGCGGCTCGCCGCCAGTGATGCGAATCTTACGGATGCCCAAGCTAAGGAAGACCCTGGCTAGGCGATCGAGTTCCGGCCAGGAGAGAATTTCGTCGTGGTCACGGTAATTTTCTGGGTCGGCGGACCGGCAGTAGACGCACCGGAAGTTGCAGCGGTCCGTGATAGAGATGCGCAGGTCGGTGATCTGGCGGCCAAATTTGTCATGGAGGATCATGGTACCGTCGCATTCGTTGGATGCAATTGCCGACTACCTTGGCGCACTGCCAGCCTTTAAAACAAAACCGCCCGATCCAGTGCTAGGAATCAGGCATTCACCGAAAAAGTACGCATTTTCGGCGTAATCGCTCCTTTCCAAGCACGGGCAAACCCAAAGGGCTCACCACAAGCGGGAGGCTTGGACGTTTCCGTCCAAACCCTCAGCCCCAACGATTCCTCGGAGCATCGCCCCAGAAGCCATGGGTTATCTCTCCCGTAGGCTTCAGGGGTCGGAGTTACGGCCATAGTGTACGCCGCCCGCCATAAGTTCGCAATTGGGCACGGAAAGCCACCGCTAAGGACGGCCCTTCGGATTGTGGTAGAGTTTTGGCCACGCCATGCGGATCTTCGTTCTAGGGGCTGGGGCGACCGGCTCTCTTCTCGCGCAATTGCTGGAGCGGCAAGGACATACGGTCTGGTGCGGAGACCGCGATCCGGAGCGCGCGCGGCGCTTCCTGGGAAAGAAAAGCACCATCGCGGTAACGGAAGTGAACGCGCGAAACCTGCGCGGAATCGTGAAGACCGCGAAGGGCTGCCAGCTTATCATTAACGCTTCGGCCTCCGTTTTTAACGAGATCGTGTTGCGGGCCGCGCTGCGGCTGCGCGCGCATTACTTAGACTTAAGCTCCCACCTGACACGCCACCCTTTCAAGGCCGAGCAATTCCGCTATGCGAAGAAATTCGAAGAAAAGAACCGCTTGGCACTGATCAATGCCGGAGTGGCGCCTGGTCTGACAAATTTGCTGGTGAAGCGCGCTGCGGAATTGCTGGACGAAGTTCACAACGTGCACATCCGCCTATACGAAAGCAGCGAAAGCGATGACCCCATTTCTCAGTGGTCGCCGGAAGTATCGTTCGACGAGGCGATCTCGCACCCGCGCGTCTATCGCGGCGGAAGATTTCAGTTAGGCAAGCGTTTCTCCGAAGTCGAAAAATTCCGGTTCCCAGAACCCATTGGGACAGTGCGGGTGTTCCTGGCCGCCCAAGACGAAGTGGCCACTCTTTCCCGTTTCATTCCCATGCGGGAGCTCGACGTAAAAATCGGCGGAAACGAGATCGACCGGCTGCGGCGCTGGCACAAACTGGGGAAATTATCGAAATCTCGCGGAATGTTGAGGCGCCACTTTCCGCAAACCTATTCCCCTCGCATGATCGCCAAGCTGATTCGGCAAGGAATTTTACAGAATGCGCGGTTCGCCGCGGCTGTTCTGGTGCGAGGAGTAAAGCACAACAAGAAGGACGATCTGCTCCTCGTGATCCGCAGCGATTGCATGTTTCCAACGCTCTATCAGATACGGCAGCAAGGACGATTTACGACGCCAGTGGCCTATGCCACCGCGCACGTTGCCGCGCTCTTCATCAAGTTTTTCCCTCGGGACCTCGCCGGCGTTTTCGCGCCAGAGATGCTCCCCGCAGAAACCCGGCGAGCCATTCTCGTGGGACTCCGCAACGGCGGCATCCGGATCACGCACAAGACGACTCTATTAAAGCACACGAGTGAGGACGAGGAGGAATTGTAGCTCGTCAGCCGCGCTCTGCTATCCACCGGCAAAGCGCGGCCGCCGGCGCCGATCCGAATCGACGATCAGTCCGCAGAGGCGGGCTTTGCATTACCAGAAAAGTGGATAGTAATCAGGAATCCATTCGTCCCGTCGTAAGAAAACTTGTGACCGTCTCCTTCGAAGGCCTCGTGTTTGCTCTTCCACATGCGAAAGCCGTCGTTGGATTGCGCGCCCCAGTATTTCAAATTGTGTATGACGACTTCGCGGCTGGAGTTATCGCCCTTGACCTTTTCAAGGATGACTTCGCCTTTGCCGTCGTTCATCTTGGCGTGCGCGACACCCGTCTTAGCGTCCACGTTCCATGAAAATGCAGCGGTTTGCACGGCCTTCTTTTGCCAGGGGATCGGATACAGCTGCCCGAGGACGTCGGCAAGCGCGGCCTGCTGCTCTTTGGTGACGCTGGGATCAAAGTTCACCACCAGCCAGGAATCCTTGCCGGTGCTCCAATCGCTGCCCAGATCGGTAGCGATCCAGACCTTGGCGCCATCCAACTTGACGTCCTTGTAAGAGCCTTTATCTACTTTCAGAACCAGGTTGGCACGGCAGAAGTGCTCTTCCGCGTGGTGCTCGGCCATTGCCATGTGGTTGGTGGAATGGTCGTTGAAGTAGCAGGGACAGAACATGTCGCAGCTGCAGGCTTCGATGTAGCTGGCGGTCATATCAAAATCGGGTTTAGAGGTTTTCTCTTGCGCGGGAGAAGTGAAGTAGACGAGACCGAGTGCGAGCGCAAGGAGAGGAACTGCAAGCATTCGAGACGGACGAAGCATTTATCCTCCTAAGAAAATAAGTGTAGGGCCCAACCGAAGTTGTGGCGAGTCTACTCCTGAGACTTAGGAGCGGCAAGCCCCATGTTTGCGTAATTGTCAGCAGCAGCGATTGGGTTTGGAATAGCGGCGGTTGAGCTGTTCCACGTAAAACTCGGCCGGAGAGAGTGTGCGGCACGAACTGGATCGCCTGCCTTTCGAACGGAGGTAGCTTTCATAGGCGGCGTCGCCGCACCATTCACGAAGGCCGCGCCAGAAACGGCGCAGAAAACGCGACGCAGATTTTGCGGCATGTCGCATCAGTCGTCCCCATGGGAGGCGCCGGAGTAGTCCGCAGCCCAGCGCGTGGCGATGTACGGGGATTCGTGAAGCGCCGATTCCTTGCGGCGGCTGAGAATCGCGTACCAGTGCGCGAGCGCCTCGACAATTAGAACAAGAATCATGGCGGCAAGAACGCCCGTAACGCCGGCATCGAGGCGCTGGTTGAAAATGAGGCGTTGTGTCTCGGCGATTCTCTCAGTGGGAATCTTTCCAGCCGCAATCTGCGCGGCCAGGGCTTTCGCATAGGCAAGGAAACCGATGCGCGGATTGGCATCGAAGATTTTCTGGTAGCTCGCCGTCATGGTGATGGTGACGAGCCACGCCATCGGCAGCAGCGTCACCCAGATCCACTTGAGGCGGCCCATTTTCATCAGGATGGTCGTGGCAACAACGAGTGCGACGGCGGCAAGCAATTGATTAGAGATGCCGAAAAGCGGCCAGAGCGAATTGATTCCGCCGAGCGGATCAACGACGCCCTGATAGAGAAAATAGCCCCACAGAGCGACGATGATGGCGCTGGAGAGCAGGACGCCCGGCATCCAGCCAGTGCGGCCAAAGGGCTTCCAGAAGCGGGCGCCGAGATCCTGCACCATGAATCGTCCCACGCGCGTACCCGCGTCAAGCACGGTAAGAATAAAGAGCGCTTCGAACATGATTGCAAAGTGATACCAGATGCTGAGAAGACGCTCGCCGCCAATCGTATTTGAAAAAATTTGCGCCATGCCTACGGCCAGGGAAGGCGCGCCACCGGCACGATTCCAAAGAGTGATCTCGCCGACCTTGTGAGCGAGATCGGTCATAGTCTGTGCCTGCAGCGGATAACCCCATCCGCTGATCGTTGCGGCAGCAGCATCTCCCGCGCCGCCGACGATGCTGGGGGGACTGTTGATCGCGAAATAAACGCCCGGCGGCATGGCGCACGCGGCCACCATAGCCATCACGCCGACAAACGATTCGAGCAGCATCGCGCCGTAGCCGATGAAGCGAGCATGACTCTCGCGAAGAATCATCTTCGGCGTGGTGCCGGAAGAAATCAGCGAATGGAATCCGCTGATTGCGCCGCAGGCAATGGTTATGAAACAAAAAGGAAAAATCTTTCCGGCAAAGACAGGACCAGTGCCGTCAATGAAGCGTGTGAGCGGCGGCATTAGAACTTGTGGCCGGACAAACAGGATCCCGGCGGCAAGAGAAAAAATGGCGCCGGCCTTGATGAATGCACTGAGATAGTCGCGCGGCGCCAGCAGCAACCAAACCGGCAAGGCAGATGCCGCGAAGCCGTATGCAATGATGGCGAATGCGAGCGCAATGCCGCTCAAGGTGAACACGCGTGACCAGGAGGGAGAGTCGGCAACCCACTGCCCGGCGACAACCACAAAGAGTACAAGCGCGACGCCCATGACGGACGCTTCGAGTACCCGGCCTGGCCGCACAAAGCGAAGATAGAGCCCCAGAAGCAGCGCAATAGGAATGGTCATCGCCAAGGTGAAAGTAGCCCAGGGAGAGGATTTGAGAGCGTTCACGACGACGAGGCCAATCACGGCCAGAAGAATCGTCATGATGGCGAGCACAGCCAGTTGGGCGATGAAGCCGCCGCGCTCGCTGACTTCTTCGCGGGCCATTTGGCCAATCGATTTTCCGTCGCGGCGTATCGAGCAAAAAAGAATCACAAAATCCTGCACGCAGCCCGCGAATGCCGCGCCGGCAATCAGCCAGAGCGTTCCCGGCAAATAGCCAAACTGCGCGGCGAGCGTCGGTCCGACGAGCGGCCCAGGCCCGGCGATTGCGGCGAAGTGGTGGCCGAAGAGAACCCATTTGTTGGTGGGCACGAAGTCGCGGCCGTCGTCATGGCGCTCGCAGGGCGTGGCGCGGGTGTCGTCGAGGGCGAGAACTTTGGCGGCCACGAAGGCGGAATAGAGCCTGTACGCCACCAGATAGCAGCACACTGCAGCCACAACGAACCAGGTAGCGTTGAGCGGTTCGCCGCGATGCAGCGCGATGGAGCCAAGTGCGCCGGCGCCTAGAACCGCGACGGCTATCCAACCGACGATGCTAAAGATGCGTTTCATCTTGCTGGATTTACGGGGATGCTGGATCTAATGAACTGCGCAATGTCCGCCTTGAGCTTGGCAAGCGACGGCGGGTGTACGTACATCATGTGGCCCGCTTCGTAGTAAGCGCCACTGAGATGGCCGCGCAACGTCGGGTCGAGGGCGAGATGGTCGAAGGTGTAGTCCGCGGCAAAAAACGGCGTAGCCAGGTCGTAGTAGCCCTTGGCCACAAAAACATGCAGGAACGGGTTTTGCGTCATGGCACCGCGCAGCGTCTCTGCCACGTTGACATAGCGATTCTCGTACGGAGCGTAATTCCACGGACGCACGCGCCCGGTCAGAACTTCATAGGGAAGGTCGCTGTCAAACTTGAGGTCGTTGCGCGCATAATCATTCAACATTCCTGAGTAGGGGCCAATGATCGCCGCGATGCTGGGGTCAAACTCTGGGCGTTCACCTGCGGCGTCGCGATCGATGCCGGTGAAGCGCGCGTCGATGCGGCCGATAGTGCGGCGTTCGCTGCGTAGGAGTTCCTTCGTGAAGCGCTGGATTTCGATGCGCAGATTGGTGCGGTCTATGTAGTCGGGGGAAAGCCCGGTCAGGCGCGCGACCTTCTGTATGATCTCCACGCGCCGAGCGCTGGGCAGAGCATCCCCCGTCATGAGCGAATCGGTGTATTCTCCTACCGCGAATTTGCGCGATTCTTCGATGGCCTTCTCAACGCCGCCACCCTGCAAATCCGGCGGAAGCTTCTTGTGATACCACGCAATGGCAGTGTATGTCGGCAAATAGAGGATATACGGCAGGTCATTGCCGGCGTCGAACTCGGCCGTCTCAAAATTCAAGATCGAGGAAATCAGCACGATGCCATTCAGATACATGCCGTAGCGCTGTTGGAGATAGCCGGAAAGGCCCGCGGCGCGCGTAGTGCCATAGCTTTCACCGGCAAGAAATTTCGGCGAAGACCAGCGCTTGTTGCGCGTGGCATACAGCCGGATGAAATCGGCGACGGACTCGACGTCTGGCGTTATACCGTGAAACTGCTGCGGCGCTTCGCCTGGAACTGCACGGCTGTATCCCGTAGAGACGGGATCGATGAACACGAGATCGCTGATGTCGAGGAGTGACACGTCATTGTCCACCAGTTTGTAAGGCGGTGGAAGAAGCGATCCCGCATCGCCCATCTGGACGCGCCGCGGACCGAAAAGGCCAAGATGCAGCCACACCGACGAGGAACCCGGGCCTCCGTTGAAGCTGAAAGTAAGCGGCCGATGGCTTGGGTCGCTAACATCATCCTTGGTGTAAGCGACGTAGAAAATGCTGGCTTTAGGCGTGCCGTCTTCAAGCTTCAACAGAATCGTGCCGGCCGTCGCCGTGTATTTGATTTCCTGTCCGCCGATCTTCAGGGAATGCTTGGTCTGAACGACTTTTTCCTCAGGAATTGGCGGCTTCTTTTCTTCTTTCGGCTTTTCCGCGGTCTTATCCTGCGGCGGTGCCTGCTGCTGGGCAAGGCTCAGATCAGATCGCAAGAACAACAGAGCGATAGCACCAAAATAACGAACTGAAGGCTTCATAGTTGGCGGAACTCCCTTTCAAACTTCGCAAACCGCAAAACTGTGACGTGCGGCATCGTATGCGAGAGTTCGCACAGCGTCAATCGTCTGGGACGCAATGCTGAAGCAAGCCTCATTTGCGAATTCTTTTGCATCGCGTGGATTCACGGATACAATGCGACCTCGAATGAACGTGCGTCCAAAGGGGAGTGGCATGCGTAGCATTGAATTCCATGCCGCTATTTCATTGGTCGCCGCCGCGATATTGCTGACTCCGACCCAGAGCATCGCACAGCAAAAAGCCGAACTGCCACATCCGAAGACCCTTCAGGAATTGCAGCAGGCCATGAAGGATGTTCTGGAAAAAGAACACGTCCCGGGAGCCGGCGTGGCACTCGTAGCGAATGGAGTGGTTCTCTGGTGCGGCGGAATCGGCGATGCGGACATCGCTACGAAACGAGCCGTCAGTTGCGACACGGAATTTCGCGTGGGCTCGATCAGCAAGACCTTCGTCGCGCTGGCTCTGCTGAAATTACAGGAAGAAGGACGAGTCAACCTTTATGCGCGGTTGCAGGATGCCGCGCCGGAAATTCCGTTCAAGAACAATTGGGAGGCCATGCATCCCGTTCGAATCGTGCATCTCCTCGAGCACACCGCGGGATTCGACGACATGGAGCCGAGCGAAGTTTACAACTTGCGTGATCGCGACGACTTTCCGCTGCTCGGCGTGTTCAAGCGATTCAAGAATCCGCAAACGGCCCGCTGGCCTCCGGGAACTCGAATGTCCTATTCCAATCCGGGGAATGCGATTGCGGGCTACTTGATCGAAAAAGTTACGGGAAAACCTTTCGATCAGTACATCCGCGAAACGTTCTTGCGGCCAATGGGGATGGAACACGCCGATTATCCGCTCACCGACGCAGGCCGAGCCCTGCTTGCAACCGCCTATGAAGGCAATCCGCCGAAACCTTCTGGGTACCCGTTCATCTATCTGCGGCCGGCCGGGGACCTGAAAGCTTCGCCAGGCGAACTGGCTAAGCTCGTGCAATTTCTTCTGCGTCGCGGACAGGCGGGAGACGCGCAACTGGTGAATTCCGAATCGATCTTGCGAATGGAAGCGCCGGAAACTACGCTCGCAGCGAAAAACGGCCTTCGCCTTGGGTATGGCCTCTGCAATTACACCAGCGTGGAAGGCGGCGTGGTGACGCACGGCCACGACGGCGGAATCGACGGCTTCATTTCTTCCTACCGCTACATGCCGGAGCAGAATTGGGGCTACGTGATTCTGCTGAACAGCGACAATTCCCAGCGGGCGCTCGAGAGCTTGAATCACCTGGCCATCGACTTTCTCTCCAAGGATTTTTCGAAGCCGCAAATGCCTGCGATCGATCTTCCGGTAAGCGAGTTGAAGAGATTCACGGGTTTTTACGCACTGCGCGCGCCGCGAAGCCAACTGTTTGCGTTTCTGGATGACTTGGCTGGTGGGACGCGCATTCGCGTGATCAATGGCAAGCTGACGCGCTCTGGGCTATTCGGACGGCCAGAGCCGCTACTCTACGTCGGCAAGAACCTCTTTCGCGGAGAGAAAGAACCGGAGGGAACGACGGTATTTTTCGTCACGCAAAGTGGCGATTGGGCGGTCGCGGGCGAGGGCGTTTCTTACAGCGAGCGGAGCAGCCTCGCCCTGCCCTTTCTTCGCATCGCACTGCTCTCTCTGAGCCTGTTTTTCATGCTGACTTCTTTGCCGTACGCGCTCGTGTGGCTTTTCTTGAAACTCATCGATGCCATGAAGGACGTGCGCCACCTCTCAGTCCGCGTGGTGCCGCTGTCTGCGACGCTGACACTGCTCATCGTGCCGCTCTGTGTGATGAGGCTGGGCGGCACGCAATTCGGTTCGTTCAATCTCTGGACTGCGGGGATCTTCCTCGGAACATTTTTCTTCCCGCTGCTGTCGATCGTCGGACTGGTCCTGGTCCTCCGTGTGCCGAAAGAGGAAATCAACCGCGCCGTGAGGATCCATTCGCTCCTGGTTTCCTCGGCCTGCTGCGTGCTTACGGCTTTTCTCTGGTCGTGGCACTTGCTTGCGTTGCGATTATGGGCACCGTGACACGGCTGCCGCAGTCAAGACGAGCGGCCAGCTACGTAGTTACGCGTAATCTTGTTCACAGAGATGGTTCCCGCCTGGCGCATGATGGTGCGCAACTCGCGGCGCAGGATTTCGAGCACGGCCTCGACACCCGGCTGGCCGAATGCGGCCAGCCCCCACGCATGAGGGCGACCGATGCCAACTGCAGACGCGCCGAACGCTAGAGCTTTGAACACGTCCGTGCCCCGCCGGATGCCCCCGTCCACAATGACGGGGATTTTCCCGGAAACGCCTTCGATCACTTCTGGCAGGCTCTCGATGGTCGGGCGAAGCGTCTCTTCAGCGCGCCCGCCGTGATTCGAGACCATCAGACCGTCCACGCCGTGCTCCACCGCGAGCTGCGCGTCTTCGCGCGTGACGATTCCCTTGATCAGCAGCTTCACGGTTACGGTATCGCGCAGCCGCTTCACGAAATCCCAATTCATGTTCGGAGGTTGCACGGCGGTGACGTTCGAAAGATCCAGGCCATTGAGCATCGGTTTCCGGGCTGCGTATGCGGCGAAGCCTCCGGTGCCCGCTCTGGGCCTGCCGCGCGCAAAGCCCGTGTAAGCGCTCTGATGGCAAGCAGAGCATTCCCTTTTATCCACGAGCTGCGAACGAAATAGAGTTTCGCGGTTGCTCCCCTCCTGCAGGTCCACGGTGAGGACAATCGCGGGGGAGCCGGCAGCTTCGGCGCGTTTAACGATCGCCCCGCTGACTTCCCAAACATTCGTTGGATAAAGCTGCTGCCATACTGGCGTACCCGCTGCGGCGGTTACGTCCTCAATGGATGAAGTGGCAACCGTGGACAACATCATGAGGTGTCCTTTGGCACGTGCGGCGCGGGCCACCGCGACTTCGCCTTCAGGATGGAAAGCTTTCTGAGCGCTCACCGGAGAGAGCACGATTGGCGAGTTCCACTTCGTTCCGAAAAGGTTCACGGACATGTCGGTGTTCTCAACGTCAACGAGGCGGCGTGCTCGAATCTGGATCCGCGAATAGCCTTCGCGATTTGCTCGCACTGTTCCGTCATCGTCCACGCCCGTGGAGAGGTAGCCAAAATGTGCTGGAGGCAGTATCTTGCGCGCCGCAGGCTCAAAATCCATCACATCGAAGGCCTGGTCCGGAGAAGTAATTGCACCGTCGCTTTGCTGCAGGGAATCGAGCCAGCCAATAAATTTCTTATCCGTGACTTCGCCCGCCGCGAGAAGGCTGGAGAACGAACCAGCCAGAAAGCCCGGGCCGGCCAGCAGCGGACTTGCCGACACCATCTTTAGGAATTTTCTCCGAGTCTTGATTTCATCGTTGGTGCGATTCATGGTCCCTCTCCTTTTTCTATTCCGGCAACGAAGTGAAGCGCACTAGCGGGTAGAGATCGCGAAAGACCTTGGAGGCCTCGCGCGGAAAAGTAGCTCGCATAGCTACGGAAGGGCTGAATTTGCGTCGTACAATCCACGCCAATATCTTTTTCCAATCCTCCGGAGCCGTGGGCCAGCCGTCGTGCTTGGTCCATTCTCCTTTCACCATCTTGTACCAATAGCTTTCGTAGCGGCGGCCGAGGCGCTTCTCTTGTTTTGCGACCCAGCGGGAATCCGCCGTCACGCGCGGCTCGGCGATCAGCGCAATCGTGGACTCTTTGCGCTTTCCTCCCGAGTAGATTCGGAAGCCTGCCGTAACCGTATTCACGGCAAGGCCAACGTAGAGCTGTCCAGTTTCTCGTTTGACTGGCGGAGGAACGGAAAATTTCAGGTACATATGGGTTTTGTAAAGCGTCTTGTCCTTCGCAAAACGAATGTCCCGGTTGATCCGCGAAAAATTCGCGCCGGTTCGGCTGGAGGTATCGAAACGAGAATCGAGTTCCAGAGCCGTGGGCGTGAGTTCTTCCAGCAAGCGCCGGAAGGGCTGAACGATGGCGGCCTGATAGCGGTCGCGGTTCGCTTCCATCCACTCCTTGCGATTGTGGCGGCCCAGGTCCTTGAAAAACTGGAACGTTTCGCGGGTGAACACAGGGTTCTTCGTTGCCATAGGGCCTCAGTCCCGAACACAGGCGTGCCGTAGTGCCCCACAGCCTACACGATTCCGGGGCGAGGTCAATTCATTGGCTGATCCAGATTGGCTCTTGCTGGGATGCATCCGGGCCAGCTAGTCTGCGGGAATGAGCAACTTCACTCCGACCGAAAGAACAAGAGTCCGGCGCAAGCCTGAGCGCGGCAGCTACGACCGCGAGCTGATCTACTCCATTCTCGATGAAGCCTTTGTCTGCCATCTCGCCTTCATCGCCGATGGCCAGCCCTTCGTCGTCCCAACAAACTACGTGCGTGTGGGCGACAAACTCTTCCTCCACGGCTCCACGGCAAGCCGCCTGATGAAAACGTTGGCGAGTGGCGCGCCATTTTGCTTGAGCGTGACGCTTCTCGACGGCATCGTATGCGCGCCGTCGGCCACGGGCCACTCGGTCAACTACCGTTCCGTCGTGGTGATGGGCCAGGCCGAGCCAGTAGAGGGTGACGCCGCGAAACTGGCGGCCATGCGCGATTTCGTCGAGTACGTGATCCGCGGCCGCTGGTCCACCGTGCGCCCGCCGACCGAACAGGAATTAAAAGGCACGATGGTGGTGTCCGTGCCGCTGGTGGAAGCTTCCGCCAAAGTGCGCACCGGCTTCGCGGTCAATGATGAGGAAGATTACGCGACGCCGACGTGGACCGGCGTGATTCCGATGAAATGGTCGTCGCTACCGCCCGTGCCAGACCCGCGCGGCAATTCTTCTATAGCTCCGCCGCCAAACATTCAACACTATTCCCGGCCGCAATAGCCCCTGGCCATGAATTACTCTAACCACACAAAGTTGTATTGAGTTTTTGCCGGGATCTATTTTGATTGTGATCCGGAGAATGCTGACGCCAGCCCCAGCGCGATCAGCCCTCCCCCAGAGATGTTTCGCTGAGCGCGGCGAAGACGCAGGCTGCTTCGAATGCGTTCGGCGACGGTCCCAGCAATCACGGCGTAAACGGAGTCGCTGCACCAACCCATCAGGGCAAACAAGGTTCCCAATTGCAGGATTTGGAGCGTCATGTGTCCGCGCGCTGGATCGACAAATTGCGGCAGAAAGGCCAGAAAGAAGAGCGCCGTCTTGGGATTGAGCAAATTCACTAGCAGGCCTTGACCGTAGAGGCGAATCGGTTTCGTTTCGCCCGTATCGGCTTCTACAAGCTGCTCATCCTTGCGCCGCAGCGTCTTAATTCCGAGATAGATCAGGTAGGCCGCGCCGAGATACTTTATAAACTGAAACGCCACCACCGAAGAAGCCAACAGCGCGGAAATCCCCAGAGCCGCCGCAACCACGTGGCACAGCGTCCCGGTCACGATGCCCAAGACGGAAACAAGACCCGCCGCGCGTCCATGCCCGATGCTCCGGCTGACCACGTACGTCACCGCTGGACCGGGGATCACCAACAGAATCGCGGCTCCAGTGATGAACAACAACAGTGAGGAATGGCTGATCAACATAGCGCCAGGACTCGCTCACAAGTCAGTTGCAGCCACAACCACCACCGCAGCAACTCCCCCCGCCGCCCGAGAAGCCGCCGGATGATTTGGTTGAAGCGCCGTTCGCACCATTCGCCGAACTGAAGACGGAGAGCTGGATCGCGTTGCGCTTCCCCGCGCATTTCGGGCAGGCAATCTCCTGCATCTTATTCAGCACAATTTTTTCAAAGTGCGTCTGACAATCCTCGCAGATGTATTCGTATATTGGCATCTTCAGACCTCGATCTGATTTCCCTGAACAATTATAGCAGCCTCACGCAATCCTTCCTCTATGCGAAAAAACAATGGCTCCATGCCTTGCATGGAGCCATTGAAATCTGCGGACTTGACAGACTACCTAATCGCCTGCGACGGCTTCCGCTGCCTTTTCATCATGCGTGGCTGGGGCACCGTTCCCGTTGGAATGCCCGTTGCCATTACCATTGGCCGGAGCAATGGTGACCGGCTTGCCTGCGTTGGCGAAATTGGCGGGCACTGCCTTGGCGATGTCGCTGACCGTGCCAATCTGCACGACCGCCGGCTGGGGCTTCTTCAGCACCAGCTCTTCGTAAATCGCGCGGACCTTGGCCTGCTCTTCGTAAGCCTTTTTGCGGCGAGCGCGCTCTTCTTCGGCTGCGGTCAGCGGAACGTCGTGCTCCAAGTGGCGAACACGCGCTGCATCTTCCGAGTCGATCTTCAGCGAATGCTCGTAGCTCTGCAGGTTGACATTCTTGCCCTTGGCGTAGATTTCATGCTTACCGTGCGTCTTGTACCACTCGGCCACCGTCGCGTTCTTGTGCATGTTCTCGATGATCTGCCGCCATCCCACGCCGGTGTTGTACGCGCAGAAGCTGATCTCGCCCTGCTGCGTCGCGTATGGGATGATGCACATTTCCGTGCGGCGGAAGTCGTAGTTGAACAAGTCCTGGAACCACATTCCCGCGATGAACAGGAAGTTCCACGGATCGCTCTGGCGGCGCTTCATGGCGTCTTCATACGTGCGCTCCGGAGAAGTACGGCCATACTTCGTTTCGGACTTCTTGGTCAACGCCCAGGTCTTGTCAAACTTCTTGAAGAGGTCGTACAGTTTGAGCCCCTTCGGCCCCTGGAACGGGTGGTAGTTCTTCAAGAGGGCCATGGCCATCATGAAGTTTGAGAAACTCTTGCCGCGGGCCGCGTCGGTAATCGCGGTAACGTCTTTCGTGAGTTGTTCAGCGTCCAGGAAGCGCGGAACGGGCGCCCATTCCTTCGTCTCCTTGTTGATCATCAGCGCCGTGCCAACGCCGCAGTTCGGGTGGCAGCCGCAGGAGAGGGATCCCCAATTCGACTCTTGACCCTTGACCATGTCCGAGAATCCGGCAAACGTGCTGATAAACGAAATCGGGAACCAGTCGCGCGTCGGCTCCACCTTGCCCACCTGGCTGCTGACGTCCTTCGCAAGGTGCGAGAGCGTGTAGCGCTGCCGCAAGCGACGTTCCGGGGTGATGTCCTCGTCGCGCCCGGTGAATGAAACCGGCTGGAAGCTCACAAACGCGATCTTCTTGGGGTTTTCCATCGCAAACTTCACGACCGTGCCTACCTGGTCGTTGTTCACGTTGTTGACGATAGTCACCACCAGCACGATTTCGATGCCCGCCTCGTGCATGTTCTCGATGGCGCGCAGCTTCACGTCAAATAAGTTGCCGATCTGCCGGTGGCTGTTAGCGTCGTTGCCGATGCCGTCGAATTGCAGGTAGGCATAACGCATGCCCGCCTCAAACGCCTTTTTGCAGAACTCCTTGCTCTTGGCGAACTCGATGCCGTTGGTCGCGGCCTGCACGCTGTTGTAGCCGATCTTCCGGGCATACGCGACCGCGTCCAGGAAGTACGGGCTCATGGTCGGTTCGCCGCCCGAGAACTGCACGGACATCTGGCGCCGCGGCTTGATTTTCAGCGCGTTGTCCAGGATTTCTTTAACTTCTTCCCAGCCCAGCTCGTGCACGTAGCCGACCTGGTTAGCGTCCATGAAGCAGGGATCGCACATCATGTTGCAGCGGTTCGTCAGGTCGACGGTAAGCACCGACCCACGGCCATACCGCACCGTCGAAGAGCCGTGCTTGTGAAGATCTTCGTCGTTGTGGGCGGGAATGTCGCGGCCGGGGAACTGCTTCTCAATCCAGCTTAGGAACTTGGAATCAATGGCCATCATGTCTTCGTAGTGGCCGTGGAGCGGGCAATCCTTCACCATCCAGACCTGCCCATCGCGCTCGATAATCTGCGCCTTGATCTCGCCGACCTTTTCGTGCATCAGGTCGCGCCAGTCTTTTTTGCCGGCAATGATCGCCTCGCGCGCTTCTTTCACGCACGCGGGGCAAAGCGAATCCGTCTGCCTCGGGAAGCCCAGCGTTGGCTTGGTCTTCTCCCACGATTTCAGCAGCGGCTTGTCCGACCACTTCGGCGTAACCGAAGGATTGGGATTGCGCTTGTTGAAGAACTGGATGGTGTTAAACGTGATTCCAGCGGCTTTGCAGACCACCCAATCAAACGTTCTTGCGATTTGCGTGCCTACTTGATTCGGCATAAACCTCTATCCTCCACTTTCAAGAATGCCTGTCACTCAACCCTTGCTTGATTTCGAGCCCATTCAATCGCCGGAGCTAACTCCAAACGATTGCCCCCGGGCTCACTTATGTGTGCCTCAAAACCGTACCACGAATACCGTAGTACGCCCAATAAGTCTTTGGACACCTATAGCTTGCCGGTTGCCGGGGGCGGAAGCCAGCAACTTGCATTGAACGGTCGAAATTGGGCATTAAACGGCAATAGGGAGCAGCCAACTGCAATTTCCCTAATGCCAAAAAGGGGGTTACTAGTAGTCCGAATGGGCTGGAACTTTCGGCTTCTGAGGAAGATTTCTGGACGTTTCGCAAAGAGACTTTTTATTCGTTGAGCGCCGGCCGGAGAACCGCGATCACAAAATGCGCGAAATTTGACGCTCCTTCATCCAATTGCAGCCAACGCACTGCGCAATGGTCCGCGAGATACTTCGCAACGCGCGGCTCGGCAATTCCCAAGTGTTCGGCGAGCCGCGGCTTAATCGATTCCATTCCACGCCGGCTTGATCCGCGCGATAAGTTAGCAATCGCGATGCGCAGCGTCTGGCAAGCTTCCACATAGTAATAGCTCGTCAAGTCCGAGTCCGTCAGCACAAATACACCCGGGCCTGCAGGCGCGCGATCCGCTTCTTCCAGTTTGGCGGGCGGGCAAGTCATCAGTCTGCGAAACTGCATTTCCAACAAAGAAATCCGGGAAGAGAGCCCGGGATCGCCGTAGCGGCCCTTCACGCTTGGTCCGCCCGGCTCCCCAATCGGCTCGACGGGCAGGCTGGGTATCGCGCGGCTGTGTGTCGCTCGTGGAGGAGTCGGCTCGGCTGATTCAGTGAAAGCGGCCGCGGATGACAGCCCGCGAACCGGCACTTCGGCTGGGTGGCGACCCGGAGCAACTTCTGGTTCCCTCACAGCGCCGCCCTTGCGTCGATTCCGGCCACCGCGGCGTCCTCGCCGACGGCCTTTTCTCTCAGGTCCTGCAGGCGCATTCGCTGAACTTTCTGTCGCCTGCTGGATTTCGCTGCTGACCGCCACCGATGATTCGAGCGCTTCCGGGTTCTGTTCGAATGGCAATTCCGGTTCCGGCGTCGAAACTGCCGGCGGAGTCAGGGCAAACTCCGCCCCGACTGGAGCTTCTGATTCCAAAGCGATCTCGCCAGGCGCTCCACCAAGCCGGACCGCAGCTTCCTGGGCCTTGGTTTTCCAGTCCGCTCGGCGAAATCTTTGCGCCGCCGCCGAGTACCACTTCGCGGCATCGGCATTTTGCCCGGAGAATTCAAAATACTTCGCCAGCTCGAACGCCACCATGGCGTCCCGCGTCTTTTGAAAGAGATTCGAAAGTTGCCCCGCGGGGTCTTTGCTGGTGCGCGCTCGGCGGATGCGGGCGGTAATCTGTTTCCAGTCGGTCATTTCTTGCTTGCATTGTAGCAGTGGAATGCCTCATCGGCCAGCAAACTCCGCCCGCGCAAGGGGGCGTTACTTTTCCGCGCAGAAAACGCTTATCAATTGACGGCATGAAGTTTACTCAGTATTCTTCCGTCAGCCCTCTTGGAGGAGTTCGATGACGCGACTGCGCGTTGCCCGTCTAACCGGCTTGAGCAGCGTTGCCACCAAGGGCATTGACCATCTCGCGGTCGCCAGCGGAATAGGAAGCTTCTCATTCGTCAGCCGCAATGATTGCATCGCAATTTCAAAAAGCTTTCTTGCCCTAATCGTCGTATTCTCGCTCCTTACCGCGCCCCTCTTGGCCACTCCTTCTTCCTGGCTCGGTACAATTGTGTATGCCGATCGCGCTCGCTTTGCCACTGGGCAGGCTTCCGTTGGCGCAACCATTTTTAGCGGCGATAGACTCAGCACCGACCAGTCTGGCGGCGTCCAGGTTCGCGCTGGTGCTGCCCGTTTTCTCCTCCATGGCGCGAGCATGGCCACGTTCTCTCAGGAGGATGCGACTCCGGCTGCAACTTTGGCTTTAGGCACAGCTACTTTTTCAACTGCCAATTCGAAAGCGTTCGCACTGCACGTGGCTTCTGCTGTAATTCGGCCGAGCTCCGATCGGCCCACCATCGGACAAGTTACAGTACTGAGTCCCAAGGAATTGATCGTCAAGAGCACCCGTGGTTCACTGAGTATCGCTGTAGAAGATGATGTGCGCGAGATTCCGGAGGGCGCCGCGTATCGTGTCGTTCTGGATCCCAGCGCCGCCGATCCACAGGGTCCGCGCGGCGCGGGCACCAAGGGTTATGGTGGACCACCTCGCAAACCCGCCAAGGACAAGTTTATCTGGTACGCCGTTGGTGTCGCCGGAGCAATCACCGTGTGGGCCGTGCATGAAGCCCTCGAAAGCCCCGACCGGCCTTAGTCTTCTCCCTTGGGTTTCACACCTCCAACCGGGCCCGTCCCCGAATAATTGCACCTTGGGGGGTTTTCCTGCGAGACATTGCTGAATCCACCTGATTGTCTTCGCGTTGTAAATAAGTCATAAACACGACCGTGCGAGGGCGTGTCGAATGCACGCAGCGGCATAAGTTGTGATGAATAGCAGAGCGGGTGTTCCAGAGACAAGCAAATATCGATCCTAAGATCAAAAACAACGCAGCATTTCTTCAAGGCTCTGAACCCCGCGCGGTTCGTCTCCATTGCAAAAGGTCGTCACAGACTTAAGCGTGTGCGTGCTCGAATGAGTTCGTGCGTGCTTGTAGGTGTTTACTAAGAACTGCTACCCCCAGCCAGCAAGTAGATGAACATGAAAAAAGTAAATCCAGCCGTAGCCGTGTGTCTCGCGTTCGCTCTATCTTCCATAGGATGCGCGGGAAGCACCTCCAAAATGAACAATGGCGGGCAGAACGGCGGCTCTGTCGCGCTGAATGGCAATTACGCGTTTACATTTAGCGGAATCACCGGCGGCCCTGGCTATTCGGAGCCTTTTGCCGCGGTAGGAAGGTTCACCGCCGACGGAGCCGGGAATCTGACCAACGGCGAAGTGGACACCAACGGCATTGGCTCGGGAGCCGTGCTGACCGCGCAATCGTTTAAGGGGACATATACCATCGGCTCCGACCACCGGGGCGTGATGGCGCTGGACATTCCCGGCCACAGCAAGCTTGCCTTCGCCATGATGCCCGACGGCAACGCGCAATTCATCGGGATGGACATTGCCGGAGGCTCAGGAACGATCGGCTCGGGGACCATAGAAAAGGTGGATACATCTGCGTTCAGTGCGGCCAGAATAACAGGCGATTATGCCTTTGGTTTCTCCGGATTGGATGCCAACAACAATCGTGAGGCGTTAGTAGGGCGCTTTACTTCGAACGGCGCTGGCACTTTTACTAACGGGGCAGCGGACGCCAACGCTTCAACCGGCAGCAATCCGGCTACAATGAATGCTGCGACTTACACTCTGCCCGACAAATCCAGCGGCAGGGGCTCGATGAATCTCTCATTGGTTGCCGGCGGAACGCCACGGAACTTGAATTTCGTCTCTTACGTCGTGAATGCGGGAAAACTTTTTGCCATGGGGTCAGACCCGGTCGCTGGTTCGACTCCGCTTCTGAATGGCGCTGTCCTTCGCCAGCAAACTCCCTCTGGGGGGTTCTCCAACGCCTCGATGAAGGACGGTACGGTGATTTACCTAACTGGGCTCTCCGTGTGCGGGACCGCACCAGGCTCGTCCCCCAACGTTTTCGTGGGTTTGCTCAACTCCGATGGCAATGGCGGCGTCAATCTGACCTTCGACCAGAATTGCGGCGGCTCGGCAACCTCCGCTGTCAATCAGGTCGGAACGTACAATGTGGCAAGCAATGGACGGGCATCGATTCTGGCCGGTGGCGCTCCGGCCGTCGCCTACCTTGTAAGTCCGAACACCGCCTTCATCATGGGCTCGGATAGTTCCGTTTTGTTTGGGTTGGGAGAACCCCAGGTTGTGACTTCGTTCACAAACAGCCAAGTAAAGGGTGCGTATGCCGGGTTGGCATCCAGCCCGGCTACGTTTGGTGTCACCACGTTTTCCGGAGAGTTCTCGGCTGACGGCTCTAGCCCGACCGGAAACATGACCGGTGTTGAAGATATTGTTGCATCGAACGGGCCAAAATCAGGCGTCGCGTTCAAGTCCACGTACTCTCTGAGCTCGTCGGTGGCAAATGGAAGGGGGACCATGCAGGTTGCTTCTGGCCGGGGAGGGAACGCCATCGTCTATTTGGTCTCTCCGTCGAAGTTCGTTGCCGTTTCGACGGACGACCGCAACCCCGCAATCATGATCTTCGCGCAAGCCATGACCTCACCGAACTAGTCTTGCTGGCTCTTTCTCACGAATCTGCATGACCACTTCACGAATCGCCTTGAGCACCGCATCAGCATCGATCGCGTGTCGACCTAGCCGGCAAGTGGAAAGTGGCGTCACAAGATTGCTCCATATGAAGAGAAGAATAGCGTCCAGGTTCCGACTCGACGCAGGAACTACGGGGCGGTCGGCGCTCCTATGGCCTGCAAGATGCGCGTATAGCGTGGTGAGTTTTGCAGTGAATTGAATTCGTGATACTGCCTGATGAACAACAACCTTCCATTGTGCTGCTCCAAAGCGCTCTCCAGTAAAGTCAGAGCTTTTTCACGATCGCCCAGCACACTGTAGATTCCGGCCAAGTCCACAAGCGAAACATGACGCCGCTTCTCTTCGGATTCCAACCGGCGCAAAATCATGAGTCCTTCTTTCTTCTCGCCGCCCTCTATGAGTGCCCGAGCGAGGTCTGCTTGTCCCTCAAGCGTTTCCCCCGCGAGGCTCACCCCTTTCCTATAGGCTGCAATTGCCTCTGGAAACATATTGTGTGACTCATATGCGTAGCCGAAGTGCACATACTGCCGCGTATAGCTTGGGTCGAGCGCGATGGTCTTCTTGAACTGCGCCAGGGCTTCATCGAAACAACCCGCCTTCAAGTAGGCCAATCCCAGGTGCGAGTTCATGTGCGACGAAAGTGGATCCAATCGCAACAAGAACTGTGACTCCTGGAGCGCTTCTTCGTGGCGGCCCGCCAGCGTGAGGTAATGGGAGTACGAGTGATGGGCCTCCTCGTAAGCGGGCTTCAGCTCCAGCGCGCGCTTGTACTCGCGCTCCGCGTCGGTCCACTTCCACTCGCTATAGAACAGCGCGTTAGCCAAAGAGACGTGAGCTTCCGCCAAGTCCGGATTGATGCTGAGCGCTCGCAAGGCAGCCTGCTTCGAGAGGGCAAAGGCCTTTTCAGGAGCCAGATCAGCGTCAGCCTGTTCGGCGTACGCGTCTGCCTGCCCGGCGTAACCTAGCGCGAAATTCGGGTCGCGTTCGATGGCACGCTGAAAGTACTGTAGCGCCACTGCGATGGTCGTATCGGTCTTGTTGTCGAGCAACAGGTGCCGTCCTTTGAGATACGCTGAGTACGCCTCCCAGCTCAGCGGCGTTGCGGGCTGAGGCGCTCCTCGGCGCTGGCCTAGCCCGATGTCGATACGCCGCGCGATCGTCTGGGCAACATCCGATTGCAACTCAACGACGTCCTTGAAGCCGCGGTCGAAGCTCTCCGACCAGACGTGCATCTGGTCACTCACGCGGATAAGCTGCGCGGTAACGCGCACACGCGACCCAGCTTCGCGCACGCTGCCTTCCAGCACATAGTCGACACCCAGCTCGTGTCCGATCTGGTCAATACCCTTGCCGCTGTTCTTGTATTTCACCGCCGACGTACGAGCGATGACGCCGAGCCGCTTCGGATCCAAAGCCCCGAGCTGCGAAATCATCTCTTCTGTCATGCCGTCGGCGAAAAACTCCTGGCTCGGGTCTCCAGTGAGGTTCTGGAAGGGCAGCACAACGATGCGCATCTGCGTCGCCAGATGTTTCGGCGTCGCGACCCGATAAGCGATCACCACGGCAATCAGCAGCACCATGGCGCCAAACGCCACTGACAGTCGCGCACGCGAATTGCGTAGCACCGAAGGCGTGCTCGCAGCTAGATTCTTCCTACTCTCTTCGTGCCTTTCAGATGAAACCTTCTGTGATGGACCTTCCGCCGCTGTCGTCGGCACAGTTTTCGCAATAAACCGATACCCGCGCCGCGGCAAGGTTGCGATGACGCGCGGACGTTCTGCGTCATCGTTGAGAACTGCCCGGATCTGCTTAATGGCCTGGTTGATGGCCAGATCGAAATCGACGAAGGTGTCGCCCGGCCAAACGTGGTCGCGCAGCTCCTGGCGGGTGATCAGCTCGCCAGGACGACTGGCGAGATACGCCAGGATTTTGAACGGCTGAGGCTGCAGTCTTAGAGAGGAGCCTTGTTTCCGTAATTCCTCGGCAGCGAGGTCGAGTTCGTAGTTCTCGAAACGGATGACGCTCGGATTTTGCGTCCGCAGACGCATGGCATGCCACGTTGAGCCGGGATTATAGCCCAAAAGTCCCTTTCGCTCGTATGGCTTACCTCATCACCTCTCCATCACTCATAAAGCATCGCCTGACCATTGCGTCGCGGAAGGCCTCGGTGCACCGTAACCGCCTAGGAGGACACCATGCTTAACTTCCAGAATCGCTTTGCACGGTCCACTCAGGTATTTGGCGCTTTGATAGCCATCGGCATCAGCTTCTTGCTGCCGGTTCAAGCACAGTGCCCGGCAACCCCAAACATCTTTCAAACCAGTCTGCTCGAACCACCCCAGCCCGGAAAAGAGATAACGACCGAACGGCTTCAGCAGATCCTGGCGTCCGGCAGCATGCCGGTCTTCGACGTTCGCTTCGAACTGGAGTACGCCATCTCGCACATCCCGGGAGCCATCAATATCCCTCCCCTCAACAACACTTCTGCGGATCGCGAAGTGAACCAGATCTCCGCCCTTTTCCCCAAGAATCCACACGCCGAATTCGTCCTGACCTGCAATGGGCCATTCTGCGGGAAAAGCAAACGCGTGGCGGCAGGATTGGCTGCATCAGCCACGGGCTATGACAGTTTTTACCGGTATCAGCTCGGGTTACCCGTGTGGCGCGCATTGGGCAACACCGTCCAAACTGATTTCGAGGGACTTGCCTATATCTTTAATCGTGACCGCACCGCTGTCTTTGTTGACGCTCGCACCTCACAGGACTTCGTCGCCGACACGGTCGCCTGCGCCGTGAATATCCAGCCGGGCGAAGCGACGGCGGCCAATGACGACGGCCGTCTGCCGCTCTGGGACAAGGGCGCGCGCGTCGTCGTCTTCGCAGATGATCCTCAGCTAGCGAGGAAAGTTGCTGCCGAAATCGCCAAGAAAGCGTATTGGAGCAGCAGTTACTTCAGCGGTACCTTCGCGGACCTCGAACACAGTCGCCTCCGCATCCATAGTTGGCGCCGGTGCCACAGCAACATGCATCGTGCCGAACCTGACGATGAGTAGATCTTACGTCCCGGAGGTCGATCCTCGGCGCGCGGGCCACTTGTTTTCAATCTCTTCTTGTGGGCAGGCGCGATGTTAATAGGCAATTTCCATCTTTTCAGCAAGCATAACTAACGAGGGTGCCCCGCCCTTCGGGTTTGGTTTTTCGAAGGGTGGGCAATTCTCTGCTTCGCACTTTTGTCCATAACGCGCTTGCACCTACAACCCCGCAATCACTTCAATCTCCACGAGCGCGTCCTTCGGCAAGCGCGCCACCTGCACCGTCGACCGCGCCGGCGGTGCCGACGTGAAATACTTCGCGTACACTTCATTCATGGTCGCAAAATCGTTCATATCCTTCAGAAAAACCGTCGTCTTCACCACGTGATGCAAATTTGAACCTGCCGCCTCCAGAATTCCTTTCACGTTCTCAAGCGTCCGTTCCGTCTGCTGACGGATTTCCGCTCCGGCCATCTCCCCGGTCTTCGGATCCAGCGCTACCTGCCCGGAGACGTACAAGAATCCGTTCGCCCGGATCGCTTGCGAATACGGCCCGATGGGTTTTGGCCCCCTGTCGGTCAGAATCACGTCTCTCATGGTGCGCTCTCCTTTTCAGGTTTGGTCGTCGTCGCGGCTGTTTCCCGGTAGCGCATGCGAAACTCTTCCGGCACTCCCGGCCGCTTCATCCATAACCGCACGAACTCGGCGGTACTCTGATGTGTTTCCTGATCGAAAGCGGCAATCAAGTCACTGAGTTCCAAGTCTCGCTCCCTGCGAGCATACAGCATGTGGCTGATCGCTTTTCGAAACACGTCGCGCCCATAGCGGTCCTGCAACGCATAGAAAAAAAGAAAGCTCTTTGCTCGCACCACGGCTGGCTCTTCCGGTCGGCGGGCTGCAACATCGTCCGGGATCAATTGCAGTGCTCGCCGAATCGTTTCCATGCGCGAATCCGTTCCTTCCGCGGCTTCTCGGCCAATCGACGCCGCAAACGCCGGAAGCGCGGAGAGCGGAGGCTCCCGCTCGAGGAATCCTGGATTCTGCGCGTAACCGAGCCGGCTCGCAGCCAGCGATGGAGCCGCTGCCACCGCGAGTTTTGGCATGCCCTCGTTGAGATCCACCATCAGCGTGTCCGGAGAAACCATTTCGGCAGAGACGCTCTCCTTTTCTTCGCCCAACAGCTTGGCTATCGTTGCATTAAGATTCGTGAAGCATCCAGGCGTCAACGGGCATTCCACAATCCATGTTGTGGATGAATCCTTGCTGCGCGCCCCGAACATGGAATCGTACGCTTCCATCGTTCGAACGAGTGCATCGCTTGCTCCACGCAACCCCGCGGCCTCCTGCGCCTTGCGCGTCCACAAAGTAATCTTTTCCTTGCCGCCGATTTCCGAGTACGTGTAGCGTCCCGCGATCACGAAGGGATAATGGTCGTTCACGCTTTGCGCTGCGCGGATATTCATCTCTCCGTTCCTGCGCGAAGTTCTCGTTTGCCGGCCGCTGGTGTGCACCAGAAATCCATCCGGCACGCTGACATTCATTTCCCATTTCTTCGGCGGCACTCCGCCTGTGGCAAACAGGCCTCGCGACGGCAGCAATTCCGGACTCCACCCCTCGGCTGGCAGAAAAAAAGCATCCGCAGTAAAGCTCAAGGCCGTCTCGCCCGTCGCTGCCGGTAAATACTCCACGGAGAGACGCAAAGTGTGCCGCGCGGAGACCTTCCACTGCTGCGGAAGTGAAATCAGTGCGTTTCGCGGGCGCTCCGTCGAAACTCCTGTTGTGAGCAACGTTGCATCCCAGGTAGCGTGCGGCTCCTCAAAATGGAAACGCCGCCGTCCCGGCAGGCGCAATTCCAGTTCGCTGAGCGGCTGGTTGCCGGTATTCCTCAGCGCGTATTCCGCCTCGATTCGAATGCGCGGCTCCGGAGCCGGAACAAACTGCACGCGCAACTGCTGCCTTTCGATGGTGTAACCGGGACCAAGCGGCGCAACGCACCCCGCCGTCCCGAGGGCCACCATTGCAGAAAGGGCTGCATACGCAAGACGCGACTGGACTCGAGCGCGCAAAGCAATTTGATTGTATCGGGGAAAAGTCAGAAGCAAAAGCAACGCGCCACAGTCTGCAGCCTTCGGAATTGCCTGCGGCTTTTCAGCTTGTCGCGTTGCGTAAAGATTCCAAGTGCGAGGGCGCTCCGGATTCAGAAAATGCGGAAGATTCGAATCAGAGCGGCGCTACCTGCGGCGTCCGCGCACACGCTTGAAGTCAGTTCCGGAATGATTGCGCTTGGCTTCGCGCGATGCCGCTTCCTTATCAGCTTGCGCGTCCGTCATGCCTTCGTTGATGCGCTCGAGAATTTGTTTTTCCGTGAGCCCGGTGTTTTTCAGACGGCCGATTTCCGCGCTGCTCATGGTGCGCTGGCCCTTAAGTCTCCGGTGCAAAATGAAATCGACGGCGGGATCGGAAAGCCCCACCAGCCGCAGCATAACGGCATCGGTGCTAATAGCGTCCAGTTGATCGACTTTTGCAATTTCCAGAATCACTGGCTCGGCGTACCCCGCGCGTGCGAGGCCGACAGTGGCATCCGCGCTGCCAAAGGGGTGCTCGTGCTGGTGCGCGTTGGCAACCAGAGTGACGCAAGCGTCGTCCGTGATCCCTGCTTGTTTCAGTTTTACGAGCTGCGCGACTTCGTTATCGGAAGTGTTCAGTTTTTTCAGATCTTCGACGTTGCTGGACCACATTCCCGCCTGATCCAGCGGACGATAATCCGTGAGCGGATGCATATCGCATCCGCTCGTACGGAAGAGGACTACCAACCCGAGAAGTATGAACTTACACCGCATGATTCCATTCTATCGGGGACAACAGTGAGAGCAGGAAACTGTGCTTTGCAAGGTACCCGTGCGAAAGGACAGGTCGCAAAAACTGACCGAACGACAAAGAAAAAATGACGTCATAACATTTTGTGTCGTGATGAATTTGGTGCCGTGTATATTGCGAGTGGAACTCATTTTTGTGGCCGAATCGGATCAATGGCCGGGCTGGTAGACGCGTTCGACGCCGAAAACCCCGGAGATTTTTTTGATATTTGCAAGGATAGTTTCGAGCTGTCGCTTATCGGCGATTTCAAGGTTGGCGTCGATGCGCGCGTTGGTGCGGTCGGGGCGGCTTTCCAGGTTGTGAATGTTGGAGCCGGCGCCGCTGATAACGGCGGTGATGTCCGCCAGAAGGCCGGCGCGATCGCGCGCGCGGATGGTGAGCTGAACGGGGAAAGTGGCTTCGGAGCCGCCGCCCCACTCGACGGCGATGCGCCGCTCGGCTTGATACATCAGGTTTTGAACGTTGGGGCACGTCCGTGTATGGACGGCGACGCCGCGACCGCGCGTGATGTAGCCGACAATTTCGTCCCCGGGAATGGGATTGCAACATTTGGCGCGGTAGACGAGCAGGTCGTCGTGCTCCTTCACAACTAGCGGAGCTTCGCCGAAACCAAGTATGCGCTTCACGGTTTTGACGAGTGTGGGCTTGGCGTCTGCGGTTTCAGGCTCAGCGGATTTTGCCGGCTCTCCAAGAAGGCGCGTGAGGACCTGGCGCGCGGAATATTTTCCGAAGCCGACGGCGGCGTAGAGATCCTCCGTTTTGGCAAGGCCATAATCGGAGAGCAGTTTGTGGAGGTCCGCTTCTGGAATTTTCTTGAGGCTGCGGCCAAAGTGGCGCGCTTCGTTTTCCAACAGGCGCTTGCCCATCCCCGTGGCTTCTTCGCGTTCCTGCTCGTTGATCCAATGACGAATTTTGCTTTTTGCGGAAGATGATTTAACGAAGCTGAGCCAATCGCGGCTGGGGTGGTGGCCTTTTTGGGTGAGAATTTCCACCACGTCGCCACTGGTAATTTCGTGGCTCAGCGACACCATCTGTCCATTCACTTTTGCGCCGACGCACTGGTGGCCGACTTCGGTATGCACCATGTATGCAAAATCGACAGGAGTGGCGCCGCGCGGAAGTTCCATCACGCGGCCTTTCGGGGTGAACGCGTAAACTTCAACCGGGGCGAGATCGACTTTCAGCGTGGAAAGAAATTCCCCGGGTTCCTGAAGCTCCTGCGACCATTCGATGAGCTGACGCATCCAGGTGATGCGCTGGTCGTCATCCTCCGAGGATGGCTTTCCGGATTTGTATTTCCAGTGCGCGGCAACGCCTTCCTCCGCGATGCGATGCATATCCTGCGTGCGGATTTGCACCTCGAAGGGCTGGCCGCTGTGGAGCACGGTGGTGTGCAGCGACTGATAAAGATTGGGCCGGGCGATGGCGATGTAGTCCTTGAAGCGGCCGGGCACGGGATGCCAGATATGGTGAACGACGCCATAACAGTTGCGCTCTGAATCGGTGATAACGCGCACGGCAAGAAGATCGTAGACCTGGCCGAGACCGATTCCCTGGCGGATGAGTTTGCCGTGCACGGAGTACAAACCCTTTACGCGCGATTCAAGCTCGGCGGGAATGCCGGCTTCAACGAGTCTGGTCTGGATAGTGGCCTGAACTTCCTCAAGGAATTTTTTGTGCCCCGGCGCCTTGTCGCTGATTTCTTTTTGCAGCGCAAAGAAAGCTTCCGGCTCAAGATAGCGGAACGCCAGGTCCTCCAGCTCGCCGCGCACGACACTCATACCGAGGCGGAGCGCGATCGGCGCGTAGATGTCCAGCGTTTCGCGCGCAATGCGCTGCTGTTTTTCGGGCTCGAGGTATTCAAGCGTGCGCATGTTGTGAAGCCGGTCGGCCAGCTTGACGAGAACGACGCGAACGTCGTTCACCATGGCGAGAAGCATCTTGCGGACGTTTTCGGCCTGGCGCTCTTCGGGAGCCATCATCTTGAGGCGGCCGATTTTGGTTACGCCTTCGACGAGATGGGCGACATCGGCGCCAAAGCGCTCTTCGATGCGAGAGACGGGATACTCCGTATCTTCGATGGCGTCATGAAGAATCGCGGCGGTGAGCGTGGTGGCGTCGAGACGCATGTCCGCAAGGATGTGCGCGACTTCGAGCAAGTGAGAGAGATAGGGATCGCCGGAACTGCGGAACTGGTCGTGGTGGCGCTCCGTGGCGATTTCGTAGGCGCGGCGAACCATCCAGGGATCTTCGGAGGGGCGGTTCTTGCGGAGCTTTTCGAGGAGTTCTTCCAGGCGAGCGTCAAGTTGGCGAACGGCGCGGTCGCGGTTGAAGCTCAGCGGGATTTTGTCAGGAGACGGCATGGTTTAGTTTACGCCGGAAAGGGAGCCTCCGGGCAGAAGCAGGATGGTGCGTGACGAGTGACGATCCAGAGGATTAAGAATGAGGGCAAGAATGAGGGCAACCCCACCCCTATGTTTTTTGTAAGTGTTGCATCTAGAGGACTTAGGTTGGGCGTAAGTCCTTTGCTTGCAACACTTGCGGACTGCCGTGTAAGTGTTGATTTTAAAGGGGTTGGCAGATGGGCGCTTGACCGCCTCGACCCCTTCCCCTCACCATTTTTGTAAGAGATTGACACGGCAGGGTTTAGAGGGTGGGGGTCGGCTAAAAATGTGAGAGGAAAGAGCTTAGAGGCGAATCGGTTAGGGGCAGAGAGGAACGTTGAAATCGGAGGGCTTCGGCGAGGGTGGCGTCTGACTATCATACAATATATTACCACGAAGTACCGTACTTGTCAATTAAAATTTGGAAGTGGTTTAGACTGAACGAGATAGCCTGAGGTGGCCCGGGCAAATTTCGAGGGGAGTGTGGGAATGACAGCGGTGTACAAGGCCAGGCTCGAGAATTGGAAACGCGAGCTAACGTCAGAACTCGTAAGAAACGGAGGATGAAAATGATGCGGCACCCAATCGTAACCAGCGGCTAAGGGCCTGCAACCCGCCAATCAGCACAATTCCTCGCTACACGGATAAATGGGGAGCCTGATTTCTCAAGCTCCCTGGTCTGTGTTTGATTTACTTATGTTTGAGGAATCGAATGACTCGCTTTCCGTTCGCGTCCGTCTCGGCTTTTGCTGCTGTGGACAAACCCAGACGGTAATCATTCCGATCTGCATCAAAGAGGAGGTTCCACACAAGAATCCCTCGGAAGAATTGACCGCCGTGAGGGGGAGTCCACGAACTTACGCCGTCTAGTGCTTGAAGCAGAAGCGTTCTCGCGGGAATGTTTGAGCCACCGATAGTAAGCTCCACATCCTGCAAAGGGTCGCTCGAGAGGCCGACGGTGCCTAAGTAAACTTTCACGCCGCTAGTGGCAGAAAGCGTATCCACAATTAGCCGCAGTGTTTCCCTGGCGCTGCGTTGCAGCACAGGTATGCTGATAACGGTGTCCAGAAGAACGTCCACTGCTTCGTCTCTTCCCGCGTCATCTCTTCTCGACACGCCAATGACTGCATACCGCCCTTCCGCTTCCTTGCGAACGACGAATTTGCCGGGGTTGCCGCTGGCATTGTAGTCAGATGCGAGTTTTTGCAGAACCTGCTCCTCCTCGTCCCCCGATGAGACCGTCGCAGGTTCGCGGAAATTACTCTGAAAGAAGCCGCCCGACACCCGCGTCGCACCCTTGGCGTTCGGATGGTTCGCTCGCCACACGGGGTCAGTGCTATCCACTAGATCGAAATGGCTTCGGTATGGCGGTTCTTCAAAGTCAACGGTCCAGCCGTATTCTTGGCTGATGGCCTCAATCGCTTGCCTTAGCGGCCTCGGGTCATTCGCCGTCAAGGTTCCTCCGGTCCCACGGTGCTCTATGATTCCGGCGTCCATAAAGGACGGTTTTGCCGGGGCCTGTGCCAGGAGTAACGAAGGAACGCCAAGCAGAAAGCAAAAAGCAAGCATTCGTTTCATGTTATCTTGCCTCCTTCGCTGTCACATGGCGATGGTCGCGCCAAGCCACCACAGAAAACGTGTCCCCAGAATTCAAAGTGCGCGCCCACCAAGTTGACTGGCGTCCGCTTCGATACGCGAACCCCACCGGAATACCGCACTCGCCATCTCGGCAGACCTCTTCTGAGTTCGGGTTGTTATCGACAGTGATCGTGATGTCGTCTGTGCGATACTGCCACCAAGTGTTCGCATTGCACATGATCTGCATTCCCTGATGGATGGTTGTTACACATGGGAATGTGACTCCATTTGAGGGTCCATTCTGCACGATGTAGTCCAAATCGCCGAGATCCCACCCGATGGAGTCGTACCCCCAGTGGTTGTGTTCAGAAACTCCCGCGACAGTTCCAACAGTCCATTGGGAACCTTGAACCCCTGGATGTTGCGCAAGCCTTGAGCCGGGCCACCAGCAGGCGTTTGCTCCCGGTGCAGCGTTAACTTCTTGATTATAATAACCGTCGAAGCTGTCTCCAGCGGTGTCACTGATAGTCATGTCGAACTGCTCGCGGTAACTTCCCCCGTTAAATCCTTGATCGGTAGTTGCCTCGGTTGAAGGCGAGAGGCAACCTAGAATGCCGGGACAACCGCTGTTGCCCCAAAATGTGCCCACAACGCTGCAGATGGCATCCCCGTCCCAACACCAAGGATACGTTACGCCCGGATCGCCGGACATTTGTTCGTTGTCGGTCACAGAGAAATAACAAGTTGGACAGCCGTTCGCGGAGTAGCTCCAGTGGTCAACGTTGTCGAGATCATTCTCGGCACCGACGTGATGCGTGGCCGTGTTCATTGGACATCCTGGACCCGGAAAAACGTCGGCATACCCCTGCATTGTAACCGACGTGTAAATGTTATAACCATCTCGTGAAATGCCGGTGTAAACGCTGAAGTGGGGAGACAATGTTGTCGCGCAGCCTTGGCCGTGCGCTGCAGAGCAGTCCAACAGTAGTATCAACGATCCGAACAGGAACAGAATCGAGCGGTTCATTTTTCAGTCCTCCGTCACTTTCATATTTTTCTTTTGCGACACGACAAAGGAATGTATCTTTACCACGCCTCGGGATGACAACCGCACACTAATCGTGTCCCGCGTGGACTGAACGAGGTCATCGAGTTTCTTCAGCAAAGTGTGGACATCTGTTGTCTTATTGCGTGCCGCAGCCGCTGTAGCAGCGTCGTTGTATTCGGACACGAGAGCGTCGTACTTCGCTCTGAAATCTGAAAGGATGCTAACCAAAATCCGTTGATCCGTGTCCTCGACGCCAGTTTTCATAAGGTGCGCACGCTGGCGCTTTTGTGCAGCTTCGGTCGGATTTTGGCCTGTCGAAACCGCGACGAGGTATAGGCGATACGCAACCGAATCTGGAATGAGTTCAGGATGAACCGCACCATCGATTAGGTTTGGTGCGACGTGTTGATGCTGCGGTGGAGATGACTGTGCCCATGCCCCGAATGCGAACGCGAGCATGAGCACACTTACAACTGCAGTGAGGTACCGAGTCATGCGTAGCTCCTTTCAGAATTTGCGGGAGCGCGCCGAGGCTAGAATCGTGGCAGCATCCGGTTCGCTCGGAACGGCTCGGGCGGGATGCCCCCACGTTCAATAACCGAGCGCTAAAACCTACAGCAACCTCAACTACGTGTCTGACTCTAGGAAAACACGGTTCTAAGAGCAAGGCCCAATACAGCGCCAATCGCGCAAAAATGGCGCAGTTTGCGCGTCTTTACAACTTTGCAAGGGCGGCCCTTGTGTCCGTGTCTCATTCGTGGCTAATTTATATGTTTTCAACCTTGAGCCGCGTGTCTTGTGCATCCAAGAGCTGACGAGCTACACGAAAACGGAGTTCCTCCGGGGAAGAGCCAGAAGCACGTTTAATTGCTCGTGCGAAAGAACTGGCAGACTTGAACCCCACAGCAAAGCATAGTTCCTTGATCGCCATCGTAGGCTGAGACGCACAAAGACTTCTAACCCTTGTCAGGAGAATTCCTTCTCGGAGTCGCCTGAAGGTTCCACCGGTTGACGTACTGACTGCTTTCTCGATTGTTCGTCGGCTGACCTGCAAGTTTTTCGAAATATCCAGGAGCGTTTTCGAAGGGCTTTCGTGCAAACAAATGGATATCTCTTCAAAAAGTAGTCTCCAATCGTAGGACATGGTCAACCCTCCCGTATGCCGATCAAACCAGCGTAGTGACGAGAAAAGTGAACCGGGTGGTCGGTCTGAACATCAAATGCTCTTTCGAATGCGGGGCGGTGGAGAAATTGCGGTACGAAGGAAATAGAGACAGAAAGGACGAGGAGTCTTTGGGCGGCGCGCAAGGACTGGGAGAGGATCGCCGAAATGTGCTGAACGAACGAAGGATAGAAACGGTGCTTGCGATGGAACATGATATTTGACATGGACTTGCTCCTTTCTGAGCGTGAAGGTTTTGAGTGTGAAGGCGGGCCGGACCAAGGATGGATTGGGGTTACGAGGAAGTTGGCTGAGGCGTTGTGTTCGAGGCAGAGGGGTGGGAGAGGCCGCCAGGGAGATTAGAGGTTGACGTAGTGGGCTAGACTACGATTTGTTTGTCTGATGTTCTATTTGACGGGCCGTAATTGCCAAAGCCAGCCCTTGTCGGAGGGCAGGATATAGTGATTGGGGGGATGGTCAATCAGTAGAATGCCGGAGTTGAGGGCAGAGCGGATTACCGAGTTTAGTTATGGGCCGCCTAAAACCTGTAGTTCTAGGTTGAGCCAAAAAGTAAGAATGCCGGGCTGAAGCCCGGCGCTACGCACTGTAGTAGGAGAGGAAGTGGCGAGTGGCGAGCGGCGAGTGACGGGTGGCGAGTGACGAGTGGCGAGTGGCGAGTGGCGAGTGACGAGTGGTGGGTGGCCGGTGGCGAGTGGCGAGTGACGAGTGACGAGTGACGAGTTTCAAACAAAGCCGAAGAGAGATTCCTCAGGCCTAAAGGCCTGAGCTACAACTCGGAATGACCGGTGTGGGCGAGCGGCCGCCCGAGAGGAGCGCCCTAATGAATCGGTTTATTACAGGCGATTTGCGCGGCAGGCTCAGCTGGTTTGCTGAGGCTGCTCGGCGCGCTTCTGCTTGATTTCCTTGACCTTGTCGACCAGGTCGTCGGCCTGCTTCTTCAGGCTGGCGCGCTCTTCGGCGCTTTCCACCATATCCGCCTTGCGGCGATAGAGGAGATTCAAGTAGGCCATGGCATCGTCGTAGTCAGGCTTGACCTGGATGGATTTCTGCAAGTTGGTGATGCCTTCGTCCACGAGAGGGCCATACTTTGAGGCGTATTCGGTGCGAACGGCTGGAGGGAGCGGATCGTCATCCCGCACTTGCTTGTTGACGTGATCCTTGTTATAGGCAGCGCGCAACTCGCCATTGGAGCGGTAAGCGAGGGTCCAATCAATTACACCGATCCAATAATAAGGCTCAGGGTCATTGGGCCTCAGCTGGATGTGCCTCTGATGGTAGGACTTGGACTCCTCAAATTTCTTGGGGTCGAAGGGAGTGCCGGCCATCTGGAAAAGGATGGAGCCGGTGCCATCGACGGCGCTCAGATTGTTGTGGTCCATTTCAAGGACTTCCTTGAACTCCTCAACAGCCGCGTTGCCGAGACGCATGTTCTGCTCCGAAGGCGCGCCGGGGATGTACTGGCTGGCATAAGCAGTGGCCAGGTAGAGGCGGGCATTGAGCAAGCCAGGATCGAGATCCTTGGCTTTCTTGAAATCCTCGATAGCCGCGTCGTACTGAGCGCCCTTATAAGCGGCAACACCCTTATTGAGGAGGTCGCGAGCCTTCAATTTATTGCAGCCGGAGCCACAGATAGCCAGAATCACGAACGCGGCAAAGGCCAAAGCGCGGCGAATCCAAGTGGAATCAATCACCGATGATGCATGAGTCATCGAAGCATCCATCCCTGCTGTGCGTGACCCCAAAATGGCCGGGGCCAGCGCCCGGAAATTTCACGTCTGCCCTGCGAGGGGCACTCTAAAACCGTCAGAAAGCCTTTTCCAGTTCCGGCGACAGCAAGCCAACTGACGCGATTCCCGAGGTGTGCATGACATCGATCACTTGAGCCACGACCCCAAATTCGACCGGTTGATCCCCGCGAATAAACGCGACACGTGAGGCGCGCTGCTTGAAGATTTCCTCAATCCGGGACCCGAGCTTATCAAAAGAAACCGGCTCCTGATTGATGCGCAGCGTCCCATCCGCCAGAACCTGAATCACCACCACTTCATCGCGAAACTTTTCTTCCCGCGGCTGGGTTGATTGCTGAGGAATCAGCGCATCCAAACCCAGGGAGTCCACCCGGATGATCATAAAGATCACCAGGAGCACCAGCAGGATATCGATCAACGGAACGACGTTCATGTCCGAGACGATACCGCGCTTACCGCCGACTGACATTCCCATAATCCACCTCGTAAAGGCAAATGCCCCGCGAGGAGGACTCTCACATCCCTACAAAGCGAAGAAAATTTATTGGCCCGCTTCGAGCTTGGCGGTGATCAAACCAATCTTGTCAATGCCGGCGCCGCGCATGATGTCGATGGCACGGGCAACGTCCATGAACATTACATCGTTATCGCCTTTGACGAAAGCGATTTTCTCGGCGCGCTCCTTGAAGATTTCTTCCATGCGCGGACCGAGACGATCCCAGGTGGTGTCCTCCTGGTTGATCTTGAGCTTGCCATTGTTGGCGATCTGGACGACCACGGTTTTGTTTTCAAGCTCGACGTTCTGCTGCTGGTTCGGCGAGGGCTGTGGAACGAGCGTGTCCAAGCCCTTCGGAACGACCGGCGAAATGACCATGAAAATAATAATCAGAACAAGAAGGATATCGATCAGCGGCACCACATTGGGCGTCGCGAGCGCTCCTCCGCTTTCTCCTCCAACATCCATCCCCATAGCGAGTCTCCTGTCGGCCCGAGGTAGAGCGGCTCCCGGGCCATGAAACCGCGCCGGGTGGGATCCGGCGCGGCACTAAAGAAATCAGCAAACGAACGGCACAAACAACTGCCTTACAGCGGTCCTCAATCCGCGGACGGCGGACGAGGAGTTGGCTTCCCGGATTGACTCTTCTCGGTGAGCAGGCCGAGCTGGTCGACACCGGCGGAGCGAATCTCGTCGACAACCGCGACGACATCGCCGTACTTGGCGCGAGCGTCGCTCTTAACGTAAACGGTCTTGTCAAGCCGGGTGGAGATGCGGTCCTTAACCTGGTCGGTGATCTCTTCCTTGCGGAGCTTGGCGTTGCCAAGGAAGATGCTGCCGTCCCGCGAAATGGCCACGACGATAGCGTCATCCTTGTCGGCGTCCTTCATATCATGTGGATTATTGGTAGGAGCCAAGTCCACCTGATGGGTCTTCTGCAACATGGGCGTGACCACCATGAAGATGATCAGCAAAACGAGCATGATGTCGGCCATGGGAATGACATTGGGGGCCGCCATCTGGGCACCGGCTTGTGGCTTGTACGCCATGGCCGTTTACTTCTTGGCGCCGCGGCGCAGGATGAAGTAGTTGATGAGCTCCATGGAGGAGTTGTCCATCTCGACGTCAAAAGCTTCCACTTTGTTGGTGAAGTAGTTGTAAGCCCAGACGGCGGGGACGGCCACGAGCAAGCCGAAAGCGGTGGTGACGAGCGCTTCAGCAATACCGCCGGCAACCGCGGAGAGGCCGGTGGCCTTGCTGTTGGCGATACCCTTAAACGCGTTCAAGATGCCGACGACGGTCCCGAAGAGACCCACGAACGGCGCTGTGGACCCGATAGTGGCGAGCGCCGAGAGGCCGCGCTTCATTTCGGCATGGACGATGGCCACGGAGCGCTCCAGGCCGCGCTTCGCCGCGTCAATGACGTCGGAGTCCGAAACCTGTTGTGAGGCAGATTGGAATTCAGAGAGGCCGGTCGCGACCACCTTGGCGATGTGGCTCTTCTTATTGCGTTCGGCAATTGCAATGGCTTCGTCAAGCTTGCCGTCCTTGAGAGCGCCGGCAACCTGCTGCACGAAGACGCGAGACTGCTTGCGAGCCGCGCTGTACATGAGGAAGCGGTCAATCATGACGCCGAAGGAATAGATGGAGAGAACAAATAGGATGAAAACAACGACGAGCGCGAGCGTACCCATGTTCTTGAGCATGTCGCGTAAATCGAAGCTGGGTGCGCCAGCTTCCTGCAGCAGAACTGCAAAAGTGAATAAAGTTGCTACCATTCGTTTGCTCCTTAAGTTTCAAGTGACCCTCCGGCGAGGCCGGCGGGCAACAAGAGTGTTCGCTGAATACTGTTACCTGGAGCGACGCACCTGTCCCACGACCGGCGCGCCACCCGCACTACTGGTTGAGAGAGAAAATCACGTCAATGGTCGTGTCCACGTCCACCGGCTCGCCATTCAGGAGCGTCGGTTGATAGCGCCACTGGCGAACGGCGTCAAGCGCCGCCTGCTGCAGCAGCGGATGGCCGGACATCACTTCCAGAGACGTAATCGCGCCGTCCTTGCCAATGATGGCGTGCAAGCGCACGGTGCCCGAGATGCGGGTCTGGCGCGCGAGCGGCGGATAGACCGGCTGAACGCGGTTGAGGATGCGCGCGGCCTGGACGTTGCCACCAACGCGGAGCGGACCAGTCTGGTGCGGCTTCGGCGGAGGCGGCGCACCGCCCATGCCACCGATGACGCCGCCAAGCACGCCGCCCATGGAGCCACCGGCAACGCCGCCGGGGACTCCACCGGTCATACCGGTAGCCACATCGGGCTCGGCGTCTTCCTTAATAATTTTCACTTCCTTGGGGATGACCTTCGGCTGCATGAGCTTGCCGGCATCCATCAAATGGGCCTGCGGCTTCACATGGACCACCTGGGCCACCGCAGGGGGCGGAGGGGGCGGGGGCGGAGGCGGGGGCGCAGTCAGCATCGTCGCCATCATGGTTTTGGGGAGCGCTTCGGTGTAGATCAGCGGAATAAGGATGAGTATCCCCAAAAAGGCGACCTGAAAGATCATCGAAACCACGACGGTCCAAGGCTTGTTGGTCTTCTTCGGATTCGGACTGGAAATCACCATTTCTTCAAACATGGGTTCTACCTCCTCCCGGCGGTAGCGAGACGTCCGGGAACATTTTCGCTACTGCGGGTTTTGTTGCCGGCTGCGGGTCCGGTGCCTGCCGCCACGCCCTGGCCGCGCCAACGGTTCCAGGCGACGACGAGCGGAGCAGCGATACCAAAACTGGAGTACGTTCCTACCACAATCCCTACCACCAGGGCAAAGGAGAAAGCACGAAGCACCTGGCCGCCCATCAGGAACAGGACGAGCACGGTAAGGAAAGTCAAACCGCTGGTCAAGATCGTTCGCGAAAGAGTCTGATTGATGGACTTGTTGACCACGTCAGCGAACGATTGGTTGCGCAGCAATCGGTTGTTCTCACGGATGCGATCGAAGATGACGATCGTGTCGTTCATGGAATAACCGACCAAAGTAAGCAAGGCCGCGATGACCGTAAGCGAAATCTCAAAATGCAGCAGCGAGAAAAAGCCCAGGGTAATCAGCACATCGTGAAACACGGCTAAAACTGCCGCCAGCCCAAAAATCATTTTATCGAGCAACCGAAGAACGAATCCTACGAACCCTCTCTGCGCAAGAAAGACCTGGCCGACCGAGCCACCGCCCTGAAATCGAAAGGCAATATATACCAGCATGCCGCCCAAAGCATAGAGGGTAACGTAAATTGCCTGCTGGCGAAGCTCGGCGCCGACTTTGGGACCGACGACTTCCACATTGCGAATGCCAAACGGGCCGAGAACGTAGCTGTCTTTCAAGGCGGCGAGGACCGGCGCGGTTACGCCATCCGCTTTCGATAGATCATCGAAATTGGTGAGCACGCCGTGAGCGTTCTTGTCGCGGTAGTCGAGAATCTTCTTAGCGAGCTGCTGGTAACGATCACCGGCGTTGACGGAAAGAAGCAGCGGATCTTTTTCGGAGAGCAGCGCAGCGAGTGAAGCCGTGGTGGCAGCATTGAAATTGGGCTTGTTCGATCCAGAAAGGCCATAGGCAGCGTTCAGAGCGCCGAGAACTCTTACGCGTCCTTCTTCGAGAGCTTGCTCGTCCTGACCTTTGCCTTCTACGAAGATGACGACTTCGTTCGAATTAGGGTCGCCAATGTCCTTGATACTCTGGATTTCCGTGTTCCCCAGGCCTTGCGCGGCGAGGCTGCTGCGAAGCTTGTCAACATTAGGAGGCTGGGCGAAGCGAACATCCACGTTGGTGCCGCCTTTGAAATCGATCCCGTAGCGAATCCCGCTACCGTAAAGAATCGAAACCCATCCAGCAAGGAGAAGAATGCCACTTAAGGCATAGAAATACTTGGCTTTGCCCATCCAGTCGATATTGGGCTGTTTGAAGAGCTCGATCATGCGGCCTTTACTTCCCTTCCTTAGACACCAGAGGAGGTGGAATGTTCCCGGCGCAAAGCCTCCTACCATGGTAGAAGAATCCGACCTGAGAACCCACCGCCCACTCGTTTGGATTTGAGTGGGACACTCGCCCCAGAAGTTCTAGTACGACTAAATGCTCAACTCCGCCTGACGGTCCATCTTGGTCAGGTGATACTGGAAAATCGTTTTCGAGACGTACACGGCTGTGAAGATGTTCGCCACCAGACCTACCACGAGCGTGATGGCAAAGCCCTTTATTGGGCCACTTCCGAAAAATCCCAAAAAGGCAGCCGAAACCACGGTCGTGACGTGCGTATCGATAATTGTTACAAATGCCTTATCAAAGCCGGCAGCGACGGCGGCCGCCGCGGACTTGCCGTTGCGCAACTCCTCGCGGATACGCTCGAAGACGAGAACGTTGGAGTCCACACCCATGCCGATGGTCAGGATGACGCCGGCGATGCCGGGCAGCGTCAGGACCGCGCCGAAGAGCGCCATGGCCGCGAGCAAAATGACCAGGTTGAGGAACAGGGCCAGCACGGCGTTGCCGCCAGAAAGCCGGTAATAAACGAGCATAAAGAGCATCACGACTACGAGGCTGAGCACGGAAGCCTGGACGCCGTGGCGGATGGAGTCCGCGCCGAGGGATGGGCCGACAGTGCGCTCCTCAAGATATTTGATAGAGGCAGGGAGTGCGCCGGCTCGCAATATCAACGCTAAATCGTGAGCACTCTCTTCGGTAAAATTTCCTTCGATAAACCCGTTGTCTCGAATCTCATTCCTGATCTCAGGCGCCATGCGTACTGTATGATCGAGTACGACCGCCATCCTGTTACCGATGTTCTGCCTCGTGAAAGTCGAGAAGCGCTCAGCAGCGTCGGCTGACAAGTAGAAATCCACAACCCACTCCATCGGATTGTCAGTTTTGCGTCTTTCCCTTGCATCGCGGAGATCGCGGCCGGTGACTACGGGAGCACGGTCGAGGAGCCACCAAACTTCGCCTTTGTCGATTACTCCGTTGGCGCCGCGGTTTTCCGAGACGCCTCTCAACAATTCGGTGCCTGGCGGCAGCACGGTGTGCTGCGCCATGTAGGCAGCCACGGAAGGGTATGTCACAGGATCTCTGACGAACCTGAGCTCAAGCTGGCCGCCTGCCTGAATCACTCCCAAGGCCTCAGCGGGGTCGCCCACGCCGGGGAGTTGAACAAGGATTTCGTTGGCGTTGCGGCCGCCACGAGGCTGAATCGTCGGCTCCCTCAGTCCCAGCGCGTTGATGCGCTGCGCAATCGTCTCGATCGAATGTTCCATCGTCTGCTCTTGAATAGTAACGATTGCCCCGGGGCGCAGCGTCAGCGTGTAGGCGTTGGCATCACCGGCGGCGCGAGCCAGGTCCCAAACATTGTTGTATTGCTGGGTGACCAGGTCGCGGAATTCCGAGACCTGAGACGGATCGACGTTACGAACCAGGATGTGCGTGTCGTCAATGCGGCGCACTTCATCGTAATGAATATTTTTTGAGCGCAGCAGCGTGGTCACACGATCCACGGTGGTGTCTGTCTCCTGCGCGATGGCTTCCTGGACCTGCACCTGGAGAACCAGGTGCGTGCCGCCCTGGAGGTCGAGGCCAAGCTTGATCTGCTTCCCGAAATTGTCTTTTACCTGCGCCACCGAAGTGGGGAACACCGGGTAGCCGAAAAGGAAATAGATGCAGAACAGAATGACGGTGAAGATGAACAGCGCTTTCCACTTCAGATTGGGGTTCATGGTCAGAATGTAAGACGCGTAAGCCGGCGAAGGGTGGGTTTATTTTGCATCTTCCGATGCCTCCACCTGTGCAATCGCCGCGCGCGCGACGCGGATTTTAACCTGCGGTTCGCTGGAGATTTTCAAAATGACAGAATCGCCATCGATGCCGTTGACGGTGCCATAAATGCCGCCGTTGGTGATGATCTTATCTCCGGTCTTGAGAGCGCCGAGCATTTCCTGAATCTTTTTGCGCTGTTGCTGCTGCGGTCTGAACACTATGAAATACATAATGATAATCATGGGTAGAATGAGGAATAGCGGGCTTCCAAGCACGCTGCCACCACCCCCAGAAGCCTGAAGAATCGTCGCTGCCATCATCGTGTGTTGAACCAATCCCTATTGCTTAGTTGTCAATTCTCAGTCAGTCCGCCCCGATGCCCTTTCCAGGCAAGGAAGATAGAAAGACCGGGCGGCGGCACATCACCCGCGCTCCTGCTAAATCGTTTCCCGTTCGATTCGTCTTGGTGCCCCGCGGATGGCTCGCGCGCTTCCCGGAATTAGGCCACTCAGGCCGGTCCTTCAGCATAGCGCGCGTGCATCTCTGATGAGAAATTCGCTAGGTTCCCAAACCCGATAGCCTCTCGGATTCGGCGCATTATGTCAAGGTAAAAGTGGACATTGTGGTGGGTGGCCAGAATGGCGGCAGTGAGTTCTCCCGCTGCGAAGAGATGACGAAGATAAGCGCGCGAATAGCGGCGGCAAACGGAACAAGTGCATTGAGGATCGATGGCCCGCTGATCCTGAGCGTAGCGCGCGTTCTTGATTAGGATGCGGCCTTCGCTAGTGTAGAGGCAGGCGTGGCGCGCGGCGCGCGTGGGCAGCACGCAATCCATCATGTCGATACCGAGCGCAACATAATCGGCGATCTGCTCGGGACGGCCCACGCCCATCAGATAGCGTGGACGATCCTTAGGCAACAGCTCTGTGACTTCGGCGGTCATCTGACAAGTGGTTTCGTGAGGCTCGCCGACGGCAAGGCCGCCAACCGCGTATCCAGGAAAGTCAAGATCGAGAAGTTGGCGAGCGCTCTCGCGCCGCAAATCGGCAAACGTCGCGCCTTGCACGATGCCGAATTGCCATTGGCTGAGATCGCCGTTGCGGCACGCGCATTCCTGAAAATAGACGCGCGCGCGCCGTGCCCACTCGGTAGTGCGCTTCAGTGCGGCTTCGGCTTTTTCGCGGGGCGCGGGCGTTTCGATGCACTCATCGAGAACCATGGCGATGTCCGAGCCCAGCGCGAGCTGAATCTCAGCGGCTTTTTCCGGGGTGAGGAGATGCTCGGAGCCGTCAAGATGGGAACGGAAGCGCACGCCTTCATCGGTAATTTTCCGCAGCTCTGAGAGGCTGAAGACTTGGTAGCCGCCGGAATCCGTGAGAATCGCGCGCGGCCAGGACATGAATTTGTGCAAACCGCCAAGCTTGCGGACTAATTCATGGCCGGGACGAAGATAAAGATGATAGGTATTCGCGAGGATAATTTCCGCGCCGAGTTCCTCGAGCGCTTCATTGCGCAGGCTCTTTACGGCGGCTTGCGTGCCAACGGGCAGGAAAAACGGAGTTTCGATGGAGCCGTGGGGCGTGGTCAGGCGTCCGCGGCGCGCGCCGGACGGATCGGTCTTCGAGACTTCGAAAGAAAAATTCATCTTCGGCTAAATAGCGGAAAGCAGGACAGGCAGGAATGCCTGTCCTACCTGAGTGTATCAGGAGAAGATGAACGCCCAGCCGACGCGGCACACCACATAGACGGCCCAAACGCCGAAAGCAATAGTGAACGCCTTGGCACCTTTTAGTCTTTTGGGGTTCACGGCGGCAAACCCGATGGCCAGGAGAATCAGCGTCCAGAACGTAAAGAGGTCAAACGATTTGCAGAGCGCTACGAGCCACTTCGCGGCTTCGTCGGGTAACAGCGCGGCGAGATTCGCAGCCACAGGATTTTCAAGATCCGCCGTACCGTACGGTTTCAAGTAGAGGACGAGGATGAATAGCGGGCTGCTGACGAGCCCGGTCAAAAAGGCGTGAGAAGTGATGCTGAACGCGGTGGTGAAATTCGTGCTTGCCCCGCCGAGCAGACTGTATGCTCCCCACATCACCAAACCGATGATCAGCACTGCGAGAATCGGTCCTAGAAGGCCAATCGCATAGGTAAATGGCGGCGAAAATTTGGCTCCGCCCTCGATTTGCTGCTGCTTCTGCTCGGCCGACATTTGCCCTGCGCGGGGACTCTTCTCGATTTGCTGGCTCATGAATTCGCGCCAATTGATGCGCTGATTGATCGCGAAACTGACGCCGATGCTGAGAATAGTCGTCAGCACAAGCGGGAGCACCCAGCCGGGTTTTCTCACAATGTCTTCAAAAGTTTTGCCCGGCGAAAAGAAAATTCCAACGATTCGGCCGAACGGACTGATGGAAGTTTGCGCCTCCGGCGCAGGTATGGGGTTTGTAGCCATCAAGGACTCCTCCACCACAAGGTTGCGTAGTTCCGCCTTCTGAGAGGGACTACGCATGAGCATCAAGGAATATTTCAGTGAGGAGATTCTAGCGCGGCGGAAAAGAAGTTGACAGTCAAAAGTTGTGAGGCCAGAAGCAAGGAAAAATATGCAGAAGAGGCGCTCAGCCGCGCGGGATCTCATGAGGCCATCTTAGAGATGAAATTGAGAAAGTGAAACTCGAAATTGGCGGGGATTGTCGAAGAAAAATATTGAGCTCTCACCTTTTGGATAACGGGATGACGAATTTCAGCGCGGTGTTCGTCGCGGAAAAGCCGACCACCTTCACATCCTTCAAGCCAGCCTTGCGGCCAGCGGAGAGCACGTCATTTTCAGTGATGTGTTTTTGGCCTTTTGGGTAAACGATCCAGAGCGCGGCCGCGCCTTTCATTGCTTTCGAAATTTTCGCCAGGGCGCCGAGGCCTTCCTTCGAATCAGCTGCGAGAAAGACACACTCCGAATCAGCCGCTACTTTTCCTTTGCCAACGGTCTCCGTGAGCCCGGTCACTTCACGAAGAAATTCCGGCTCGAATTCGCCTAAGCAAGAAACTCTAGCACCGGGTTTCACGCCGAGCTTCTCGATGCGCGACTTCGGATGCAGTATTTTGTCGCACCATTTTTCCGCAGCCGACCCGAGGTGAAAGACAGCAAGTCCTTCGGCAATTTGCAAGCGAAGTTCACCGTCCACGACTTTTGCCGATTTGATCGTGGAAAACGGAATCTTCAGCCGGAAATCGCCGCGAAACAGAATCTCGCTCGTTTCGAGCAAAGCCTTTCCTTCCGACTGCTGTCTATCGAAGTGCACTTTGCATGTCGCTTCGTTTCCCATCGGAGATCACCTGCCCCATGAGCCAAATTGTTGCTGGACAATCACTCTTCCGTAGTGCGAGGCCACCCTTGGTGACAGACACAATAGTAAGCTATCAGGTTCCATGGCAACCGCAATTACAAACACCGTCGACTGGAAGCTGATCTGGGCGCAGCGCGGATTCCGCTATTTCTTTTTCGCCATGTTCGTCTCGCTCTTTGGCAGCGGCATGAACTTCGCCGGCGTGAGCTGGTACATCCTTGCCGTGACGCATTCCACGGTGAAGGTCAGTTGGCAAGTCATCGTCATGACCATCCCGGGGCTTTTCGTTCCTTTCCTAGGCGGCGTCTTGATTGACCGCATTGACCGGCGATATTTGGGTGTCTTGCTCGATTTGATCCGCGGCTTCTTCGTGCTGGCGACCGCATACATCGCCTGGCGCAGTCATTTGCAGCTCTGGCATTTGTATGCCATGACGCTAATCACCGGGACGGGATCGGCCATGTACTGGGCTACGGTGAATGCACTAGTACAGGAAGTAATTCCGCCCAGCCAATTTACCGGCGCGAACGCCGCGGTGCTCGTCGGAGTGCAAAGCGGCATGCTCATCGCCGGAGCTTTCGTCGGCTTCCTTTACAACTCCGCCGGCATTGCAGGAATTCTGGCAATCGATGGCGCAACTTATTTCGTGTCGGCCTACTGCTTGTATCGAGTGCGCCGTGGATACGTCTCTCCACGGGTGAATCAGAAGTATCCTCGAGAATATGATGAGGCGACCGAGGCAACTGCCGAGGCGCTCGAAACCGGCGAAAATCCGGAAGTTGCGGAAGCCGGACTTTCCCTGGCCGTTTATGCGGATATGAAAGAAGGCTTCGCGTATCTCAAGCAGCAGCCGCTGGTGCGCGCGCTGGGTGTCACCCATTCGGTCATGATGGCGGGAGTGGTGAGCGCCAACGTCGTGCTCGTGGCCCTGGCAAACGATATTCTGCATGCGGGCCCGCGCGGACTGGGGTTTCTGGAATCGGGATGGGCTACCGGAGCGATTATCGGAGGATTGCTAGCCAGCCAACTGCCGCAGTCATTGCGCATGCCTCTTTATGTAGCAGCGTGCGCGGGGCTCGCGGCCGGCCATATGGCGACTCCCTTCGTGGAATTTCTCGTGGGTGCGGTAACGATGCAGATTCTGTTTGGATTCTGCCGCGCGCTGGGCGGCGTGGTCGCGCAGTCTTCGCTGATGTCCATCGTGCCGCGGCATTTCATGGGGCGCACGCAATCCGCGATGGCGATTCTGACAACGGTCGTGCAGCTCTCCATGAGCATTGCTCTCGGATGGGTGGCACAGGGAGCCGGCCTTATTGCGGGGTACGCACTGCTCGCGCTGCTTTACGCGGGAGCGACAGTGTCAGCCATTCGCGCGCGTCAGCTCATGCGATGAGCTTTGGTAATAGCTTGCTCGATTGGTTCCAGGCTAATCAGAGGAACGCGTTGCCGCGGGCGCCGGCTGCAAATGAACATTCTTTCCGCCGAGCAAATCAACGGCCGCTTGATAGAGCTTGGCGCGCAACTGATAGCGCTCGTTGGCGCGCGTGACGTAACGCACCGCAATTTCGACGCCACCAATGATCGGCTTGACATTGATTGCCGGCGCCGCCGAAAGCGAACTCATGTCGCGCGAACGCGCCGCGCGTTGCCATTCCTTCTCGGCTTGCTTGGCGCTTTCCGCAGTGGCTTCGGCAACCTTCTTCTGAATCGCATCGATAATCGGATAGGGATCCTGCCCGGTGGGAAGGACCACTTGCAATTCGTCCCAGAGCCACTGGCCGGATGTGGAGAAATTAAAGTAATGACCTTCGATCGCGAAGCTATTGGTAAAGGTCACGCGGCGTCCGGTCGGATGGCCAGTGTCGGTCCAGTTTCCGGTTTCGAGCAGAACGGTATGAAACATCCCCAGCTCGACCACTTCTCCGGACACTCCGTTGATTTCCACCCAGTCGCCCAGGCGAATTCCGTTTTTGCCCATCAGCACAAACCAACCGATGAAGCCAACGATGAAATCCTTAAGCGCTACGGTAAGGCCCGCGCCGGCAAGCCCCAGAAACGTGCCGAGTTGTCCTGGCAGACCGAGAATCACCAAGAGTATGAGAAGCACGGCAGTCACTTGTACGGCCACGCGAGTAACGGTGTGAAGCGTTTGTATCTGGCGGCGGTCCATCGTCAGGCGGCTAACAACCTGGTCCATCAGCGTGCTGAAGTACACGCCCACTAGGAGAATCGCCAAAATAACGAGGATTCCCCACAGCGCCTGGCGTACCTCCGCGCGCTGCCGCGAGGCCACAATGCCAATCCACTGCCCGTAGCTATCCGCCAATTGTTTGTGCGCGTCGATACTCTTGTCGTAGGTCGTCAGGGCTTGCTGGTCGAAGGAAATCTGCTTCGTTTTCTCGAGCAATGCGCCATCTTCGAGATTCACAGGCGTCCGCGGATTAGCGGGGGACGCCGCTTTGGATTTTTTGGAATGGTGCGCGAGCTGCGGCGTCGCTAATTTCTCCGCGTCGATTTTTGCTTCCAGCGCGTCGTGCTGCTTGGAGAGCGCCGCGGCCGCATCTTCGGCCGCTTGCTTGGTGTGCCACAGATGGAGCTGCTTTTGATGCAGGACCGACCACTCCTGATACCGGTGAATCAGGCCCCACGCTGCGACAGGGGCGCTTTGCCCAGCGATGGCCGGCATATTATGCGCCGCAGCCTTGTGCTCCTGAACCATTTCCTGAATACGATCCTGGGGATCGCCCCCCGCGCGGATCAAATCCCGCTTCGCGTCGTCGACTTCGTCTTCATCCAGTTCGACCTGGGCCTCCATCAATTCCAACTGGTCTCCGAGCTCGTCTTTCTTGTCGCCGCTGGCTTTGGCTTCTGCAGCGGTCAACTGCTCCACGCGCGCTTTGTCGGTTTCCAGGTTTTTTTGCGCTTTTTGCAGCTGCGCTTGAATCTGCTTGGCTTCCTCGGAGAGGACGGGAGGGTGTACCGTGACGTCGTGCAGCGCCTGAGCAAACGCGAGATCTACTTCATAGTCCGCGACGCGCAGAGCTTCTTGCGCCAGGGGTAGTTCCTCGGAGGTGAGGGGCAGGTGTCCCAGATCCTGCGCCGACTTCAACGGCGACTGATCGACTAAGGACGCGGCCGCGGCGTGTTTCCCCAGACCCTGCAAAGATGGCGCTTTGGGAGCCTCGGTCGTGCGAATTATCCCGTAAACGGTGGCGCCCAAGAGCAGGACCAATGCAATCGCGGCAATCTTCTGCGTGTTCTTCATCCGCCCCCAGCCATTCATCCTCATTCTAATACGCGCCCAGTCTCGCGGTAGTCACATCTTTGGACTAACCGATTCGCATCGCGGATCAGGTTTTTTCGCCGGCACAGCCGGGCATCGGCTAGTCTGAAACAGGGGCTATATGGGTTCGCGGCTGCCCAAATTGTCATTTGCCGTGTTGGCCGCGTACGCGGCTATTCATTTTCCGTCTTACTATTCCAAACTGCCCGATGTGGTGGCTTCCCATTTCAACGGGCGTGGAATGGCGAACGGCTGGCAGACGAAAGCGGCTTTCTTTACTGTGTTTGTGGGCGTAAGCGTTCTTGCCGCAGTGATCGGATTTGGTATCCCCCGCATCATTTCCGCAATGCCGCCGCAATTGATCAATCTTCCGAACAAGCAATACTGGCTCGCGCCGGATCACCTCGGCGAAACACAGGCTTTCCTGAATAACTATTTAGCATGGTTCGGCTGCGCTGTTTTCCTGGTCATCATTCTTACGTTCGACTACGCCATCCAGTCCAATCTACGTCCGGAGAATCGGCCCGACATTTCGCGGATGTGGTATATCCTCGCGAGCTTTCTCGCTTTCGTAGCCGTCTGGATCATCCGCTTATTAGCGCGATTCCTGCGGACGCCACAAGAAAAGCTCGGGAGTTGACGGGAGTTCCAGCAAAGCATAGCTTCGGCCGGTGAAGATTGGGGATGTCATCCGCATGCTGGAATACCACATAACGGCCCATCATTCGCGAAATGATTGGCTTCGCAGTTGCGAAGAGTTAAGATGACAACATGCTAGTGAAGATTGAGGTTTATAGCGACGGCGAATCCTGGTGTGCGCGTGGTATTGATGAAGACATCTTTACCCAAGGCCCCACTGTCGACGAACTCTATAAGAACATCCGCGAAGCCCTCGCGCTTCACTTTGAAGGCGAGATCCCGCGCTCCGAGTTGATGTTTTCGTCCTGACCTAATTCAAGCCGACCCAGACTTCATTGGCGTCCCGGCAAAATGGCACCGACGACCACTTTGTATCGGCCTCTCGACGGCAATGAGCTAAGATTGATTGCCAGTTCGGGTTATCGTGAATTCCCGCCCCGGCTGCCCGGCCAACCCATTTTCTATCCAGTCTTAAACGAAGAATACGCAATCCAGATCGCCCGCGATTGGAACGCCAAGAACTCAGGAAGCGGTGTGGAGATCGTCACAAAGTTCCGAGTCAAACGGCATATCTCTCGAAGTTTGAGATTCACACCGTCGGCGCTCGCATTCATCAAGAATACTGGATTCCAGCCGCTAAGCTGGTAGAGTTCAATAGAAACATCGTGGGCCTAATCGAAGTTATAGCCGAATTCCACGATAAATAAGAACGCCTCCGGCATGACCGGAGGCGTTTCGACTTTCGAGTTTCCATTTTTCGAATTTCGATGCTTCTAGAGGTAATCGCGCGAGGGGCCTTCGAGGAAGGCGCGCAGCTTGCGTGAACGCGACGGATGACGCAGCTTGCGCAGCGCCTTGGCTTCGATCTGCCGTATGCGTTCGCGGGTCACGGCAAACGACTGTCCCACTTCTTCGAGCGTGTGCTCGCTGCCATCGTCCAGGCCAAAACGCATCTTGATGACTTTTTCCTCGCGCGGCGTCAGGGTCTTCAGCACCGAAGAAGTCTGTTCCTTCAAGTTCAGGTTGATGACCGCGTCGGACGGAGAAACCACGGCCTTGTCTTCGATGAAGTCGCCCAGGTGCGAATCTTCCTCTTCGCCAATCGGAGTTTCGAGCGAAATCGGCTCCTGCGCGATCTTCAAAATCTTGCGCACCTTGGACACCGGAATGTCCATGCGCTTGGCGATTTCTTCGCTGGTCGGCTCGCGGCCGAGTTCCTGCACGAGCTGGCGGCTGGTGCGCACCAACTTGTTGATCGTCTCGATCATGTGCACCGGAATACGGATGGTGCGCGCCTGGTCGGCGATCGCGCGCGTAATAGCCTGCCGGATCCACCATGTCGCGTACGTTGAAAACTTGTACCCGCGGCGCCACTCGAACTTGTCCACCGCCTTCATCAAGCCGATGTTGCCTTCCTGAATCAGGTCGAGAAATTGCAATCCGCGGTTGGTGTATTTCTTGGCGATCGAAACGACCAATCGAAGGTTGGCTTCGATCAATTCCTTTTTGGCCTGCTCGGCTTCCGCTTCGCCGCGGTGAATGAACGTCAGCGTGCGCTTTAGCTCGGTGAGCCCGACTTCGCTGGCTTCCTCGATGTCTTTCAGTTCGGTGCGGCGCGTGCGCAATTCCTTGCGAGCTTCTGCTGCGACTTCGCCCTTGGCCACGTCCGCGCGGCGCTCCAGGCGCCCGGCTTCGCGCTCCAGCGATTGCAGCCGCTCGACCGTGCCGCGCATTTTGTCGATCAGCCGCTTCTTCTCGAACGGATTGAAATCGATGTCGCGAATGGCCACGGAAATCTGCACGCGCGTTCGCGCCACATCCCACTTTGCGCGGATGTAGGACCGTTTCTTGGACTTCAGAGTCTTGCCGAGCTTCGCGGCTTGTTTCAGCGCCGTGTCATACAGTTTCGCAATCTTGTCGATGTACTTGAGCGTCTGCTTGGTCTTGTTGGCGATCTTTTCTTCGGTCAGCTCTTCGTCGTCGAACTGGACAATTTCCTTGATGGACCGAACGCCCTTGCGCAAATCATCGCCGACGGCGATCAGTTCCTTGATGACGATTGGCGAGCGCGTGATGGACTTCATCACCACCAGTTGCCCGCGCTCAATGCGCTTGGCGATGGTGACTTCGCCCTCGCGCGTCAACAGCGGCACGGTGCCCATCTCGCGCAAGTACATGCGCACGGGATCGTTCGTCTTTTCCAGCGAGCCGGGCGTCAGGTCGAGGTCGCTGCCGCCTTCATCGGAATGCGCATCGTCCTTGACGGCGACTTCGTGGTCGCCGGACTCGGCGGAAACTTCCACCGCGCGCGCGGCCTTCGCCGAAGCCTGATCCTCATAAATCTCGATGCCGTTCCGCTCAAAGGTGGTAAGGAGATCGTCGATTTCTTCGGAGGAATGGACCTCTGCCGGAAGCGAATCGTTTACTTCATCGTAGAGCAGGTAGCCGCGCTCCTTGCCGATGGCAATGAGCTGGCGTACCGCGTCATATTTCTCTTCAAGGCCTACTGCTGCCACAAATTCCTCCCAATTACTTACCGCGATCCCAGGCACTCCCAGGCATGCCAGCGTCCGTGCTCATTCGCAGAGACACACACAGGCTCGCGCGCAGGCGCAAACCAGGGGGTCATTCCCCAGGAGATTTCTCGCATTTTTGTTTGAAAATCTGTGCACCGCGCCGCTTGTCTGCCGCCGGCCCCGTGCGTTGCCCGCTTCCCGCACTTTTGGGGGCCTGGCCCCAGCCGCTAAATACACTTACATAGATGCGTTTAACGGTAAAACCGTTACTCGCGAAACCCTATTACGCTACACGTTTAAATCCCGCCTCGTCAATGTTTTAATTCGTGGATTTCTGTGGAAGACTTGTCGCCCAGGGCTTATTCTCCAGACTCTACTGGAAGGGGGGTGGGGTGGCTTCGGCGCTTTCACATGGGGTTGTAGCCCTCGGCATAGGGGCCTGTTTCTACGGCCCCGGCGTGCCAAAGCGAGTTTGGGTCGCGGGCATGTTTTGCTCGATGATTCCCGACTTCGATGTGATCGGATTCCGATTCGGCATTCATTACGGCGACTTCTGGGGCCACCGTGGGCTCACGCACTCACTTCTTTTTGCCGCTCTCCTGGCGAGTACTGTAATGTTCGTCGGATTTCGACGAGTCGCGCCGGGCCTAACCCGGCTCCCCATGTGGGTTTACTTCTTCCTGGCGACCGCCAGCCATGGCTTCCTTGACGCCATGACCGACGGCGGCCTGGGCGTGGCGTTCTTCTCTCCGTTCGACAATCACCGTTATTTCCTTCCCTGGACACCGATTAGAGTGTCGCCGATCGGCGTTGGACGGTTTTTTACAGACCGAGGTCTCGCGGTTCTCCAAAGTGAGCTCCTGTGGATTTGGGCGCCTGCCGCGCTACTGGCGCTTTCAGCCTGGCTGATCCGCCGACGAGTTGCTCCTTCCACGTAGCCAGAATGTCGCCCCAGTTTTGAGGCGCGGAAGCACGGAACCTGTCACTTCGCCCCACATTTTCCTTGACTTCTGTTATAATGAGTGTATACTATTTGTTAGGTAAATCCGTGCGACTCCCATATTCAATTGATTTACTTGAGACGCGGGCGATCTCGGCGATGCCGTAATGGTCGAAATTCGCGGTCCGGGGCTGTTCTTTTCTCCCCGGTCAACTTCTTTAGAATCAACACCTGCAGAAAATGCCCGTAAATGTTGATTCTAAACCACTTACACGAACTCTAAGTCCTTTAGATGCAACAGTTACAGAAAACCGGGGGAGGGGTTGCCGTGGCTAGCCGCTCCAATCCAGACTCGAGAGAGTTTTGATGGTCACCTTGCTGCGGCGAGCCGACGCATCAATTCCTGTTTTTTCTCTAGCAGCCCGCGGAGCTCCGGCGCCGCTGGGTTAGCCTCGATGCTGCGCTGCACGTCGGCCAGCTCGCGCTCCGCCTGCCGGTGCTGCAGCGCCTCGATGCAGCTTTGGGCCTCTTCCCAAGTTGGTTCGTTGGCTTCCTCGAACAGAATCTCGAAGAGCAGCCGCCGGTCGCGGTCTTCCAGTACCGCACCGATTTCAGTAGCCTGCACGGGCTGGCCGGACAAGCTGGCGATTACAAGCGCCGCAAAGATTTTCTCGGTCTCCAGCCCGTGATAGAGATGAGCATCTTGCAGTTGCTTGGCGAGCTCTTGCCGGAAGCCTTCCGCTTCCGCGAGCATGCGGATCAGCCGCCGCTCGACTGGTTTGGCGGCGCGCGCGACGAGCTCCGGCTGAATCTTCACCTCGCTGCGGCGTTCCTTCGCCGCCTTGCTCAAAGCGGCGCGTAGCACCGGCTCATCCAAACGAAGCTGCTGGGCGATGCGCGTGGCCCACTCGGAGCGCAAGATGCGGTTCGGAATTTTCTGGACGTATGGGAGGAGAAAATTCACGGCGCGCAGCTTCCCTTCTCCCGTCGTCAAATCCATCTGCCGCGCACGCGCAATCAGGTAGTCCAAATACGGCGGCGCTTCCTTCAACAGTTTGAGGTAAGCATCCGTACCCATTTCCCGGATGAACAAATCCGGGTCAGCCTTCTTGTCGCCCACCGGCGGCAGCGCAAGGACGCGCACTTCAAAATCTTGTTCGAGCAGAAGCGTGAGAGAACGCTCCGTGGCTGTCTGCCCCGCCGCGTCCGGATCGTAATTGACAATCACGCGCTTGGTGAACCGTTGCAGGAGTTTGATCTGCGGTTCCGCAAGGCTCGTGCCGCAACTCGCCACCACGTTGCTGATCCCCGCGCGCGCCACCGCGATCGCATCCATGTAGCCCTCGACCAGTATCGCGAATTCCTGCCGCCGGATTCCTTCCTTCGCGCGGTCCATGTGATAGAGCACGTTGCTCTTGGAATAGATCGGCGTCTCGGGCGAATTGAGATACTTCGGCATGTCGTCGCCCAGCGCGCGCGCTCCGAACGCCACGATTCTTCCTGATTCATTTGCAATGGGAAACGTGATGCGACGCCGGAAGCGGTCGAATAGCTTCCCGGAGCTTTGGTCGCGCGAAACCAGCCCGGACTCGGCCAGCAGCTTTTCGTTGTATTTGGATTTCAGTTGCCGCAGCAGCGCGTCGCCTCCGCTCGGCGCGTAACCAATTCCGAAGCGCGCGATGGCATCTTTGTCCAGTCCGCGATCCTCGAGATACGCTCGTGCCGCTTTTCCTTCCAGCGTCCCTTCGAGCTGCTTCACGAAAAAAGTCTGCGCCTCGCGGTGCATCTCGACCAGCAGGGTTCGATGCTGATTCTCCTTGCGTTCCTCCGGAGAACGCTCCTTTTGCCGCGGAACGGCGATCCCGCATTTTTCCGCTACGATGCGAATCGCCTCGGGAAACGCGCACTTCTCCATTTCCATCACGAATTTGAAAACGTCCCCGCCGACGCCGCATCCGAAGCAATGATAAATCTGCTTCGTCGGATGCACCGCGAACGACGGCGACTTTTCCGCGTGAAATGGACACAGCCCGGTAAAATTCTGGCCGCTTTTTTTCAGGCGCACGTACTCGCCGACAATCCGGACAATGTCCGCCTGCTGTTTTACTCGATCCGCAAATGATCCGGCCTCTGCCATTGCGTACTTCAGTGAAGATCAGCGCTTCGCATAATCATTCTTGTAGACTGCGCCGCCCTTCATCACAAATTTTACATGCTCCAGGATGGTGACGTCTTTCGTGGGATCACCGTCCACGGCGATGAGGTCTGCAAATTTGCCGGGCTCCAGAAAGCCGACGGCAAATCTCGGACCAAGCAAGTCGGAGGCGTTGATCGTTGCCGTTTGAATCGCCGCCAGCGGCGTCATACCCAGCTTGACATACACGTGGAACTCGCCCGCGTTGAGGCCGTGCGGATAGACCGCGGCATCCGTCCCGAAAGCAACCTTCACGCCGGCATCGAACGCTTTCTTTACGTTCTTCTGCATGGCGGCGGCGACATCGCGCATCTTTTGCTTGGAATACTCCGGCACGTCGCTGCGGTCCAGATTCTTTTCCATGTATTCGCCAAGAAAGAGCGTCGGAACGAGATACGTTCCGTTTTTCTTCAGCGTGGCGATGGCCGCGTCGTCCATCAGGTGGCCGTGCTCGATCGAATCGACACCGGCCTCCGAAGCCCAGCGCACCCCTTCCGCTCCATGCGCATGTGCCGCGACTTTGCGCCCGAGCCGGTGCGCGTCCGCCACAATTGCTTTCATTTCCTCGAGCGTGAACTGCGAGGCGTTCGGATCATCGCCTTTCGATAACACGCCGCCGGTGGCGCAGATCTTGATCACGTCGGCTCCATATTTGATGACTTCCCGCACTTTGTGTTGCACGGCTTCCACGCCGTCCGCCACCCCTTCACCAAAGAAATGAAATGCGGGTGGCAGCAGGTTTTCATCGCAGTGCCCGCCGGTGATACCCAATGCAGGGCCAGAGGCGACCATGCGCGGTCCGATCACGTCTCCATCATTGATGGCATCGCGCAGCGCAATGTCCGCGTAGTCTTTCGCGCCGACATTGCGAACGGTTGTAAAACCAGCTTCGAGCGTGCGGCGCGCGTTTCTTGCGCCATGCAGCGCTTCGCGCGCCGTGGAAATCTTCAAGCCTTCATACGAGAGCGAACTCAGTTCAAATGTTAGATGCGTGTGCATGTCGATCAAGCCGGGCAATACTGTGGCGTCCGGCAGATCGATCGTCGTGTCTCCCACTGCCGCCTTTACTTCAGCGGAAGGCGCGATCTGCGAAATCTTTTCACCTTCAATCACGATCGCCTGATTCGTGCGCAACTCTCCTGTGCGCACATTCAGCACGCGCCCCGCGCGGATCACCGTCCTCTTCGAAGCTGGCGCCTGCGCGCTTGCGGTGAATGCTATTCCGGCAAAAATCGCCACAATGGCCGCGAAGTCCGTCCCCCATCGGCTAATTCTTCGACGCGTTCTTGCGTACGACCTTGAATGCTTAAACAATTTCATCCAGCACCTCGTTGTGATTTGGCTTTCGGAGCGCGGCGAGTATAGCAAAACAGTGCTGCATACATCTCCATGGAGGAAACTTCCAGGTCTTCGTCCATTTTCTAGTTTCTGACTTCTATTTTTGCAACTTTACGATGGTGATTGCTTTCCCTCCGTGTTCCTCGGTCTCAAAGGAATGCTTCTCAACCAGCGGATGCGAAGCGAGAAACTCGCCAATGCCTTTGCGAAGTGCGCCCGTTCCGTGCCCGTGAATGATTCTGATCCGCGCCTTGTGCGCGAGCGCCGCGTCGTCCAGGAATTTGTCCAGCCGGTCCGTGGCTTCTTCCACGGTCATGCCGATCACGTTGATCTCGTCGGACACCGCAGCTTCTTCGCGCCGCGAAGTCACCGTCACGCTCTGCAGCTTTGCCGGGGACGAAATTGATTTCGACGTTGGCGCCGCCCCCTCTACCGCCGTGATTTCATCCAGAGCCACTTTCATGCGCAGCGGTCCGGCTTCGATTTCCGCGGACGATCCGTCAATCCGCCGCAGTACTACGGGCTTGCTGAATCCGCGCACGCGAATTTTCACGCCGGGTTGCAGGCGGTCCGCACTGACCGTCTCCGAGGAAGCAGCATTCACGCCAAGATCTGCTTGCGATTCCGAGATGGTCTGCACGACAGCTGCGTTCAGCTCTTCGCGGGCCTCGCCCCGCACGTCCTGCATTTTCCGCCGCGTCGTCTTTTCCATCTGAGCGCGCAGCTCGCGTTCTTTTACCGCTTCGACCACGCGCGCAACATTCTCATCGAAACGTTTCTGCATCTCCGCGAACTGCGCCTCCAGTTCTTTTATGCGATTCTGCTGCCGCTCCACCCACTCGGTTCGCAGCTTCTTACGCTCTTCTTCCAGCGCATGCCGCTCTTCCACCATTTGTTTTTGCATGCGGTCCAACTCGTCGCGACTGCGGTGCAAATAAGCGATTAGGTCCGCGGCTTCGCGCGACTCGGGCGTCAGCAGCGACCTTGCGCGTTCGATGATGGATGTGGCCATTCCCAGGCGCTTTGCAATCGCGATCCCGCTCGAACCGCCCGGCACGCCCACCATCAAGCGGTAAGTGGGCCGCAGATTCACGTCATCGAATTCCACTGCCGCGTTCACCACGCCCGGCGTAGTCGATGCGTAAGTCTTCAGCCGGTCGTGATGCGTAGTCGCCAGCACGATGCAGTTCCTGGCGCGGAATTCGTCCAGCAATGCAACGGCCAGCGCGGCGCCTTCCTCAGGCGCTGTCCCCGTGCCCATTTCATCCGCCAGCACGAGAGAATTCGGCGTCGCCGCCTCCAGCATCGTTTTCAAATTCAACATGTGCGCCGAGAATGTGGATAAGTCCGCAGCGATGGATTGCTCGTCGCCAATGTCAACCAAAACGCGATCGAAGACCGGAAGCACGGCGCGCTGCGCGGCAACAGGAATTCCGGATTGCGCCGCAAGCGCCGCCATTCCGGTGGTTTTCAGCGCAACGGTCTTTCCGCCCGTGTTTGGTCCGCTGATTACCAGTACGCGCTCTTCTCCACCGAGAGTCACGGTCATCGGAACAACGGCGCGATTTTCTTTGCGGAGTTTGTCCTCCAGCACCGGATGGCGGGCGCCTTCCAGCCGCAGTTCGTTCGTTGAAGAGAATTCCGGCATCGCAGCGTCAAATTCCCGAGCGAATCGTGCCCGCGCAAACACGCTGTCGAGTTCCGCGATCGTCCCGGCGGCCGCCAGGAGCGGTCCCCGGATCATTTGCAGCTTTTCCGTGAGCTCTCGCAGAATCCGCACAATTTCCGCCGCTTCATCCTCGGCAAGCTGCACCAGTTGGTTGTTGGCTTCGACAGTTTCAAACGGCTCCATAAAAACGGTTTGTCCAGTTGCGCTCGCTCCGTGAACCACTCCGGGAATACTCCGGCGATGCTCGGCGCGCACAGGAATCACAAAGCGATCGTTCCGCAACGTGACGTAGTCTTCTCCCGCTTCTGCGTTTCGCGCGCGCAAAATCTGTTTCAAGCTTTTCTGGATCGTCTCACGTCTCTCCGTGATGTTCGCGCGAATGCGCCGCAGCGTCGATGACGCGTCGTCGTTGATTTCGCCGTTCGGCAATACGCAACGCCGGATAGCCGCTTGCATATCTCGAAAATCACCCAGCGAAGCTGCCCGTGCCGCCAGCAACGGAAACTTCGCCGCTTCTTCGCGAAATTGCTGTCGCAGCCATGCCGCCGTTTCCAACAACGACGCCGCATCCAGGAATTTGCCCGGCTCCAGCACCGCGCCCGTGCCCTCGATGCGTTCCAGCCAGCCTTGAGGATCGGCCAGCGCGGCAAAACCTAGCTCGCGCCCCGCGCGCAGCCACTCCGCTGCTTCACGAATCAGCGCAAAGGCCGATTCCAGCGCCGCTCGCTCCATCCCGGGCGCGAGTTCATCCACAGCTCGACGTCCAGGCGCGCACGTCGTCCTCAAGCGCAGCAATTCCCGCAGCTTGTCGAACTCCAATACGTCTTGAGCCGTCCGTGACATCGTTATGTCTGCTTCAATCTAGTGGTCAGATGACTTGCCACGTCTCCCGGCGTCTCCGCTACATACACCAGCCGCCCGTTCGCCTCGCCCCAAGGCGCGGGGTGTCCCAATTCCACTTTCCGCACGCGATCCAGAACCGGCTCCCAGAAGTGTCCGAGCACCGCGAACGGTTTCTGCGGCATCACCGCCTTGTTCAGCATTTCCCAAACGACTGCAAGCTCCACGAGCGTGCCGGTCCCGCCTTTGCACGCGACAAAAGCATCCGCGCACCGGATGAGCTCAAAGAGCCTCTCTTCCCAGGTCTTCATGCGCACTTCGAGGTCAATCCACGGATTCAGCTTTGCATTCTTGAAAAAATCCGCGGTCACGCCGTACGTTTTTCCTCCGGCTTCCTTCGCGCCGCGCGACACCGCTTCCATCCCCCCGCCGTAACCGCCGCTGCAAACGGAGAAACCGTGCTTCGCCAACGCTCGCCCGAGCACGCGCGCCTCATCATAATCCCCGTCAGTTTCGTGCGGCCGCGAACTTCCAAATACCGTGACGATGAGCTCTTTGTCCATCTGCAATCTTCGGCCTTACTGTGGATGCTTGCGTTCCCGGCCACGTTTTGGCGGCGCTACGTTGAACTCCTCAATCATCGCGACGCATAAGCCCGTCAAAGTGTCTGCCGCTTCGTGACTTTTTCCACCTTGATTGTTGCTTAGAAACGAAAAAATCAGCCGCCTTCCGCCCGGGGTTTCCGCAAAACCCGAAAGAGTTCTTACGTGCTCGACGGAACCCGTCTTGGCATGAATTCGTCCTGCCGCCGGCGTATTTTTCATGCGATCTTCAAGCGTGCCGTCAATGCCTGCCACGGGCAGCGACGCAAAGTATGGCCCGAACCAGGTTTGCTTCTGCGCAAAGTTCAGCAGCGCCACGATGGCACGCGGCGTCACCAAGTCGTGGCGCGACAATCCCGAAGCGTCTGTTTGAATTACGTCGCCAGGTTCGATTCCTGCAGCCGCGTAAAAATCTGCTGGAACTTTCATCAAATCGTCCGAAGTGGCCCAAACGCCGCTCTGTCGCGCCACGGTCCTGAGCAGCATTTCTGTGTGCAGGTTCTGACTGATTTTGTTGACGAGCTTCAGCGCGTCACCCAGCGGCACCGAGACGTGTTCCGCCAGCACAACTGGATCACCGCCGGGTTCCGCATGATCATGTCGCGCGCGCGCGACCCCGGCTACTCTTACTCCCCGTTCTTCTAGCAATCGCTTCAAGACGGCCGCAGCATGTTGCGCCGGCTCTTCAATTGCCAAAACCAGTTTCCGTGGCGCGCTCTTCGCCGGCAAGGTGCCCCTCACGACGACCAAATTCGATCCCGGCTCGCGCGTGAGCGTCAGATCCGATTTCACGTCCGCGGCGGAAGTGGTCACCTCATTTCTAACCAAAAAATCCGGCGTCGCGGGACTGACCGCCGCCTGTACCGGATTGCCCGCCTGTTCACCAGGGGTAAGTGTCAGCGCTACGGTGTTGTCATCCAAGACGATCGCGGAAATGGCCGCGCCGTATTCCCACACCATGTCGTCGATCTCCCAGCCATTTGGATAGCGTTCACGCGGAAAGTAGCTGTCATCGCCAATCACGTCTCCGGATATTTCCTTGACTCCCTTGGCCACGAGGGCGTCCGCGAGTTCCGCGAGCGCTTTCTCGGGCGGACCGTCAAACTCTTCCTTTAACTCGTAAGGGAATTTCCTGTTCGATAGATTCGGATCGCCACGTCCTGCTAGCGTGAGATCACCATTCAGCACTCCCTCACTTGAAACGGCGCCTTGCGTTTCCAGAGTGGTATGGAAGCGGTACTCCGGTCCCAGTTTCGCTAGCGCCAGCGCCGTGGCGAACAACTTCATGTTCGAAGCCGGCACAAAATATTTGTCCGCATTCTGTTCGTAGAGAGTTTCGCCGCTCTCGGCGTCCACGACGAGCAGTCCCCACTCCCCTTTGCTTGTGGGAGTTGTTGCGACCAAAGCTTCGGCGCGCAAAGCGAACTTTGCCGTGGCTTTCTTGGAAGCCGCGCTCTTTTTCTTCGCGCCGCGGGAGACCGGCTCCGTCTTTGTTTTCGATTGGGCGCCAACGCGAGGCGTCCCAATTCCGAATGCCCACGTCGCGCTGGCCATTGCCACTACCGCACATCGTTTCAAGATTCTCTGGATTTTCATTTTTCGCTCACGGCAAATTCGCTCCGCAAAAGTATAGTCGAAAGGCAACACATTCCGTCTCCTAGGCGTCCAACTTAAGGAACCAACCCCCTGCATCAAGGCTGTCTCCAGGCTCCGTTCTTAAGACGCGAGGTTGCGTCTGGCCTGTGAGCACTCTATGATGGCTCTAGCCCAGAAAACTACGAAGAGGTGAACTGTGATTCAGCGAATGATCTCTACCCTGATGGCGTTGGCCCTGGCCGCTCTTCCTCTTTCGGCCGCGGAAGATCAGAAAGAGGCCGATCGCCTGGACAATTGCGGCACGGTTCTCAAGGAAATTCTCGATATCCCTGACAACATTCCCACCGATCTCTTAGACAAGGCCGAGTGCGTCATTGTGATTCCGTCCGTGCTCAAAGCTGCTTTCGTTATCGGCGGAAGTTACGGCAAAGGCGCCATGACCTGCCGCAGCGGCGAACACTTTACCGGACCCTGGAGCGCACCCGCGATGATGCGGCTAGAAGGGGGAGGCATCGGCTTCCAGCTCGGCGGTCAAGCCACTGACTTCGTTATCCTGGTGATGAACCCGCGCGGCACCAAAGCCATCCTGAAGAGCAAAGTCAAGATCGGCGCAGACGCTGCTGCAGCCGCGGGCCCCAAGGGCCGTGACGCAGCCGCTGCCAGCGATGTAACCATGCGCGCCGAGATGCTCACTTACTCCCGCTCTCGCGGCTTGTTTGCGGGAGTCTCCTTGGAGGGCTCGACGCTCCGCCAGGACAACGGCGCAAACGAAAAACTCTACAAACGTCAGGTCACGGCAGAGCAGATTGTCCGCAAAGGCGCCGCTGCGGTGCCTCCTTCCGGGCAGGAAATGATTGCCTTCCTGAACAAGAAATCACCGAAGAATCTGTCCGATCCCAACTCTCTCAAAGAATAGTTCTGAAGCAACATATCGTTTGCAAACACCCCGGCTTCGACCGGGGTGTTTTGCTTTTCGCGTCCCGTGGCGTCCGTAAACTTGCGGAATGCCACACGCCAATAATGGCTTGACAGCATCCACAGAATGACCTACAGTCATATATGGTTGTTGGTCATTGAATATGGCCTCTGGCTCCAAGTCGCCTTCTTCCGTCCCCACTCGGACGCCACGGTCTGCCCCGGATCGCCGCCAGCGTCGCAGCGCGGAAATCCGCGAACGCCTTTTCCGCGCCGCGCTCAATCTTTTCGCCCAAAAAGGGTTCCTGGAAACCACCGTCGAGGACATCACCGAGGCTGCTGACGTGGGCAAAGGCACCTTTTTCAATTATTTCCCAAGCAAGGACCACATCCTTCTGGCGTTTGGGGAGATGCAACTCAGCAAACTGGAAGCAGCGATTGCGACAGCTCGCCAAACAAACGAGCCTATGCCCGAGTTCCTCCGCTCCCTCGGCGTTCGCATGACCCAGGAACCCACGCGCAACCCCGCCATTATTCGCGCGCTTCTGCAGGCATATCTTTCTACGACTCCGGTTCGCGAGGCCATGATGGACCTGCAAAGACGCGTCCACGCCCTGCATACTCAGATGATTCAGCTCGGCCAGGACCGCGGCGAAATCCGCAACGACTTGCCAGCCGCGGAGATCGCCAATGTATTTCGCCAAACCATTTTCGGCACGCTACTGATCTGGTCGCTTTACGGTGACGCGACTCTGCATTCACGGATCGAAGCGGCGTTCAATCTGCTCTGGACCGGCTTGGCGCCTCGCGCCAATCTGACGCCGTCCGCGTCCGTCCCTTTCTTCACGTGTGGAGATTAGTTCTATGAACCGCAAGCTCATCCTGATTCTTATTGCTGCTTCCGCCGTTCTGACAGCCACTGGCCTTTATGCCGGATGGTTCCGGCGAGACACTACCATGCAAGGTTCCGGTACTGTCGAAGCCAGGAATATTCGCGTCGGCTCCAAGATCGGGGGCCGCATCGACAAAGTTCTGGTTCGTGAAGGCGATTCCGTGGAGCCGGGGCAGGTCTTGATCACATTTGACGACAAGGAATTGCAAGCTTCCCTCGAGCAGTCCCGCGCCAACGCGGAAAAAGCCCGGCGCGGCTACCGTCCTGAAGAAATCGATGAGGCCCGCGCCACCGCGGCGCAAGCCAAAGCCGACTTCGAGTTGAAAAGGAACGGCTATCGCCAGGAAGATATCGCCTCTGCACAAGCAGAACTAGACCGCGCGAAAGCCGATGAAATGCGCACGCACCTCGATTTCGACCGCTACGAAGCGCTCGCGAAAAAGGACCTCGTCTCCAAGCAACAGCGCGATACGGCCGAAGCGAACTGGAAAGTGGCCGTCGCCCAGCAAGAGAGCGCCCGTCATAAGCTCGATGAGCTGCAGCGCGGCTACCGTCCCGAGGAAATCGCCTCCGCCGAAGCGCATTACCATCAGGCGCAGGCCAGCCTGGAAAAACTCGAGCGCGGCAACCGTCGCGAAGACGTCGAGGTCGCCAAAGCCGCCTATGCCTACGACCAAGCTCGATTCCGTGAGCGACAGGTCACCGCGCCCTCAGCCGCCACCGTGGAAGTTCTGGATGTCCGACCGGGCGACCTTATCGCTCCCAATACGCCAGTCGCTACTCTTTTGGAAAAGGATCAGATCTACGTTCGCATCTATATTCCCGAAACCGAAATTGGCCGCATCAAGGTTGGCCAAAAAGCCGAAGTTCGTGTCGATTCTTTTCCGCACACTGCATTCGACGGCGTCGTCGAGCAAATCAATCAGCAGGCCGAATTTTTGCCACGCAACGTTCAAACTCGCGAAGAGCGCGTTCACCAGGTCATTGGCGTAAAAATTCGCATCAATGATCCCGCTGGCCATGTTCTTGCAGGCATGGCCGCGGATGTGAAACTGAAAGCGGAGAATTGAAGCCGTGGATACGGCTCCGCAAACGAACGGCGAACCTGCCATCTCTGCCGAGCATCTCGTGCGCCGCTTCGGCAACTTTACTGCGGTCAACGATGTCAGCTTCCGCGTCCAGAGAGGCGAAATCTTCGGTTTCCTCGGCCCCAATGGCAGCGGAAAAACGACGGTCATCAAAATGCTCACCGGCCTTTTGCCGCTCAGTGGCGGCCAGGCTTACGTCGAAGGGCTCGATGTCCGCACCGATTCTGAAGCCGTCCGCGAGCGAATCGGCTACATGTCGCAGAATTTCAGCCTGTACTACGATCTGACCGTCACGGAGAATTTGCAGTTCTATGGCCGCATTTACAGCCTCGAGCCCGCGCGCCTCAAGCGGCGCTTTGAAGAGATTGTCCAGCTCAACGGCCTCGAGCCTTACTTGAATCGCCTGGCCTCGCAACTTTCCGGCGGCTGGAAGCAGCGTCTAGCCCTCGGTTGCGCCATGCTGCACGAGCCGAAACTTCTTTTCCTCGATGAGCCCACTGCCGGCATCGACCCCGTCGCGCGCCGCCAGCTCTGGGATCTGCTCTTCGAGCTTTCGGGGCATGGCATCACGTTCTTTGTCACCACTCACTACATGGACGAAGCCGAGCGCTGCAGCCATGTCGCGTACATTTATTACGGCAAACTGATCGCCGATGGAACGCCCAATTCGCTCCGCGAGCTACCCGACGTCCAGCCGCACGGCACACTGCGCGTCGAAATCACCACGCCCGAAGTCACGCGCGCGCTGCGTTTCGCGCGTCACCTCCCGGGCATCCGCAGCGCCACGATTTTCGGACAATCCATCCATGCGCTCATCGAAGATCACTTCAATCTCGACGATCTCCGCGAACAGCTCTTGAAGAACGGCATCGCCGTCGCCGAAATTCGCTCGCTCGCTCCCAGCCTCGAAGACGTCTTCGTCGAGCTCACTTACAAACACCAAGCCATGCTGGAGGCCGCGCGTGCGTAACTTCTTCCGTGGTTTCGGCGCCGTCTTTTACAAGGAAGTGCTGCACGTTCGCCGCGACCCCGCGACGCTTTTTTTTTCGCTCGTCATTCCGCTGTTGCAAATGGTGGTGCTCGGTTTCGGTATTGACACCAACATCCGCCAAATCAATACCATCGTTTTCAACGCTGACGGCCGCCGCGAGAGCCGCGAGCTTCTCGATCGCCTGAGAAATTCCGACACGTTTCACATCATTCGCTACGTCGAAAATGACGGCGACCTTAACAACGCCATCATCGCCGGTAAAGCACGCGTGGGCATCAAGATTCCCGTAGACTATTCGGACCGCCTCCTCCACAACATGAGCGCGCAGGTGCTCGTCCTCATTGACGGCTCGGACTCTTCCGTCGCGGGCCAAGCCATCAATGTCACTACCGCCATCGGCCTCGACGAATCGCTTCGCCGAGTTCTCCAGGACCGCGCCAGCTTTGCAGTGGATATGCGCCCCAAGATGCTCTTCAATCCCGATTCCCGCTCCCCGAATTTCTTCTTGCCGGGCCTGACCGCCATCCTTCTTCTTAACGTCACCACTTTTCTTACCGCTTTCTCCATCGTCCGCGAAAAAGAGCGCGGTACCCTCGAACAACTATTCGTCACTCCCGTCCGCCCCATGGGCTTGCTCTTCGGCAAGCTCCTTCCCTACCTGGCGATCGGATTTTCAGAACTCTGCTTGATTCTCACGTTCATGCGATTTGTCTTTCAGGTTCCCATCCACGGCAACGTTTTAGTTCTTGCGTTTCTCTCCCTGCCCTATCTTTTTGTTTCTCTTTCCATCGGCATCCTCGTTTCCAGCAAAGCCAATTCGCAGTCGGAGGCCATCCAGCTCGCTTTCCTCACCTTTCTTCCCAGTATCTTCTTTTCGGGCTACATCTTTCCGCGCGAGACCATGCCCGTCTTCTTCTACGTCATCAGCTATTTCATTCCTGCAAGCTATTACATCAACATCACCCGCGGCATCATCCTGCGCGGCGCCGGACTCTCTCATCTTTGGCTCGACGGCCTGGCCCTCTACGCCATGGGCTCCATCCTTCTTCTTATCGCCGCCCGTCGTTTCCAAAACAAAGTCATCATGGCTTAATGGGCCCCCATCAGGTTTTCTCAGGAGTTGGGTTTGCGCTTTTCACCTGATTGCGAAAAGCGCCCGTGCCTTCTATATCCTCTCCGTGTCTTCAAGAAACGGGGTGTTCAAGAGAGCCGCAAGGCGTGCCACACCCTCGTTTCTTGTGGGCTCTAGCCCTCCTCGTCCTCAGTGTCTGCCGGCCAGGGTGGAAAGGCATGGCTAAGGTGGCGCTGCGCAAGATCGCATGCTGAAGTGAGATTCGTGTTTGGCTCGCCTGCTTGCTGAGGCAGCCGAACGCGGGAGATTGTGTTCGTTTTCTCGCAATGACCAGAATTCAGCCAACTACATGGAAGGAGCCATACTCATGAGAAAGCCAGTACTCGCGATCCTCTTTGCAGATGTCCTGCTGCTCGCCCTTGTTCCGCTGCTGCTTCAACTTGGCCCCGCCAGTCAATTTCATGTCATGGCGCAAAGTTCATTTCCTGATCCGGCTAACGAGCACGCCTGTCCCAGCCAGACAGGTGCGGGCGGCGGCGCCGAAGCAATTCCCGCCTTTGTCGGCTCGGGCAGTGACGGCTTTAGCCCCAATCAAAGCTTGTGCTTGCCTCAATTGGCTCCTGTTCCGACTGGCTTGAGCCCCCTCGCTTTCATCGTGCAAGGCTTGGAGCCCGGTGACCGTGTCGACTCCCAGGGAACGATTTATGTTGAATCGATCCGCGGCGTGCCCGGCGGTGTGGATCTTTGGCGGTGGTCTCAGCCCATTGAAGGTGCGCCCAACGCCAACGGAACTTTGCCGTTCAAATATGAAGGCCAACCCGACAATTGCGGCATCTTTGGATTGACGGGCGGCGGGTGCGTCAACAACGTGGGCAGCCCCACAAATCTTGGCCTAGCACCCGGCGGAGGCGATGCCGACATCGCTGTGAATGCGCCTGACCCCAACAATTCCGCCATCCCCAACGTCGCCCTAACAAGCTTGGCCCTCGTTCCTGGCGTGACCGCCACTAACTCCAGGAATCGCGGCGACACCTTCTTCACTCCCCCAAACGTGCTCTCAGCACAGGTCGCGGGGGATGACCGCATGTGGAACGACGCACCTGATGATCCTTCCACTGTCTATATGAGCTACCACGACGTGGCCACTTTCAACATCGATGTGCAACGCTCCAACAATGGTGGTCTGACCTATCTCGCCGGGGCCGGTGAAGCTATCGACGCCGCCACTTTCCCTGCCGCAGGCAGCCTGTTGCCAACGAGCAGCGCAAACGTCGCCGCCCAGATCAAAGTCGACCGCAACACCAGCTCCTGCCCGAGCAAAGGAAATCTCTATGTCGCTTTTGTGGCGCCCGATAGCGTGACCGAAAACATGGCCTCCGGACCGCTCCGCAGCGTGTACGTTGCCGTGTCCACAGACGCCGGCCTCGGTGCTCCGACCATCACCTTCACCGACCACAAGGTCTTCACCGGCTCAGCTGGCGCAGCCAACATCTTCCCGGCGCTTGCCGTCGACAACTTCGGCAACGTCTATACCGTCTGGTCAGACAACCAAAATATCCTTCTCTCTTCGTCTTCTGACCTCGGAAACACCTGGACATCTCCGGTGCGCGTCAACCGGGACGGCACAGTTGGCAAGTCCAACGTGTTCCCGTGGATCGCTGCCGATGCCTACGGCCACGTGGTCGTCACCTGGCTAGGATCTAGCCTCCCTGGCAACTCCAACGATGTGGCCGCCATGCAGCCGGGGTGCGCCGATGGCACCACGAATTGCTGGGCGCAATGGAGCGTCCATGCAGCGGAATCCGTGAACGGCAACGCGGCCGTGCCATCCTTTACGCAGCGCACGGCCAGCGATCATTTCATTCACGCTGGAACCGTATGCACCAACGGCACTGGCTGCTCCAACGGCGACAGCCGCGCCCTCGCGGATTTCTTCCAGGTGGCTCTAGACACGCAGCACCGCGCCAACATCGCCTTCGCCGACGACCACCTGGCAAGCCCGCTCTGTTCGCAACAGAGTCCGGGCCACTGCGCGAATAACGACCCCCAAACCTTCCGCGTGGCTGTGCCGTATTTCACTTATCAGCTCAAGCCCACTAAGCACATCGTGACCACCGGCCTTTGTGCCAGGTAGCGAGACAAGTCCGAATCAAGCCAGAGGTCTTTCCGTAGACAGCTCGGCCCCTGAACTCATTCACGATGTTCAGGGGCCGCTTCCATTTCAATCTCATCCGGGCGTGAGCCATCGTTCAGCGCTTTTGTCTTTTGCGGCGGCGCAGCGTATCCTGCGATTATTCTGGAAGGAAGAGGATATTCCGTGTCCTGCCCGATCTGCGATAGGCGCAAACCCGCCCGCTTCTGCCCTGCCAAAGGCGAAAAAATCTGCGCGGTCTGCTGTGGCACCGAGCGCGAAGTCACCATTGACTGCCCGTCCGATTGTTCGTATCTCATCGCCGCCCACCGCTACGAAGACGGCCATCAGCGCTCCTTGCCCGCGGATACTCCATTGCTCGATGAAAAAATCCCGCAGGATATCGTCTACACTCACCAGCAACTCATGGCCGCGCTGGCCTTCTCCATCGCCAAGTTCTGCGCTGTCCAGCCCGCTGCCGGGGACACCGACGTCCTCGCCGCTCTCCAGTCGCTTGCCCAAACCTACAAAACGCTGAGCACCGGCATCATCTACGAAAAACCGCCGGACGCACCATTGTCGCGCGAACTCTATGCCGCACTTGTCGCCTATATTTCCGAAGTCAGGAAACAGCAATCCGAAAGGGCAAGCTCCGCCCTCTTCAAGGACACAGAGATATTTTACTTGCTGGTTTTTCTTTACCGCATGGGCTTGCTGCGCACCAACGGCCGCCCGCGTTCGCGCCGCTTCATCGAATTCCTCCGCGGCCAGTTCCCGCAATCCCCCGAACTCCAGCGCGAGGAATCCCGCATCATCGTTCCCTAGCAGTTTTTTTGTGGCACAGCCCTCTTGGGTGTGCGCCTTCTAGTGCAACTATCCCGTCGCACACGCTTGTGTTAGTTCCATCGTCTGGGCCACCACATCCCAACCCAAAGACAACTGCGAGCAAGTTGCAGTGCGCTTTTTTTCCACCCACGGCCTTGATCGAAATCCATATTTTTCGCGGATTCGCGCCACGCGCTCCGAGGCTTTGCGCCGGTACTCTTCCGGAGCGTAGCCATTCTTCGCAAACCACTGTTCGTATTGCTTCGCCAGGCGTGGAAACTTCTCTCGCACAAATGGCAGAAACTGCTTCGCCGAAGAAGGCATCAAGAACAACACACCCGAAAAAAACCACTGCGCGCCGGCTTCCCGCGCCGCCTCGGCCACGGCTTCCAAGTCCCCCTCGCGGTCGGTAATTCCAGGGATCAGCGGTGAAGCGGATACGCCTACGGACAGCCCGGCCTCGCGCAATTGCTTCACGGCCGCCAGCCGCAAATCCGGCCTTGGCGCCCGTGGCTCGAGCAACCGGGTTAATCCTGCGCGCAAGGTCGTGATCGTTATGTCGATTCCCAGATTTGACCGCTCCGCGATGCGCTGCAGCAGACCAATGTCCCGCACAATCTGGTTCGACTTGGTGATAATAGAAATGCTGAGTCCTTCGCGCTTTGCAAGTTCCTCCAGGCAAGCCCGCGTCACTCCATACTCCCGCTCGGCCGGCTGATACGGATCCGTCGCCGTTCCAATGGCAATATGGTCAGGCCTCGCTCCGCCTGACGCTTCCGATTCATACGAATACTTGTGCGTCACATCCCAAGCCAGCAGCGACGCCGCGTCCTTCTTCACGTAAATCTTTTTCTCAAACTCAGCGCCATCCAGCTCCATGTATTCATGTGTGTACCGCGCGTAGCAATACTTGCAGGCAAACTCGCACCCTCTATACGGGTTGATCGTCCACTCGAACGGCACGCGGTCCGAATCGCACCGGTTCAGGATCGACTTCACCGGCAACACAAAATACTCCGGTTTCTCCGCAGACTTCCGCCGTGTCTCCGCCGGCGGGGAAAATGCTGCGAGGCGGGCTATGCCAACCAGTCGCGCGTTAGCGCGTTCAGGGGGCTCCGCGGCATCATTTCGGACCGGACCCGTTTGGCGGTTTTGGGTTCCGCTTTGGGTCTTGAACGCCGGGGCGCAATCCGTCGTCGCTCGATCTGAAATGCTGCCGCGTCGGTCCTCTGTCCGGGCAGGACTTTGGACCACTTGCTTTGGGCTTATGGCCTCAGGGCACTCAGGAAAGAGTCCTGCTGTGGTTGGTGAAACGTGGCGGCGTCGAATCCGAAAACTCGGCGCCGATAGGGAATGAACTGGAGACATAGCCCACCTCTAAGCACGGGCCAAGTATTTCGCTTTTTATTCGCCAAGTCAAGCATTATTGTTCGCCTTTTGTTCGTCTGCGCCTTCTGTTCCTCGTTCTATTTCCGACGTGCCTGTCTGGATAAGGCATCTCGCCGCAAGCCTGGAGGCAATTGCCTCCCTCGCTGCCACAAGGTATCCTCTTTGTCCAGGGAACCGCCGTCCACATGCATAAGGGGCCCAGAAAGGTTTTGCTCGCCACACCCCTGCTTCTTGCGGGGCTGCCTGCGCTTTCTTTCGGCCAGATTCCTCAGGCCCCAAAGAAGCTGCCTGCGGGTCCTGCGGCCCCTCAATCGACCCACTACCCCATATTCATCCTGGCCTTTGGCAACGATCCGAACTGGAGCCTGCGGATCGGCCTGAAAGGCCCTGAGCGCGTGGATCGCCCCGGCTATCCGCCTATCCCGCTGGAGGCCGCCGACGTCGCGCACGAAGCCACCGCTGATTCCTGGACCTATCACGCCAAAGATTCCGCCACCGGCGCGGCCGTTGCCATTCACCTCTCGCGCGAAGCGTGTACCGATGCCAAGAACGACACGCTGACTCTCACTCCGCCACCCTCAGGAAAGTATTCCTTCCGCGCCTCCGTCGAACATGCACAGCTCGGCTCGATGACCGGCTGCGGTCGCATCGCTGCCGAACTCTTCCCCAGGATCAACAATCAGCCCGACCAGGAAGAAGAAGATGACGCCAAGAAGAAACCTCCCGTCCCCGTATCCTCTGTCACCAGTTTCAAGTCCCCGGTTTCTGCGGCTTACCTGAATCCTGCCGGAAAAATCGTTTTCAAGCGTGGCACCACAAATCATTTGATTGGTTCGGAGGGTTCTCAATTAGCGGTTTCCCATGACGGCAAGCGGCTTCTCTACACGCACGAGGACAAACCGGAAGACCGCGCCATTTTTCTCTACGATTTCACTACGGAAAAGTCCACCGAACTTGTTCGCGGGCAGGTCCAACAAGCCTTCTGGTCGCCTGACGACGCACGATTCGCATTCATGAAATTCGGCGATGGAAAATGGCATTTGTGGACTGCGCCTGTCGCTTCCCCGGAAGCCGCGGCTTCCGTTTTCCCAGGCGATATTGTTGCAATCCACGGATGGGTTGACGCTCAAACCATTCTCGTGGACGACCTGCAGCAACTCTCCTGGGTGACCGATACCGGTACAATCCAACAAGCGATACCCGAGAAGGACATTCTCGGTGATGCTTTCGGCTCTTCCAGTGCGGGCACGTTTCGCGTCCATCCCCTAAATCCAGATCTGCTTCTCGTTTCCGCAGAGTGGGTGAAGCCGCCTTCGGGTGTTCCCATCGATGCACATACCGGTGGCAGCTTTGGCTTTTTCTTGTACGAAATTCGCTCGAAACGGCGTGTCCTGCTGAGCCCCCTAAATCTGCTCACCGAGCATGCGGAATGGTCCCGTGACGGCTTCCAAATCTTCTTCACCGGGGCCGATTCCTCACGGCGGTACGCCACTTACCATATGTTTTGGGATGGCATCGGCTTGCAAAAATACGTTTCCGGTACATCCCTTGCAATCGGGCCGTAGCTTCCTCCCCATCGGCCTCGTAAAGTGGCAGACGACCCTTGTCCCATACGTCGCAGCCTCTTGATTCCTTACCGCTGTCTGCGGCATTGAGCGTATACTTTGCATCATGGGCATTCTCGTCCTCGACGACAATGCCCAAGGCGCGAGCGCGGTCAAACAGATCCTGGATTCCGAGGGATGGCGAGTTCGGGTCGTCTCCGACACCAAAATGCTCCTCGCGGAGTTGAAGACCGGGGAATGGTCTCTCGTGATTGCCAATGTGGTTTTGACAGGGGTCGACGGTCACGCCTTCGTGATCCTGCGCGAGCTCGCGAGCGTTTCTGCGGCGGATGGCGCCCGCATTCGCGTCCTGTACCTTATTCCAGAGGCGACTAGCAGCCAATACGTGACCCATTTGGAAGCCGCGCGGCTCCCCTATGTGCTTCGCCCTTACCACCTTCACGACTTTCTCGAAAAAGTCAGTGATCTGCTCGTCGAAGTGAAGGCCATCGAAGGCCCAATCCGGCAGGTCCGCCACGAATTCGGCGCGTTGCGCAAGAAAAAGAAACAAGCCGGGCGTAACTCCATGTTCGCTTCGCGCGATACCTTCTCGTATACCGACGAAGAACTCACCGAATACGAGAAGCAGGAAGGCGAATTGGCCAAATCCAGGCGCAAGCCCCGTATCAACCTTGGCGACCCCAACCGCTAAACTATTCGCCTGAAGTTTTCCATCACAAGTTGATGCAAGGAATTCACACGAGCGCGTTCTAACCGTGAGTCGTGTCCCCGCTGGTTTGCTCTGACCGGGCCGGGGCTGACACACAGGAGGCTCTCATGGAACGTTCGATTTTCGCCGCCCTGATCGGCGGACTTCTCGGTATTACCGCGCTCGGCGGCCTGGCTTTTGTCGGCTCGGCGCCTGTCTCACCTTCGGCCCTTCCTTCCCGGCCAGAGGGCGAATGGCGATTGCTCGACCCCGTCGTCTATGAAAACATCTCCATCTTCCCTGTCGTCAGCTCCCAGAGTCAGGACACCAGTCCTTTTCTTACGCTCGAGGAAGGTCTCGCGACCGGCGAAGTCACCGTCGCCGAGCAAGGCGCGCAGGTCCTGCAGCGTTCGCGTGACGGCCGTCCCGTTTATCTTCCGCAGTACAACACCGGCGCTTCCGTCAACCAACTTGTTCTGATCAATCGCAGCCGCCGCCCGCTTTTGCTTCTTGCCGGCGAACTCGTCAGCGGCGGCAAGCAGGATCGCGTCATCGGCAAGGATCGCATCGTTCCCGTCGGCGCGCCTCCGCTTCCTCTT
>Ga0209470_1000015_pt1 | contig 103267 bp, 59 predicted proteins | sample GraSoiAngelo_125_FD_185882 | JGI IMG/M metagenome (GOLD analysis project Ga0209470, IMG submission 185882) | Grasslands soil microbial communities from the Angelo Coastal Reserve, California, USA - 14_0927_05_40cm (SPAdes) (version 2) | ecosystem: Environmental > Terrestrial > Soil > Grasslands... | reverse complement strand
ATTATCAAACACGTCGGCGCCCATCGGGGGAAGTCCAAATGCTGCAGGATCGTAGAGCTGGTCTCCAACATGGCGCTTGTAGTTCCCCACGACCAAAGGCCTGTAGCCTCCCTCAAAGTCCCCGACAGCATCCACCGAGCCTGTGGCGATATTTCCCGGACCAATGTAATGGTCACTGTTGAAACAATTATCGCAAGTCCAATACGGCGTGAATCCGGTGCCGCTCTTGGCAAACATCTGAAAAGTTGTCTGCCAGCCTCCGATCACAGTGTCGGCCCACCTTGAAAGAGAGCTGCCGACCTTTCTGCCCCGCCCCACTGGCAAGTCATATACTCCGTAGAGAACGAACCGATGGCGAGATACCCACCCATCTTGGCCGTAATCCTGTTCAGGATTGAACGGATTGTAAGCCACACCGCCAAGGCTGGATTCGCCGACATCCAAGCCCGTAGATTTCTGGTCCAGATAGGTGTAAGACGCATTAAACATCAATCCGCTGCCGTAGCGACGCGCCAGCTGCGTCTGGAAGGCGTTCGCTTGGCTGTGGCCAAAGTTTCCAAAACTTAGCAAGAAGTCTCCCAGCGCGGGATAGGGAAGCGCTGCAGTTTGCGCGGGCGTCGGTTCGCAGTCTCCAGCGTCAGTATCGCAGGGGGTGACTCCGTCGCCTGTGGTGGTGTTCCAACCAACATCACTGGGTCTGAGTTCGTTCAGGTCTGTGCCCGCAATCAGCCCATGCGCAGTGGTGCCGAGGTAAGAAAAACGTACGGAAGTTTTTAGCCCGAGTTCACGTTCGAAGGTCGCGTTGTACTGTTGAATGAGAGGCTGGTGAAGCCCAACGGGCACCGCATTGAATGAGAGAAGGCCAGCCAGGTTATTAACGTCGCCTCCGGTCAGGGGGGTCGGCCAAGGCTGGAGCTGCTGCGGGTTTATGCCCAGATTCGACTTAGTAAGTGCCTGATTGAAGGCGTTGGTTGAAAGCGGGTCCCGAATCCCCTGAGCAGCCGCAGTTGGGAAGTACATCCCGTATCCGCCGCGCACCGCGGACTTCTCCCCCAGGCCCAGGGCAACGCCGATGCGGGGCGCAACATTATTCTTGTCGGTCCGTACCAGACCTCGACCGATGCCAAGCCCTGATTGGGCGGCAGTGACCACTGGCAAAGTCGTAGCTATCCGGGGATCCAGGAATTGAGTAGTCTTGTCAGAGGCAATAATAAAACGCCCAGTATTGTTTCCGAAGGTCGGATCGAAATTGAGCATGATGTCGTTCTTGTCAACGAATGGCGAAACCAGCTCATAGCGCACGCCGAGATTGACAGTCAACCTGGGCGTAACCTTCCAATCGTCCTGGAAGAAGTACCCCTGCTCCCAGTTGTGTACGTCCATGGGGGGCCGGGGCTGCGCGATGTACGTGACTCTAGTGGGCGCAAGCCCGAGTAGAAAGTGTGCGAACGGGTTGGTTAGCGCCCCACTGACGGTATACGTCATCGTTCCGCGTGGATTCCCACGGGCAGTCGCGAACCCATCCTGTCCCACGTTGCGCACAAAATCCGCGCCCATTTTCAGGTTGTGTTTTTTGATCACCCAGGTAAGCGTGTCTCCAAAAGTCGCCAGATACTGGCTTAACAGCCGTTCAGTGGTGCGATTGCCGCTTCGGTCAAAGGTGGTGTAAGTAGAGCCGAAATTGATTACAGGGTGTCCGTGCGTGCTTAACTGTGCCTGGCCTACGACTGCCCCATACGCATCTATGGCATTTGAATCAAACCCGATGCTAGAAAGGAATCCCGCCAGAGTGGTGTTGCTGTGTCGAAAGCTGTATTCCCGATTGAATCCGCCGCGTGCCTCATTAATCAGATTGTTGTGAATCGTGCGCACATAGGAGCCCGAAACCGTATTATTTCGGCGGTCGTTCTGAACCAGGCCGAGTCCTGTGAAGGGGTTCCTGACCGGCGACGTGGCACCGACGAAACCGGAGACGTTGTAAACTCCATAAACGTGATCTTTGTCTGTGAAATCGTGATCCACCCGGAGTGTTCCCAGATCACGAGTTGAACTGCCCGGAAGCAGCGTCTGAAATAGGTTCGCAATCCGGCCGTTCGCTAAATTGATCGGCACCAATGGGCTTATCTTGGGAAAGTAAGTACTAATGAGCTGTTGCACATTGGGGTCCAACAGGCGCGAAGGTATGGTCACAAACTTCTGCCCCAAGCCCAGATAGGTGTCTGCCAATACTTCAGCAGGCGTCAGAGTTACGCCGGCAGGCACGTCCGGGAGGAGCTTTGCGGGATTGGCTGCGGCAGGATTTATGGCCGGCGAGAAGTCGCCGACCCAAAATGCTGGATGCGGCAACCTTTGGTCCGAAATGGGTACAGAGGCCCTCGAGTAGTTCCGTTCATAGGCCACAAAGAACCAGGTCTTCTTGATGCCGAGAATCGGTCCTCCCAGGGATCCACCAATATCGTTGAGATTGAAATACGGAGTGGGATATTTGCTGACGCCTGGGGTCGGCACAAAATCCGCAATGCCCTGTTTGTCTTGTATCTGCAAAGCCGCCAGGGCCGAATTCTTGTTGTTGTAAAAAGCCGAGCCGTGAAACTGCGATTGGCCTCGCTTGGTGGTGATGCGAATATTGCCAATTCCAGCGTATTCAGCGCTGAAATCAGTGGAGAGAACATTGAGTTCGCCGACGGCCTCCAGCGAAGGCTCACTGGTGGTGGGCGAACCGAAAATCGTGTTGGTGGAGCGCTGGCCGTCGATTGTAAAATTGGCCCCGTAACTCTGGAAACCCAGGAACTTGAATTCGCCATCACTAACGCCCTGCGTGATGTTAGGGTTCAAGTAAAGGAATGAATACACGTCGCGACTGTCGCGGGGAAGCTCAATAATTTCCTGGTTAGAAATTGCGGTGCTAATGGTTTGGTTTTCCGTATTGATGGCTGGCGCTTCCATCGTAACGACCACGCTTTCCTGCGCCGCAGACACCTTGAGCACGGCATCGACGCTCACCGTGTCGCTGCCGTTCAAGACAATGTCCGTGGTTTCTCTCTTGTTCATTCCAGGGGCTGTGATTGTCACTCTATACGTGCCGGGTTTCAGCCCGAACATTTCGTAATTGCCCTGAGCATTCGTTTTTGTTTCCCGTGCGGTGTTGGTAAGGGCGTCGGTAATCGTCACCGAGGCGCTTGGAATGACAGCCCCTGTGGAGTCTGTCACCGTTCCTCGAATCGTGCCCAGATCCGTTCCCTGGCCGAATACTGCTGCGGACACACAGAATAGAAGTGCCAAGCAAATAACACAGACAAACGTGACTCTGTACTTCAAGGCGAACCTCCCCCAAAATAATCCAGAGGAACGATGTACCATAGTAGAAAAGCAAACGCAACAACAAACAAAGCATGAACGACACAAAGAGAAAGAATACGAAAGCATTCGCCTGCGCTATGCTTTCGTCATTTGACCCGAGTTGAAGTGACGCCCTATACTCTCCCATACGGAAACAGTGCATGACCCCCAAACCTCGTCTGCTAACAGAACAGCGGCGCCGGAGTGTGCTGGACCTCGTCGACCAAGAGGGCCAAGTAACTGTCGCGGATATGGTTAAGCGATTCTCAATATCTGCCGTCACGGTCCGCAACGACCTCGACTCTCTCGCTTCTATCGGCGCAGTGGTGCGCTCTCACGGCGGCGCAGTAAGGCGCCTGGAAGCCACACAGGATTACCCGCTCCGTACCAAAGAAACTCTTCACCGGGATGAAAAAATTAGGATCGGAAGAGCCGCGGCCGAGTTAGTGCAGCCGGGCGAAACCATCATCCTTGATTCAGGAACGACTACGGCAGAGGTCGCCCGACACTTGAAAAGGGTGAAAGTTCAGTCGCTTACGGTCATCACGAATGCCTTGAACATTGCGGTTGAGCTTGCGGACGCTCCCGGAATTTCCTTAATAATGATCGGTGGGCTGCTGCGGCCGGTTGCTTGCTCCTTCGTCGGACCTCAGGCAGAAGCCATGATGAACGAGTTCCACGCTGACCGTCTTTTCCTAGCGGTCGATGGTTTCGATCTCGAGAACGGCCCTTCGACTCCGGACGTGCTCGAAGCACAACTCAACAACGTGATGATCCGCTCCGCCAAGGAGGTCAATGTTGTCACGGATTTCAGCAAACTCGGTCGGAGGAGCGTTTCAAAGATCGGCCCCTTTGACAGAATCCGTCGCCTGATTACGGATAACCGTGCCACGCAGGATTTCACTGGGGCCCTTCGTAAGAAGGGCATAGAAGTTATTGAGGTGTAGCACCCTCCATTGCTAGTCGGCTGAAGTGGTAAGACATTCGGCTGTCGGGCAAGAGCAAGGATTCGCGAAGGGACGCCTTGCCTTGAGCTTCGTGCCCAAGGGCCATCTGCAAGACCCCGGCGGAATAGACCCACCAACCCTGGTACGCGCTGTTTTGTGCGTTGAACTCCGCTCGTGACAGGGCTGAGGTGAGATGCTCTCGCCATAGGTTTGCATCATAGCCGCTTAGCTTCTTGGCTGCGGCCCACTCCCATACGACATCCGAAGAGTCAGTCCCTTGGGCCGAAAGCCGGTACCTTCGCTGTGCCTCTTCTTTTTGACCGCAAGCAGAATAGGCTTCCCCGAGCAGGTAATTTGTTCTGGCGGAATCTAACAATGGTTCTAGTCCATCTTGCGTGAACGAAAGGCTTGGAACCGGGGAACCAAGCGCTTTCGCCGCGACTAGGGCTTCTTCGCAGTGGCCGGTTCGAGCCAACCCGATGGCTTGCTGCAGTTTTACTTCCACCCACACGTGGCGAACGTCCGTTCCCCCTTCTTCGCTGCCAAAGAAGCGATTCTGGAACAAATCAATCGCGCCCTCATAATTCCCTTCTTCTGCACGATTCAAAGCCAATTCATAGACCAAACTAATAGGCATGTGGCTCAGGTCAGGATAAAGCTCAAGTGCTTTCGCTCGTTCCGCTGCAGATTTCTCCAGTACGGCCATCGCCGCAACAGTACCGGAATAGTTCACGGCGTTCGATGGGTCATTTCTTATTCCTTCCGCGAATACATTCATGGCGCCCGCGAAATCCCTCTTCATGTGCAGCAGTGCTAATCCGAGACTGGCTTCCAGCACCGGTATTTGGGGATCGAGCTTTCGCGCCTGTTGCCATTCCAAAATGGCCTCTTCCGTTTTTTCTCGCGCAAAATACCACGTCCCCAGCAGGTAATGAGCGGTTGCATCCTTTTCATTCGCGCGGATCGCAGCTTTGAGCGCCTGCTGGTCTTCGATGGTGTTCGGAAATACAGCTACAGTCGAAAGTTGAGAAGCTTGCAAATAGTCACTTGCACCAGACTCACCGAGTTTCTCACGGCAGTATCCGCGAAAGTAGACCACCAGAGGGTTCTTCTGGGGGGCAACCGCACCGGGTTCGCTCTGGTCCGCCTCGGGAGACGGATACTCCCGTGAGAGGACCTCCACCGCTCGGCGGTATAGTCCCAACCGCGCGTATTCCGATGCAATATTTAGGACTCGATAAGGATCGGCAGCGAGATGCAAAATATTCGGCTTTCCAAGTTCTTCCTGGAGAAAATCGCTCAGAGGGAAGCGCGCGAGCCGTTGCCTTGCCATCTTTTCTCCGTCCACCCTACTTCCCATTGCGCGCGATACTGCCACTAGCTCTTCTCCTGCTCTCAGGTCATCCGGCGCAGATTCGAGGCTTTTCGTCAGGAAATCTCTCGCCTCCTTCAGGGCGCCCCGCCGAGCCAAGAGTTCGGAAAGGCGCAAGGCAGCGGCCGCCCTGTACGACGGTAAGCGCATAGCTTCCTCGTATGCATCGATCCCGTCGTTCTCTCTCTCAACGCCCTGGTATGCGATTCCAAGATAATAGGAAGTCTCGGCATCGGTAGTACTTCGCGCGTGAGCGGCAGCCAGTCTAGGTACAGCTTCTTCAAAACGCATCAGACTAGTGTCGAGTCGTCCTGCAGCCTTCAGTAATTCAAGATCTGTGGGGAACTTCGTTAATGCTTTTTGATAGGTGTGCAAAGCAGCTAGGAGATTGCCGTTCAATTCTTCCGTTCCGCCCTGCTGAAGCCAATCGCCCGCGGTGCGTCGCGTCTCTTCCGGTATCCTGTGCGAAATTTGCGGGCCAACCTTAATTTCGGATTCAGGCGCCCAGTCATACTTCCCCTCTGTCTGCCTCAAGAGCAGCGCACCCTCGTTGTTTCTTAGCTCAAACGTATACTTTTTGCCGGCGTCTGGAATCTGAATGTCCCTCTTCCACAATCGCTCTGGTACAAGATTTTCTTTCTCGTTGAGCACGGAGCTGTTTCCATCCAGAATCTGGATCGTAGCGTCCAACAGCTTCCGGTTGGAATTGAGGCACACCGCCAGCATGCCGGCCTTTCTTTCCAAATGAACCACGCCAGCGAGATTCGCGCGAGAGATCCCCTTCGTATCGCGGACCGGCATCCAGTATTCCGTGAATGAAATGGATTGACGCGGTTCAAGGAATGCATACGTCTCCTGGTTTCGGAAGAGTCCCGCCTGCAACTCTACATAGGCGCTGTTGTTGTCGGAGAGTGCTTCACGCCAACCAAGACCTTCTGCGTCGACACCCCAGGACCAGATCTTTTTCGCGCGTAGCTCGGCGTAGTCAGCAAAATGTGCGGTCCCTGTATTTGTTCGAGGGTGCCATACACCCATGAAGTTCTCGCGGCTTCCATGAACAAACAGAGAAACTGGTCCATCCGTCTGGTCACGAATGACGCTGAGATCCTTGCCTTTTGGATCGACTGGCCACCTCTGCACCTCCGCAAATCCATGCGCTGCTGCAAAACGCATGGGGTATTGAATCTGAGAATCGTCCCAAACCTGGACGGCGGCATTGTTCCACCAATAGAAACGATGGCGTATATCGCTTCGATTGCTCAGCGTAACGTGTTGTTCGAGGACGGTGGAACTGGGCGGCAGAGTCAGTTGGACCGACCATTCCATTCCATAAACCCTGTCGATATTCCCTACTGTGATCGATGCGCTGCCATCCTCGTGGCTTGCATAGGCGAAATCCACAGGCGACATGGAGACCCAATTGTGGGAAACAGGAAAGTTAAACTCGACTCCGAAAGCAGCCCAGGCTCCGCGATAACCGATCCTGGCCTTTTTGATGGAAGGGTTGGCATAGAACATCGGCTGTCCGCTGATTTTGTCTATGCACGTATAAATATGTCCGCCCAAATCCGGCAAGACGGAACATTTCAGATATTCGTTTTCAAGATAAATTGCGCGCCATTGGTGTTCGGCGCGCCGGTCCGTGACTTCCTTCCGCATCGTATAGGGGTAGTTAAATCGGCCACTCGCAAACTCGTCGAAAGGAGGATTGGGATCTGGCGCCCCCTCTTCGTATGCTGGCAGGTTCAGAACACCTTCCCACACGCGCACCTGAGCCCGAATAGGAACGACGGTAAGACTTAGGAATAAAAACAGGACCGTCCATCGCATTAGCGTGGCCCTCGCGGCGCGTACCTTCGCTAGCAGCGTTTCAAGTAGTCTTGCTAGATTACGTTTAATGCCGACATCCAAGCTCATCCAACTCAAAGAGTTTCGTTCTGATGCAATTCACGAAGATGTGTGAAGAGGAAACTTTTCCACTACACGGTTAATAATTCCCCCCTCGGAAGGTGAATCCGGCTGAAGTCCTTCCCCAAGGCAGCGAAAAAAGGCCAGAAGTTGGGCGACAATCACATACACGACCGGCGTCTCTTCGTCTCCGAGTTCACTCAGTCCCCGGCACTCGATGACCTTATCGCCCGCCCTAACCGCGGAATTCGGAATATTTTCTCCAACAATGACTTTGGACAATCCAAGTTTCTTTCGGTCCAATTCGCGCAGTAAATCCAATTCATATGCGCGTATCGTGGAATCGCACGATAAATTGCAAACGATGAGAGTGTCATCTTGCGCGTAGCTCATGGGGCCATGCCGAAATCCAAGGTACGTTTCGCAGAGTGTCGTGACGCGGCCCGACGTTAGCTCCAGCATCTTCAACGCCGCTTCGCGCGACGCCGCGAAACGCGGCCCGCTGCCGAGAAATATCGCTCGGTGAAAATCTGATGCGGCAATCTTCGCCAGGATGTCGAAATAGGACCGAATCAGGTCCTTTGTTATTTGGCTTAATCTCTCGCACACTCTCTGGTATTCGTCTGGTCTTTCCAGCATTCCGATGAAGCGCGCCGCCAGCAGCAGGTTCGTAAAGCTGCTCGTCATCACCAGGCTCTTATCATGAGTTTCGGTGGGAAGCGTGGTGACATGCACTTTCTCATGGTTGCGCCACGCCCTAGCCAGACTCCCCTGCTCGTTGCACGTCACCACAACGTGCCGGTACTCAGGCTCTGTGTCCAGTAGCAATTCCAAGGCCCCGCTACTCTCGGGACTGTCACCGGATCTAGCCAAAGAAACGAGCAAACCAGGCCTTCCCAGAGGCAAGGCTTTTCCGCCATACATCAGCAATGATCCGCCGCTGATCGATTCTGTGTGGATCCCAAGCTCATTTTGAAGAGGGAGCCGCACGCATTCGGCAGCGTACTCTGAACTTCCGGATCCCGTAAGTGCGAGGCTTCGAATTCCCGCCACATCCTTTTTCAGGCTATCTCGAGACGCAATCATTCGATCGCAAGTTCGCAGCCACGTCCAAGGCTGCTGGCAGATCTCCTTAAGCGTGTGGAAATAGCCAAGCCGTTTTTGCTCCGTTTCCGCCCGGCCAAATAATTCGGCTGCCCGCGCTTGACCGTTTGTCAGCCCGTGTTCCCAGTCCGCCTGGTTCAACAAGGATGCACTTTCCATGAGTTATTTTTTCTCTTTCTCGTTAGCACTAGTTCCTTCACCTCCGTCCCGGCTGAAGCTCAGGCGTAACGATGTCTAAAGGGCGATCCTCCCCATCTACAGAACCATGCCAAACGCCTCCGCCAAACGTGGTGATGTAAACCTTCGTTGGGTCTTCGGGATCCGGAATGACGCGATGTCCCCATTTGAAGTTAAAACCAGGTATTCGCACCCAGTTTTCGCCGCGGTCGTTTGATTTCCATGCAGAGGACTCAAACCCGGAAGCGTAGAGTTTTTTCGCGTCACGCGGGTTTATGGTGACATCGTAGACGTGGCGATCTCGATCAAGGACTCGCGTCCAGCTCTTTCCTGCATCCACCGACAAATAGATGCCGCCACCCTCCCCATGCTCTCCTTTGTCCCTCGCCCACGCCGCGAGATAGAGGCGATCCGGCGAATTGGGATCAACCGCCAAGCCGTTTGGAGCATTGCTTTCTTCGGGCATAGCTACGTGGCTCCAGTTTTCTGCTCCATCTGTGGACTTGTAAATTGCTCCGTCACCCTCCATCCCTATGCTTCCGTCTTCTGAACGGCGCGCGAGCAGCACGTAGAGTGTTCCCTCGCTATCTCTCACAATTCTCCAGGCAAACGGTTCCTTCTCATTAATGCCGGTATTTTTCAGCTTCCAGGTCTTGCCTCCATCTACGCTCTTGTATATTCCGCGCCCGAAGGCAGCAACGTAGAGCACACGCGCGGTGGACGAACTCGTCGGGTCCAGGAGTATGTGTGTCGCCGCGGTTTCCTCCATCCCGTCATTCGACTTAGTCCAGGTCCTTCCACCATCATCACTGCGGCATACACCGCCCCGATAACTCCCGATTCCTTTTCTTCTCCACATCTTCGGTCGCGGTAAATCATGGGTCCAGCTGTTCACACTCCAAGCCCGACCCTTTACTACGGGATCAAATACCATCCAGTACGTCGTGTTCATCCATTCCTTCGGCACACCTAGCGTGGAACTAATCCAGGACCGCCCGCCGTCTTCGCTCCGGAAAAGACCAATGTCCGTCGTGGAGATAAACTGCCGGTGGTGATCGAACGGATCAAAGTGATAACCGTAGGCGTTCGTTACATCCAGCCCCGTTGAGACCCATCCGTTTTCACTGGATTTTCTTGAGTAAACCGCGAACCAGCTTGCGCCTCCGTCCGTCGTGCGCATGGTCCTTCCCAGATCCGTCTCGTAGCATAAGTTGGCATCCTGCTCCGCTACGGTAAGCGCCAAGGGGTTTTCTCCCCAATCCGATCCAAATCGTTCCGTGATCCATGCGTCATGGATATTCGTGGCAGCCCGGGCAGCGGGATTGCTGTCCTCCTTCCAAACCAGTTGCCAATTGCGCCCTGCATCGGTGGTCTTGGCAACCCCCAGCCATTTGATTCCACCTTCTTCCAGATCTCTGTAGGAAACATAGGCCGTGCCCGGATCGCGCAAGCTCGTCGCGATCGCTCGCATCTTTCCACCACTTTTACCCAGGCTGCCTTTTCGCCAAGTTGTTCCTTCATCATCTGTCACAAAGGCGGACTCATCGCCGATAACGTAAATCAACACCTTGCCATCCTTCCAGAATCCCACGGAGATATCTGTGAAAGTCTTTGCGGAGGGGCCCGATATTCTTTCCACACCGGACGATGTCTTTTTTGCTATAAAATTTGGACCGGCAAGAAGAAGGATACGCGCGTCGGTAGGCGAATGTGGATTGACCCACAATTTGTCGGTCAGCCCCGGGAGATCCCTCTCTCTTACCCAGTTTTCGCCCCCGTCCCGCGATGTAAAGAGGGCAAACGTGCTTTTTCTCCTATCGCCTGCGGCAACATAAAAAGTCCTGGAATCCGATGGATCGATTGCCATCGCAGTGAGGCTGCCCAGGGGGTTCGGCTCCGCAATCAGATCTTCGTCCGAATGATCTGAACTCATTTTGATGCCCTTCACGGAAAACGGCTTTGGATAAATCAGGCTCCAAGACTCACCCTCGTTTTGGCTACGCCACAGACCATTTGATTGTGCATAAATCACTTTCCGGTCCAGCGGATCGAAAACGAAGAATTGAACGACTCCGCGCAGATTAAACATGCGCCAGGACTTGCCCGCATCATGGGTGATATAGGACCCCGTCATGTCGCAGCTAACCAGTACGGTGTTGGAGTCGTGAGGACTAATCGTCGGGTGGAACATCGCTCCGCCGCCGCCGGGGCCAATGATCCTGAAATCACCCGGGCGAGAGTCGCCACCATAAGCCAGCAGGATTGCAGCAACGGCAAGTCGAAGAAGGAACAAGATCATCTTTTTCTTTTCTTTGCTTTCGTTACCATTGCTTCGCTTTCTTTTTGGCAGAAAGTCTTTGCTTTGTCAATTCTTTTGAAAGGGAGCTAAATCTTGACTTGCAAGATCCTGGCGGCATTTTCATAGTAAACCTTCTTTAGGATTCCGTCCGGCAATCCCAGGCCATAGATTCGCCAGCGTCCCTGAGGAGGTGTAGGTGCTGGTGCATAATCGAAGTATTCGTCTTCGGTTTCAAGAAAGCGGTAGTAAATCTCGTAAAGTTCATCGACGAAAACTTGCTGAGGCGTGTCCGTTCCATGGGGGACGGCATCCGTTCCAAAAAGAATTCGATCCTGGTATTTCTCGAAGAACTTTCTGGCCATACGCGGCTGGCGTCCCAGCTCCCCAATTCGCGCACCAAGCTCCACGTGCATGTTGGGAAAGCGGTCCATGCATTCGCTAACGTAAGGAAGATTCTCAGCGTCATTGCCCACATGAAGCACAATGAACTGCGTCTTGGGGTGGCGGGCCAATACGCGGTTGCGAGCTTCCAGCAATTCTGCGTTACTGGGAAAATCACCGCCGTAGAAAGACCAATCCGGATGGTTATTCAGTTCCTCGAAGCGTTCATTGAACCGATCAATGGGAAGGAAGAATGCCTCCGGATCCGAAACATGAATCGCAACAGGCATCCCCAGCGAGCCGGATGCCTCCCACATGGCGTCGAAACGCGGATCGTCAATTTTCACTAATGGCCCCTTCGAGACTCCCTCGCGCAAGTAAAGGCCCAACGTCTTTAGGATTTTGAGTCCACGCGCGCCTGCCTGCTGTGCCCGAGCGATCTCATCGGCTTGAAATTTGCTGTACGCCGGTTGATTCGTGCGGTCCCACCATGGTTCCGTGAAGGTTATGAAGCGTTCAGGATAGGGCCGCTGATACTTGCGAATCGATTCATCGAGTCCCTTTCCAACTCCGCCCGTTAGGTTGACCATTATGCGGATGTTCTTTCGGTCCATTATCGGCAGCAACGCGTCCACTGGTGCCAAGTACTTCATTTCTTCGCCTATCCCGACTCCGTTCTCTGTCCTGGCGGCAAAAGAAAGGTGCGTATGAATGTCTATGACCGGATAACGCGAGCGGGGCACCTTTGTCTCTGGGACGTGCAACATGCTGCGTGGTTGGAAGTCCGCGAGCTGCAACGGCCTCCCCGCACCTTCCGGCGGCATCGGTGACGTTATGGAGGTTCGAGGTAATCTGCTTGCGACGAGAGACATCCCAATACTTCCCAACCAGCTTCTTCGGTCGATTCCGCTCATAAGTCCTCCAGTGTTATTCAATCGCGTCGTCACCGATTTCCTTTTTTTGTTTGCCTTCTTCTATATCGTTTACTTTCGCTTGTCAAAGTGGCATAAATCTCCGAGCTCGGCTTCTATTAAAGCGACCGGAAACTTAAACGGCGGACATCGCTCCTAAGAAGGCCGGACCGGCCTTGCACTAAGGAAATCTTTTGATGGAACTTTGGAAAATCGGCGTTCTGACCGGCGCTCTCGCGGGGGCCGTATTCACGATGCTTCCCTTTTCGGGGCAAGGCAAGATCGCGAACATACCTCAGCATTCCTATGCTAGCGACATGCAACTCCAGGCAAAACGATCTGCGGTGGATTTCCTGCCGGACGGTGTTCCGGAGAAGCCTTCCTGGAAGCATGCCGAGTCAGTGGAATTTGACACTGACGCCTCCGGCAACTCCCACTTTCCCGAAATTTCAACGCGTGTCTCATCCGTTTGGACCGAAACATATGTCTACTTCTTCTTTTGGTGCCGCTACCACTCACTGAATGTCTATCAGGGTGAAGACCCAAAGGTAGAGCGATGGCACCTTTGGGATCGTGATGTTGCCGAAGTCTTCCTGAACCCTCAGCCGGAGCGAGTGAATCACTACTATGAGTTCGAGGTAGCGCCCAACAATCAGTGGATCGATCTTGAAATCGATAAAACCAAAAACCCTTTTAATGATGCTTCTTGGAATTCTGGCTTTGAGCATGCCACGAGCATCAACGCTAAGAATCATATTTGGACCGCCGAAATGCGTATACAAGTCTCGTCGATGAGTCTCAGCGCGATTCGGCCGGGCGCGGAATGGCGGGTGAATTTCTTTCGAGCGGCAGGGAAGGGCCGAGACGACCATCGCAAATTTCTGGCATGGAGCATCATTCCCGAAGGAAAGACATTTCACGTGCCAACTCGGTTTGGAGTCTTACGGCTCGTGAATTAGTTGAGACTTTCTGATAGTCGACTGGCCTCACTTCCGCCAAAATGCCGGACAAAGCATCTAGCCTTAATGAGACTAGTTCAGACTAGTTTCAATGAACGTAGGCTCCCGATGGCAGCAGATACTGGATTGGCCAGGTTGCCCGTTTCTGCTCCACGATTTCAGACCATTTCAAGACTCTTGCGTCCGACCTGGGCAAGAGTTTGATGCCGGGCAGCGTCTCCGCAATAGCGCTAGCGAGCGTATATCCATCACCCGGCGCGGTTACGGCTTCTGCTTTCGCACCAAACTTTTCATGAGCGAATCGGCCGGCGATTTCTGCGTCCTCAATCATCTGGAGAAAATACGGCCTGCCGATCAAAAGCGAGTTGTACACGTGATTTGCCAGCACGCCTGAAATGGAATTCACATAAGCATGGTCAAAATCTAACGCACCCAATGCCGGATCATCGGGCGAGACGGCAGTATAGGACATTCGATTCTCACCGAGGCCTCGGAAATCAAACGAAACGATATCGTATCCCTCGTCTATGTATTTCTTGATTTCAGGCCAGTTTGCTGCGGTCGCTTTGCCACTTTCACTGAACCACAGGAGTACTGTTCGTTTGTCGGCAGCGGATTTGTGAATGCGCAGCAGTGGCATTTCAAGCAGTTTGCTGTGGCGGAGCATGTAACGGTCAATCGAAACGTCGCCTGATTTCCAGTTCCCCGCGGCTTCCCAAGTAATTTCCTCTCGCCCGGCCGGGACGCCGGTGTACTCACTGACCTGCCAGTCTTTCACTCCATTGTATTGGTCACCGTAGTATTGCTTCGCGAGGCTGCGTGCCGGTCCGGACTTGTGCTCGTCATAATACTCCTTGATCACTGACATTAAGGATTTTGCGTCGCCGTAGTCGAGCATGACCTGCCCTGTTTCAGTGCATTGCAATGCCTTGCCCGCGAGTTCCTTTACTGTTGGAAGTCCATGCCGAATCGGCATTTGATTGAAGTGGTCGAGAAAGTCGAGCGCGGCTTGCTGATTCTCCGCTGAGAATTGATGCGTGTGGTAGCCTTCGGCCAGCGCAATACGGTCTCCATGGGCGAAACGTTCGTAAAGCCTTTGAACTTCGCGAACGGTTTTGCGCGTTCCTTCAATAGGAAAAAAATCGAGTACTGTGGCGGCCACCAATACCGGCCGCGGATACATCAGCAGCAGCAACCCGGGATGGTCCACGCCATTTGAAATCATGCCAAATAAATCCTGCTCGGGATCGCTGTCCGGATCGGCAAAAATGCGGTTGGAAATCCTCATCGGCAGCGCGCTGATATAGCACGAAGGCACGGCCACTTTAATGCGTTGATCGAGCGCGGCAATCAAAGCAGCCTGAGTGCCGCCGCCGCTCGTGCCGGTGATGCTGATTCGCTCACCATCTACCTCGGGGCGGGTGAGCAGATAATCGACTGCGCGAATCCCATCCCATATTTCCCACCTGGCGAGATTGGCTCCGGCCAAATAGGCCAGATTCCCCATCACCGCGTGTTCGCCACAAATCAGGTTGTAGCGACTCTTGCCCGCTGTCGCATACCAGAACTGGCTGCGTTCGCCTTGCCCAACGGGATCCCACGAAATCACAACGTACCCTCGCCCCACCAATCGCTGGCTCAATGCCTGATAATGAAATTTTCCATCCGCCGCGTGCCCCGCGGGGACCAGCACCGCAGGATGTTTCCTGGAATGATCATCCGGCACGTAAACAAGAGCAGTTACATAGACGCCTGGCAGACTCTGGAAGATTAGCTTTTCAATGGTGAATCCATCCATCTGAATCCGGCCTGTGACTCGTGCACGCAGATCTGTTTTTACTTCCGGCAATCCTCCAATCATTTGCAAGAGCTTCTGCCGCAGTTCGCTCTGCGTCTTCAGCAATTCTCGCTCGTTATGGATGGCGTCCCAGGCTTTTATCCGATCGTTGTCTTCGCTCCACGCTTGCTCTGCCTGGTATTGCAGGAAAGGTGTTATTCGCGGCCCCGGCGGCAAAGGCTGTTCACGAACAAAGAAAGCTTGCGCTGGCGGCGAATCGTCTACGGCTAGGGCGCAGAAGGCAATCGTTCCGGCCATCACGACCATAATGATGCATGGCCGGATCATTCTTAAATGTTTCACCGCGTTTTCACCGTGAGCGATCCCATGGCGTACCAGCCGTCGTCTTGCCGGCCTTCAATGGCAAAACGAATCGCCGGTTGTTCCGTCCTCGGGTCCAGCATCGCAACGCGAAAATCGTAAGGACCTTCTGCCAAATTTTCCGGAACGTACAAAGTGCCATCGAATACCGCATCTCCGGGAAGCCATTTCTGCACGTCAACAGGAATTCGAATGATGGTCGCTGTCTTGGCAGATCGCAGTTCCGCCGCCAGCGAGAAATCCCTGTAAATGGGAGCGACTCCCGCGTTCAGCCACCACATGTGAAGCGGCATCATCGAGCCGGCTTCAACTGTCTTCGGGTATTCCAGGCGCCGCAAAATAAAACGGTAGCCCATCTTCTTCTGAAAGTTCTCGAATTGACTTTTCCATTCAGACGGAATCGGTGACGACTTTATGTTCACGGAGCTCACATGCCAGCGCAGTGCTTGATCGAGAATGTAGTCGACGTCGTAGCCTCTCTCCTTCCAACCCGCCACTGTAAAACAGACTTCCAGTGAGACTGGCTTGTGTTGCCAAACGTCCTGAATTCCCGCCCGCACCACTTGTTGCGGGTAAATCTCCAGCATCTCGGCCGGAAAGTAAGGATTCGTGGAACTTGTCCGCATGTCCCCCAAACAATCCAGTCTCCATCCCGCGCCGTGCGCCGTGCCATACGTGAGGGCTTGTTGCTCGTCAAAATTCATCAGCAGCGGCGTGCGTTGAAACGCTTCTAGCCAAATATCAATAAGTTCTTTCTGATAAGCAAATGCCGGCATGTACGGACTCCAGCCCTCTCCCCAATAGCCCACTGACGAAATATCTACGCTATCCAGATAGGGGTTCCCGTCGTAACGTTTCCCCGCTTCAGCCACAAGCTCGCCCCAGTACTTAAGAAATAGCGGGTCGCTAAAATCCGGCTGCCAGATTTCCCCGTCTTTGTCTGTCGCTTTGTTGGCACGCCGAGCGCCCGAGTTGCTATACCAAGCCGGGAGCGGATCCTGGTTCGAGTACGGCATTAAGCGAATGGCAAGAGTTTGCCCATGTGCTCTCGCCTCCTCCAGGGCGAGGTCCACAATTTCCCAATGGAACTTGCCGGGTTCCGTCTCAAGGACGTTCCAATACCAGCGACAATACGAGATAGAAGTATTAGGAAAATCCGGCTTTGTCGGCGCTTGCGGAAGCTTCGCAACTGGCCCCACTTCGGACCACTTCAAAGGAGGATTTGGCTCTTGCCCATTAAATCGCTGGAACGTGGTAATGCCCATTCCAGGATTCACAAGCACATCGTGGATTTCTTTTGGGCGAACCACGACGACATTTGATTGCGCAAATCCCAGGCCACCGGTCGCCAGCAGCAGTAGCGTTCCGAAGCAACAATTTCTCGCGATCGATCGTGCTCGGACTCTGCATAATCTGAAGCTCGTCGGTGACCGGAACATCTTTAAGTTCTCCATTCTCAGCGAGCCGTTGGGCAATGTTTCCCCTACGAGAGGCATCCTCAATTTACGTTTAGCCGGATTCTCTAGTCCGATAGCGCAAATGCCGCCAGCGCATCGGACACTCTCCCTTTGAAATAACCGCCTCCTCCAGCGGCAATTACGACGAACTGCTTGCCGGACTTCTTGCCCATGTAGGTGATTGGAGTGGCGTGCGCGCTTGCCTCCAGCTCGCCGGCCCACAGTTGCTCTCCCGTTCGCGCATCGAAGCCCCGAAAACGGCTATCAATCGTTGCCCCGATAAATACCAGCCCGCCATCCGTCACAATCGTGCCACCAAGGTTAGGCGTGCCAGTTTTCCCCTTCAGCTCATCTACAGCTCCAAGTGGAACCTTCCAAACAATCTCCCCTGTATTTACGTCCACGGCATTGAGAGTCCCCCACGGCGGTTTCTGGCATGGCCATTGGTGCTCGTCCCAGAAGCGGGCATACTCGCCTTCTTTGGAGCCTCTCCGGTATCGCAATGGCGCGTCAGCGGCCTGCGGCTTCATTTCTCCAACGGCTCCCAGTTCATTTGCATTCACAAACAAGTAGCCGGAAGCACTATCAAAAGAAGCGCCGGACCAGTTCGCCCCGCCCAGCGTGCCTGGTACCACTAAGGTCATCTTGCGGCCGTAGGGTGTGTACATTCCGTGGCTTTCGAGCGAATGAAACAGCTGCGCGCAATAACGGCTGGATTCCGGCGTAACTGTGCTGATCTCGCTTTCGCTGAAAGACTGTCGAACAAGGGGCGGAGGCTTGACCGGAAAAGGCTGTGTCGGCCAGGTGGTTTCGCCGGGCACGTCACTCTTGGGAACCGGGCGTTCTTCTACCGGAAATAGCGGTTTGCCCGTAAGCCGGTCCAGGATAAACACAAATCCCATCTTTGTTAGCTGTGCAACCGCAGGAATATCATGGCCATCGCGCCGCACCGAGATCAGCACGGGCTGCGCAGGCATATCGTAGTCCCAGACATCGTGGTGCACCATCTGGTAGTGCCAGACGAGTTTGCCGGTTGCGGCGTCGAGCGCCACCAGGCAGTTGCTGAACAGATCCATGCCCTTGCGGTCTGCGCCGTAGAAATCATACGAAGCCGAACCCACAGGAAGAAAAATCAAACCGTGCTCAACGTCCACACTCATAATCGACCAGACATTCACGCCAGTGCGCTGCTTCCATGCATCTCCCTCCCAGCTCTCGTGTCCCAATTCTCCCGTCCGGGGAATGGTATGGAAAGTCCATACGAGTTTGCCCGAGCGAGCGTCAAACGCGCGCACGTCACCACCCGGACCTTTCGACGGATATTCCGGAACCGCCGCTCCTGTAATGACCAAATCTTGATAGATGGCCGGAGGCGACGTCACCGAATATTCCGCTCGTGGATAAGCATCCGCGACCCCTGCGCGCAGATCAACCGTGCCGTCTTTTCCAAATTCCCGGCAAGGTTTTCCGGTTTTCGCATCTAGGGCGATCAGGCGCGCATCGAAAGTGCCGTACAGAATTCGGCCTTCTCCTCCTGTCTCACTCTGCCAGTAGGCCACGCCACGGTGTTGAAAGAACTGGCGAGGCCCGGTGCGCCCCGCTTGTGGATCGAACTGCCAAACCTCCTGACCAGTCTCCGCGTCTAAAGCAATCACACGATTGGAAGGCGCGGAGAAGTAAAGCACTCCGTCAATCACGATTGGCGTGGATTCAAATGGCGCAATATTATGGCGATCCGTTTCGTTGCCTCCGCGGTCCACTTCTCGCATGTGATACGTCCACACTCTTTTCAAGTTCTTAACGTTTTGACGATTGATCTGTTTGAGCGGCGAATACCGCGTTCCGCCGGCATCACCACCATAAAATCGCCATTCTTGCGCGGACATGGTTAGCGCGAGCGGCAGTAGGAGGAGGATTCGACTTATCGCAGTTGCGCCTAGCAAGCCCAAGTATTTCAGCGTAGGTCTTCGAGAGACTGCGTGGTGATCCATGACTGCGTTTCAGATACTTTGTTTTTGTAGTGCTGTCAAGCGGCATCGGCCGGTGGTGAATCTAGCGCAATCCGTTGATTAGGCAGGTCCCGCGGTTTACCGAGCGAAATCGAAGGGCGAAATAACGAACGCGGTGGTGGGAGATTCCGCTCGGAAGAAACCTCAACGGAGAGAAGTGGTCGGGGCGAATGGATTTGAACCATCGACCTCCTGGTCCCGAACCAGACAACTGAATCCCATAAACGCTTTGTCTGGCGTCGCTTACGGGACACGAGCAGTTATTTTCCCCCTCTTAGTTGTACCTAACTTGTACCTAACGACTCTCGTAGTATGCCGTTTTTCTCAATCGGAATTAACGACTGCGGTACTACGTCGGAAAGCAGTCGGACTCAGTATATTCAGGGTTATGACGGAAACCGAGTGTTGGGGGAAATCGACCAGAAAATGCGGTCCGATTTTGATCGTTTTCTGCTGTAGTGAAACTGCGTTCGGAGTCGCGAAGCTGTTGGCCGACGTCATCGAATCCGCGTTGATTGTCTCAATGACGGCGCTGGAAGGGACCTGCGCCCCATCAATGTGAACTGAGGTGCGCAGCTCTCTCTGCGGATCTGTATTAACGGCTTTAATGAAGATGTGCTTACCGTCAGCAGTGCGGCTCGCCACTACATCCAAATAAGGCACGCCTTTGCCCTCCCTGGTTGCGTCGAATGTAGGGCTGCTTACGCGCGCGGTGATTCGTTGTGCGCCAAGGTGGCGATTGTAAAGTTCGTTGACGAGGTACGTTGGGGTGACGAATAGGTTGTCGTGGCTGGCCTGAACCATTCCCCCCGACCACCCGTTCACCATGTCGGACACGGCGCTCATGGCCACAATATCGCTGCGCTCGAATACGTTCATAAGCCGCGCGGCGTATAAGGCAGACTCCATCGAGTGTTGGCGCGGCACGGGCGACGAGGTGTTCCATTCGTTGATGGCCAGTTTGATTGTGCGTCCGGGAACGAGATCATGAATGAGATCACCAAGTTGCTTGTAGAAGCGTTCGTAGGACAATGGGTGAGCCATGAGGTTTGACGGATCACCCATCATATCCCTGGTACCGTAATAATGATGGATCGCAAGATAGTCGATATGAGGACCCGCAAGCTGCAAGACCGTGCGGTTCCAGTCCATGTTGTTGTCACCGACAGCGACTAGCTGGATGGACGGGTCGACGCCGGACATGGCTGCGGCGTAGCGTTCAAAGTTCTGTGCATAGGTATTGGCATCACTGTGCCCGTGAACCCAGTCTCCCCAGATTTCGTTCCCAACTTCCCAATACTTCACCTTGAACGCATTGGAGTTGCCGTTCGCTGCGCGCATGGCGCCTTGACGGGAAGATACCGGGCCGTTCGCATACTCGACCCACGCCGCTGCCTCAGTAGCTGTTGCGCCGCGGCCCTCGACATTCACGGTAATCGAGGGTTCAGCGCTGACATTTCGGCAGAGACGAACGAATTCATCAGTGCCAAAATCGCTGGGCTCCGGCTCGTTGCCCCAGGAAAGGTTTGTCCATGTGAGGCGCTGATCGCGCGGACCAATGCCCCACATCCAGTGATAATCCTGAGCAACGTTTCCGCCTGGCCAGCGAATAAAGGCAGGGCGCAACGCTTTGATCTTCTGGAAGACATCGGAGCGCACGCCATCCACGGCATCGCCCGGTAACATAGAAACCTGGTCGAGCCAGAGGCGGCCCTTTCCGCTTAACAGGATGACGATCTTTGCGAGCGCATCACTCTTTGAAGGAGTCAGGGTGAAATCGTATTTCTTCCAATCTCCGAAAACATCACTGATCTCCGCAGACGAATAGGTTTCCCCGCCGGTCCTGTCCGCTTCCAGAGCAACATGGATGCGAGCCTTGAATACATCGGTCTTGATCCACAGATAGCCATGGTAAGGGAGTCCCTGCCGAATGGGGATTTCTCCCTGGCGGATTCCACGGCGCTGGCCATCGTCTTCAGCAAGATTCACCCGCAGCGAATGTTCGGTTCGCTCACTCATGAATTCGTGGCGCGTTGGGTAATACACTGCGTCATCCCAGTAGAAGTGCAGCCCTGGGTCATCATTGCGGTCATCTGGTTCGCGTTCCCAATAGCGAGGCAGCCCTATCGCATTTGGTGCTTCGTCGAAACTTCGATCGCGAATCAGTTCAGCGGTCAGTCCGCGCTTCACACCTTCAAACATGAATTCATCAAATTGGCCGTAGAGCACCGGGCTTATTTGACCCTCGACCCGATCCGCATCGATCTCTACTGCTGCGACAGCCGGGCCTGGTTGATGCTGGGCTCGAAGCGCAGGCCAAATGAGATACAAACCGCAGAGAACAAAACTGAACGATGACCACAGAGCCAAACTCATCGCGGGGCTCACCCTTTTAGTTCTAGCAGATTTCATGAAGATTCGTCGGGTGAGGGTGACTTTCGATTCGAACCTTGGAGGATTTGCTTCGGCGTTATCCGATCATGCGCTATCATACGAGGCCTTGGGCAGCTTGGCAACTTTCATTTGTAGCTTTGACTGTTGGACGCGGGTCGATGGACAGTCGCGCGAAAGTTAATCGAACTCTAGGCTTGGTCGTTCTCCTGGTGGGTTCGATTCTGCCCGGCCGGGCACAGCTAAGTAAAAATGAGCCGGCATCGGTCAGCCAGATTCAAGATGAAATAAAACAACATCCTGACAGCCCCAAGCTCTACGTCGCGCTTGGCCTGGCGTATTGGGACCGGAACGATTTCTTGCATGCTCTCGAAGCCTTTCAGCACGCGGTGAAGTTGGGCCCCACCTCTGCCGAGGCACACAACTGGTTAGGTGTCGCTACATTGCAGAGAGGTGATTTGCCCGGCGCCGTCGCTGAATTCAGGAAGGCCGTCTCGCTTGACCCAAAATACGCGCGGGCGTACACGAACCTGGGATCGGCGTTAGCCAAGAATGGCGAATTGTCCGAAGCGGTTGGGGCCTTTCAAAGAGCGCTCGCGCTCGAGCCTGGCAATCTAGTGGCGCACCTGAATCTGGGCGTCGCTCTTCGGGAAAAAGGTGATGCCAAGGGCGCTCTTGTGCATCTACGGCTGGTCGCCGAGCGCGAACCGGACAGCGCCGATGTTCAGTACGTGTTCGGCCAGACGCTACAACAGAGCGCAGATCTTCAGGGCGCAATCGAAGCGTTTGAGAGCTCGGTGCGCATCAATCCGGAATTCCACGAAGGTTATTATGCGCTCGGCTTGGCCTTGAAGAAGCAGGCTGCATCGCTGCGCAAGCCACGCCAGCCTCTGGCGAGTCCGGCAGACGACCTCTACAAGCGTGGAGAGCAGACTGCCGCACAAGGCGACCTGAAAGAAGCCGAACGACTACTCAGCGAAGCCCTAAGTAAAGATGACAGTCACGCCGGCGCGCACAATCTGCTCGGTTTCATACTAGGCCAAAGAGGAGATTTGCCTTCTGCGCTGGTCCACTTGGAGCGCGCCGTAGCGCTCCGGCCGGACCTTTCTGACTCACACTACAATTTTGGTGTTGCGCTGTGGTACAGCGGTTTGAAAACCAAAGGCATTTCCGAGCTGCAAGAGGCTGTTCGACTTGATCCGTCGGCAGGCGCTGGCTACGCCTTTCTCGGAACCGCTCTGGGCGAAACGGGCCAGATAGAGAACGCACGACGAAACCTACAATGCGCGATTGCGCTCCTGCCGTCCTTCTCCGCCACATACATCGACCTCGGAACTGTTTATCTTCGCGCAGGCGATCTCGATAAAGCGATGGCGCAATTCGAGGCCGGGATCAATATTTCCGCTTCGTCTGGTCCCAGCCCCGATTGGGATATGGCGATTGCAGGCATTCGCGGAGCGTTGGCTGCGAAGCCGGACCGCGCCGAAGCGCACAACATGCTCGGACTGCTGCTTGGACGCAAGGGTGCAGACAGCAAAGATGTTCTGGCGGAGTTTCGTGAGGCCGTGCGCCTGCGCCCGGATTTCGCGGATGCACACAATAACATAGGGCTGGTGCTAGCGCAGGGCAACGAGGACAAAGCAGCTATCGCCGAGTTTCGTGAGGCTCTGCGCATCCGACCCGATTATGCGGACGCGCACGCGAATCTAGGCACCGTCCTCATTCCTACGGACAGTCGAGAGGCCGTGCGGGAACTCCAGCGAGCCGTAGCGCTCGCCCCGGGACTGTTGAAAGCGCAGTTCAATCTCGCGGTGGCGTACGGGTCAGACCCGAGCTCTGGGCCGGCTAAAGAAATCGAACAGTTGCGTAAGGTAGTCGCGACCGAACCAAACTTTGCGCGTGCGCGCCTCGCTTTGGGTAAGGCACTTCTCAGCGACGGGAAAGTGGAGGAATCTATCGGAGAGCTTCGGGAAGCGGCGCGGCTTGAGCCACAGAATACCAAGGCTCATTACCAGCTTGGGCTGGCTCTGGCGCGGGCAGGACAAAAGGATGAGGCCACTGCTGAGTTGCAGAAGAGCCGCGAATTGGCTTCCTCCGACGACCGGAGGCAGAACGCTGATTTGGATATCGTCGAAGGCCGCGTGGCGCTCGACAAAGGTGATTTGGATCAAGCCGCCGCCAAATTTCGGCACGCGGTTGAGCTCCAGCCCGAATCTTCAGACGCCCAGCATTTCTTGGGAGTGGCTCTTGAAAAGGAAGGCGATGCTCAGGGTGCTGCCGCGGCGTATCGAAAGGCAGTGGGGTTCAATCCCGGCGACGTCTTCGCCAGAGAAAAAGTCCAGTTGCTTTCGAAGGACCAGGCACTTGCGGACGACTCCCAAGGTATCGCCGAATTTGAAGGCTACATCCGAGCGGGGCGATTCCAGGAGGTTGAGCCGCTCCTGGCTGCTTATGTCAACGAGCACCCGAAAACCTCTTGGGGTTGGTATGCCTTGGGCTACAGCCAGTTCGCCCAACGAAAAATCGGCGAATCCATTCAGGCGCTCACGAAATCGCTCCAACTCGACATCCAAAATGCTGAGGCGCACAAGATTCTCGGCCGCAACCTGATGATCATTGGCAGGTACGACGCCGCCCGGGCGGAGTTCGAGCAGGGGATCCGGTACAACCCGCAATCCGCTGAGATGCATTTCAACTTGGGCAAATTATTCTCCATCCAGGACAATTGGAGCGTTGCACGAAAGGAGTTTGAAGCCGCACTCCATATCGACCCTTCGTACGTGGAAAGTTTGGATGGTCTGGGTTTTGCTCAGGAGGCTCTGGGCGATGACGCTGGAGCTGTCGCGAGTTATGAGAAAGCCATTGCGATCAACGAAGCCATGAAGGGAAAGTTCGCGTCGGCGCATGTGAACCTCAGCGCGTATTACAATCGGAAGGGTGATTCCGAAAAGGCTCTAGCGTACGCCCGGGCCGCGTCGGAACTCGATCCCAAGTCTGATGGCGCCTGGTTCCAGCAGGCAAAAGCCAGGGAAGCACAGGGAGGGCTGATTGATGCTCTCGATGCCCTGAACCGGGCCATTTCATTAAATCCTCGAGCGTCTTCGTATTATTACGTTCTGGCCCACATTTATCGGCGGCTTGGGAACTTGGAAGATAGCCAAAAGGCTCTGGATTCGTTCACGCGCCTGGAGAAGGAAACAAGCGACCTGGAAGAAATGCGGCGAAATCTCGCAAATCGCTCCGCCAACCCGCCTCAACCGAAGAGCCAACGCGACTAGAGGACTCCGCGGCGCGCAATCACGCCGCAACTTTCTTACAGATGCATTCCGATGAAGGGATTCCTCGGGCGGGACGGTAGCGCGGCGCAAAACCACTTTGGGAAGGTTTGGCGAACATCCTCATTGTGTCCTACGAAGGTCGCCGGGCCGTCTACAAGATCTGGAACCTCTCTGCAGCAAAGAACTAATCAAGGTTTTCGCAGCGGGTTCCCCTGCCCTTCCACGAGTGTAATGTATTGATTGACTGGGAGATTGGTGAAGCGTTCCGCGCGGCCGCTTGGCAGCGGCCACTTCACCTCGACCCAGTCGATCTGGGTGCGCCTGCCGATGCCCAACACCACGCGCGGGTCGTGAGAGGCCAGATAACTTCCCGCTCCCGTCCTGAAGTGTGATCGCTTCAAGTCTCCGGCCTGCCAGGTAATCAGCGCACCCACAGCGTCGGGATTGGTTCCCTTCGCGACCAGTCTTACGCCCAACCAATGGCTTAGCCGGCCAACCTGATTCTTGAGCAGCAGAGGCGACCCATTGTTGATTGCGACCAACACATCGAGGGCGCCATCGTTATTGAAATCGCCAATCGCCATGCCGCGTGCGGCATATGGCTTTGAGAAAACGGGACCGCTGCCAGCCGTCACATTCTCGAATCCTCGGCCCGTGCCGTGAAAGAGCAACATGGGCTCGCGGTATTTCACTTCGCTGGAATGCTCCTGGATTTTGTCGTCAGGGTGGCCGTTGGCAAGCAAGAGGTCGGGCGTGCCGTCGTTGTCGTAATCGAGAAATTTCACACCCCAGCCGCTCATCAGGCGCGTGACCTTGCCAATGCCATAAGGAATGGCCATATCGTCGAAGGTCTCATCGCGATTGTTGCGGTAAAGCGAATACATCTCCTGGTCTACGTTGGTGACGAACAGGTCCATCCAGCCGTCCTGGTCGTAGTCGGCGGAGTCCACCCCCATCCCGGAGCGCGGCCGCCCCTCGGCGCTGTAGCCCACGTTGGCCTGAAGGCCTATCTCTTCGAACTTCCCATTGCCACGATTGACAAACAGGAAATTCGCCATTGTGTCATTGGCGACGAATAAATCCATCCGCCCATCGTTGTTGATGTCGCAGGCGACGACGCCCCAGGCCTTGCCGGGGGACTTCGAGATCCCAGACTCGTGGCTGACGTCTGTAAAAGTGCCGTCGCCATTGTTGTGGAACAGCCAGCTCGGCATAGGGTCGTAGACGCGTGGGATGCAGTAGTAGCGTTGGCCGGTCTGAGGGTTGCCGCAAAACTTATTCTTGGACTTGTCGAAATCCACAAACCGGCAAATAAAGAGGTCAAGTTTTCCGTCGTTGTCGTAGTCAAACCAGACGGCACTCGATGCCCAGCCCTTGGTGGGCAGGCCAGCTTTCCTGGTCACATCGCTAAACGTGCCGTCGCCGTTGTTGTGGTAGAGAATGACGCCGTTGTACTGCGTCACAAGGAGGTCGGGCAAGCCGTCGCCGTCGTAATCGCCGGCCGCCACACCCATCCCATACCCGCCGCCGCCGACGCCGGCCTTTTCGGTCACGTCAGTGAATGTTCCGTCGCGATTGTTCCGGTAAAGCGCATTGCGGAGCGGTGACTCGGGATCGAAGAAATCACACTTGCCGCTGTTGACCAGGTAAATGTCCATCCAGCCGTCGTTGTCATAATCGATGAATGCGCATCCCGCACCCACGGTTTCCGGCAAGTACATCTCCGGGGAGCGCCCGTTGTGGTGTACCCACGTAATCCCGCTCACCGCAGGCGGGACAAGCTCAAACGGAAACTTGCCACCGCTCTGAGGCGCTGCGAGGCAGTATGGTCGTGGGGAGCGTGGCAGATAGCCCCCGACGAGCGCAGCGAGCAGACGCTTCAGGAAGCCACGGCGCGAGCGGATGTGCGGCCTTCTCTGATTGAACATTAAGCTGTGGAGCTCCCCAGATAGCTGCACGACTTCAGCAGAATACCGTCCAACTCGTTGACAAGAGAATTTACACCTGCGGACGCACGCTCACAATGTTTTCGCGTGTTCGCGCGTTCACAAAAACTCTAAGAAGTTGCCCCGGTTGTGGCAGCTTGCTATGATGAAGGAATATGCGCAGTTTTGGTGAGCGCGCAGAGTTCCTCCGGCACTGCGCTTGCCGGGCTGGGCCCGCACTCTGCTGGTACAAGCTGTGTCTTGCACTTCTGATTTTCCCCATCGTCGGGTTGGCACAGCTCAACCATATTGAGATGGCGGCGCGTCTGCTGAGCCAGGGACAAATGGACCAGGCGGAAACTGAAGCGCGCCAGGCCCTGGGAAATCCGCCCACTCGAGCGCTGGCTTTGGCGATGCTGGGAACGATCCGGCTGGAGGAAGGCAAATATAAAGAGAGCACGAGCTTTCTAACCCAGGCCTTAGCGCTTAATCCTCATTTGGTGGGCGCTCGAACGAGTCTGGGAAACGCTTACTTATTGCAGGGTAAACCGGATTTGGCGCGGAGAAGCTTCCGGGAGGCTGTGAAGCTCGATCCCGGGAACTTCAACGCCCGGTTTGAATTGGCCAAGGTTGATGCATCTCTCCATAACTATCGGCATTCCTTGGAAGTGGCAGGCCCGATCATAGCTCAACTAAGCGAGTCCGATGACGGTATTCTGTTGCTGGCAACGGACTATGGTTCGCTGGGGGAAAAAGAAGCCCTTAGGGGCCTGGTTCGTAACTGGCAGCAGTTGCCCGCCGCGTCCGACGAAACATCCCTGGAATTTGGCAATGTCTTGACGATGTTCGGAATGATCCTCGAGGCGAAACAGGTTTTCGAAGCCGAAGAAGTAAAGAGCGCTGAGCATCCTTCCCCCACGCTAGCCTTGCAGCTCGGAAAAAGCTACTTGTCCCTGGGAGTTATGGACAGAGCAGAGCAGAACTTTCAACGCGCGCTCGACTTGAACCCGGCGTGCACGGTTTGTGACCAGGGCCTTGCCGAGATTGCGGAGCGGCAAGGGAATACAGAGAAGGCTTTGGCGTACCTGGTCACGGCGAAACAACTGGATCCTGAAGATCCTGAAATCCTTTTCGAGTTCGGAAAAGTGTGCCTACAGCGAAATCTGCTGGAGGATGCTTTGCCTGCGCTCGAAAAGGCAGTCGCGCTAAAACCCGACCGGGATCCGTACGTCTATGTTTTGGCTTCCGCCAACGTCGCTAGAGGCAACCTCTCCAAAGCTGCGTCGCTATTCGCACGGCTACTACAAAAGCATCCGCATGATGCCGTCGTGAAGTATTCGATCGGGGCAGTGAACTACCTGCAGGGCAAGTACCCCGAGGCCGAGTCCTTGCTCAAACAAAGCCTGCAAGCGCAGCCCGATCAGGTTGCGGCTTCCTACTACCTGGGCCTTACTTATGATGCGCTTGGCGAGGATGATCGGGCTGTTGTGGTGTTTCGCGACCTGCTCAGGAGTCACGGCGAGCATGCGCCTTCGTGTGTCAAGCTGGGGAGCATACTTTTGAGACAGCACCACTATGACGAAGCCCAGGAAGAACTTGAACGCGCGGTTCTGCTCGATCCCGGGTCCGTGCAAGCCCACTATCAGCTCGGCTTGTTGTTTCGCCGTCTTGGCAGAACCGCCGAGTCCGATAGTCAGTTTGCCGAGTCACGCAAGCTTGAGGCAGAGCGGAGTTCGCAGACGGACTTGAAACTCCGATTGCTGTTACCCGACTGATCAAATGAGCCTTCGTCTGCTCAGCAATCTCTCAGGATCACGGCGTGACTTTCTCCGCCAACTTGGCCGTTTGGGCTCCGTGGTGCCCGCGTCTCTACTGCTGACAGGGCTGCATGACGCGACGGCACTTCAAAGATCGCCGGCATCACCTGCAAGCCGGAAACCCCAGAGCAGTCCTGGCCATGCGGCGAGATTTTCTTTCACAGATATTAGCGCAAGGGCGGGTTTGGGCGGAGCAATTAACGTTTTTGGCGGCGTTACGCATAAGCGCTTGCTCCTAGAGGAAACCGGATGTGGCGTCGCTCTTTTTGACTACGACAACGATGGCTGGCTGGACATCTTTATGGTCAATGGGACGAGATTTGAAGGCATCTCGGCGCAACATCAGCCGGCCAACTTCTTGTTTCACAATAACCGCGATGGCTCCTTTACAGACGTAACGGAGAAAACTGGACTGATTCGCTCGGGATGGGGTCAGGGGTGCTGCGTCGGAGATTATGACAACGACGGATACGACGATCTGGTCGTGACTTACTGGGGTGCAATCGTCCTTTACCACAACAATGGAGATGGGACATTCACTGATGTCACGCAAAAGGCTGGCCTTGTTCAAAACGGTCCAGCGCCGCGATGGAACACGGGTTGCTGTTTTGTGGACTACGACCGTGACGGCCACCTCGACTTGTTTGTTGCAAACTATGTGAATTTTGATCCTCGAGTGGCGCCTCAACCCGGCGAGAACCAGTACTGCAGGTATTATGGTCTGTCCGTCGGATGCGGACCGCAAGGGATGAGTGGGGGGACGAACATCCTGTACCGCAATCGCGGCGACGGAACATTTGAGGACGTTTCCGAGCGCTCAGGTGTGTCGGTCCCGCGCGGCTCAACGGCGCCGACTTCTGTCAGCAATCAGTGGGTGCCCGCGGGCTCTTACGGACTCGGAGTGTGTGCGGCGGACTTCGACAACGACGGCTGGCCGGACATCTACGTAGCGTGCGATTCCGTCCCCAGCCGTTACTACCACAACAATCAAGATGGAACGTTCCAGGAGATAGGCGGCGACGCGGGCTGTGCCCTCAACGAGAACGGGACGGCCCAGGGCGGCATGGGCGTGGGAGTTGGCGACTACGACTGCGACGGCTGGCTCGACATCGTCAAGACCAACTATTCCGACCAGACCGCCAATCTATACCATAACAACGGCGACGGCACATTTTATGACGCTGTCTTTCAGGCGGGATTGGGCGTCAATACGAAGTATCTGGGATGGGGAGTAGGACTTTTTGATTTCGACAACGACGGCTGGCCGGATATCTTCATGTCCAACGGCCACGTCTTCCCTACCGTCGACACGAAGAGACTACACGTGACGTTCAAACAGGGAAAGACTGTCTACAAGAATCTCGGCAACGGGAGCTTTACAGATGTTACATCGAGCGCCGGACCGGGCGTAACTCAGCCGCACAGCAGCCGAGGGACTGCCTTCGGAGACTTCGACAACGACGGAGACGTGGACGTCGCAGTTCTAAACATGAACGAGGCGCCTTCGCTTCTCCGCAATGATTGCAGCTCGCGGAACAACTGGCTAAAGGTCAAGTGCATCGGTACCAAGTCCAATCGGAGCGCCGTTGGCGCTCGCGTGCGCGTGGTTACTGGCCGGCATTCTCAAATCAATGAGGTAATGAGCGGTTCCAGTTACATGTCCCAAAATGACTTTCGCCTGCACTTTGGGCTTGGCCGGGCCAAGCAGGCAGACTTGGTTGAAGTCCAATGGCCTTTGGGACTGATGGAATCGTTCAAAAACGTTAGCGTGAACCAATTGCTCGTGATTCAAGAGGGCCGGGGCATAATTCGGCGCGACCAATTTGGCAAGCGATAGAAACTTCCGCCGTGCGGTGTTTCCCGGTGACCGAAAGAGTTGTCCTTTCACAATATGAAAATTGATGGCTCCCGGGATAGAAGGGAGAAAGACAATCCGGTAGGTGGCCCGCACTTTGCGGACCACCCACCGGCGGTTAAGTCAGGTGGCGAGCCTAGAAGAAAATTTGCAACCCGAGCTGGACTCGCCTCGGCACATTGCATTGGCTGCCTGTTTTCCCGAAGTTGGCGTTACCTAAAGCCGTGCCCACCGGGCAAAAGAAAACGCGGTTGAGAACGTTGCCAGCGTCGGCTTGGACCCTAACGTACCGACCCTCGCCGAAGTGTGTGTCCTTGAAGATGGAGAAGTCCTCGTTAAAGTACCTAAAACCACGGACGCTCGCATCCTCGCGGGGAGCATTACCGAAGGCAAATTGTCCCGGGTCGGCCCATGCTGATGAGTTCAAGTAAGTGTCCTTGTTCGGGTCGTGGAAGTTTCCGGTCAATCCCTTGGTGCCGCTTACCTTATTGGGATATTCGGTATAGTTAAAGAGATATCCGCCGAGGCTGTTGTTCGCCATGGTAATGGACAGCGGTCTCCCGGATTGGTAAGTCTGAGTCCCCGAGATTTGCCAATCGCCAATGAGCTTGTCCAAAACCCCCGACGCGTTCCTTCCCACCAGCTTACTCTTGCCGAAGGGCAACTGGTAGATCCAGCCGAAAGTGAAAATGTGCGGCACGTCGTCGGAACTGACGGTGTATAGGTCGCTCATATCGCTGGGATTCTGCACGGGAGGTCCCCCGGCTCCCAACCCAGTTTCCGAGCCGTTATTCATGAGCCTGGAATAGGTGTAAGCAACACGGAGCTGCAGGCCCTGGCTCATGCGCCGGTCAAAGGAAGCCTGGAGAGCGTTGTAGTGGCTATTGCCGTTTGGAAAATAGCGCCAATTGATCTGCCGGTACTGCGGCCACGTTCGCAAAGACTGGGCCACTGTTCCCGTGAAACCCGGGTACGGGGGACTCGCGAATCCCCCCGCAATCGCGGCGGGGTTGGGAATACCGTTACTGAATTGCCCGTTCGTGAGAACGCTACCCAAAGCGAGCACACTCCCGGGGTTCATGTTGTCATATACTCCGGCGGAGCTGCGGCCATCGATCAGTCGCGTCCCATGATTGCCCACGTAGGCTATATCGACCGCCATGTTCTGGCCCAGTTGGCGCTGGAACGAAATCGACCAATTCTGATAGCGGGGCATCGTGTATGTCTTGGGATCCACGCCCACGGGGTTTCCGCCATTCGCTACGTCGGCCTTGAGTTGGGGCGGGAGCACGATGGACCCTGTCGGCCAGCCGCAAGGAGCCGGGTTGGTGGGACCATACACGCTCGGACAGCTACCGGTTCCTTGGAAGTAGAACGCCGGAAATAACCCATTGGTTATATTCGGCGCCACCGGGTTGGTTTGGTAGCCGTCCACTGGGTAAGGATCCCACGAGTCGGCCTGCGCACCGGCATAGTACATCCCGTATCCGCCGCGGATCACGGTTTTGTTCTTGATCTGATACGCAAAGCCGAAGCGCGGACCAACGCTCCAACTGCTGTTCCCGATAGGCTTGCTGCCGCCGAATACCGTTGCTCCCAGATGGCCGACAGGGTTGGCAGCGGTAGGATCGAATGTGGAAAACTTTCCGTGCTGCTCCGACAGCCCTGATTGCCAGTCGAAGCGGATACCCAAGGTCAGCGTAAGCTTGGGCGTCAACTTGAAGTCGTCGTTGATCCAGGGAGAGCCATATCTCATCTTCGGCATATAACTGAACGGTGCAGAGAAATTGGCACTGTTCACTTGCCCCAATATGAGAGAGGCGAACTCGTTCCCACTCACATCGCTTCTGTTAGCGCCTCTGAAATCGTAGTTGGCAGTTTCGTTGGCGCTGAAATTAAAACTACCTCCTGTGTTGACGGCCCAGCCGGTTTGCGGGAAAGTCATATAGCGGAATTCCAGCCCGGCCTTGATCGTGTGCTTGCCGGTAATCCAGGTGATGTCGTCGAGAAATTGATAGCGATTGTTGATGTCGCTCCCTCCGCTTGCCCAAGGTGTCCCGTAAGCGGTGTAGCCTTGAGGTCCACTGAAGTTAATCGACGGAAAGCCGGCGTTGTTGAATATGGCTTGGTTGGGCAGGCCGAGTCCGAGCTTCTGATTCCAGCCTACACCTCCGGATAATTGGTTGCCTTGCATATGCCAGCGGTCGTAGGCCAGTGTGGTGTGATTGAAGAGGTTCGGCTTGATCACCCAGTTCATCTGCACGTGTTCGAAATGGTTGGTAATGCGCTGGAAGAATCCCTGGCCGATGTAGGTATCGTTTGCCGCGGAATCCGTCTGTCCATTGTGCACCGTGGTGCAGCCCTGCGGCCCGCCGCAGTGAGCGGTGCGCGGCCGGTTGTTCTGGTAGTAGGTGTTGCTGACGGAGAACTTACTGTTGAACGTGTGATCGATTCGGAAAAGCCAGGTTCTGACGTTAATCTTGTTATTATCGTCCGAACTTCCGCCAAAACCGTTAACGGCTAATGTGTTGCGATCAAGCCCCGGGATGTTGGGAATCATAAATGCCGCCAATGAGCTCCGCAGCGGGTCATTAGCTGGGATAATGTTGCCCGCGTAAGGCGTGCGCACAGTACCGTTTACCACCGTGATAGGACTCCCCGTGCAAGGGTCAACAGTGGTTTTTGTGACCGTCTGGAAAGTTGTCGGATCCGGATTGTATATTTGACCCTTAAGAATAGGATTGCCAAGAAGATCGCTGACGGGGTAAACCAGGCCCGCATTTGCTGTCCCCGCCGGACACTTATCCGTTGCTTGGGCTCCCAGGAACTCGCTGAAGTTGCCCTGCTTCTGGAGAGGCGTCGGAAGCGTGTTCACAAAACCGGTGTTAACCGTGCTGTGGTAGTCGAGGCCGTCCACGTTGACGAACCAGAACGTTTTGCCCCATTTGGTAATCTTCGGAACGGGCCCGCCCACGGCAGCACCCCAATTATCTTGGGTCAAAGGCAGTTTCTTATTCGGGATTGTCGGTATGCCGGCAAAAAAGAAGTTCCCCGCGTCCAGCTTATCGTTGGTGAAGAAATTGTAGACGTTGCCATGCAGCTTGTCGGTGCCGGATTTCGTGGCATAGGTGATAAAACCGCCGCTAGTGTGTCCGTACTGTGCGGAAAAGGTATTCTCGACGACTGTCATTTCCTGCACGGAGGGGTAGGGCACCGCGCTCTCCTGCGTCCCTTGGTGACCTTCCGCATAGCCGAAAGCCGCGCCGTCAAACCAATTCTCCGTGGCCATGGTTTGGCCGCCGTTGATCCGCGACGTAAATTGGCTGCCGCGGAAAATCGCGTCGCCGTTCGGCTGCATGGGCACAAAGCCCGGCTGTAGTTGCAGCAGGGACTCGGCAAGACGAATGTCAGCCCCCATCACTCCTGGAAGATCGCGATAGTAGGTCTCGCCAATCGTGTGAGACACCGTTGAGTTTTCAGTGTTAATCAGCGCTGCGCCACCCTCGACCTCGACGGACTGAGTCACCGAACCGAGTTCGAGCTTCACATCCTGGCGGAAACTCTGCGCGCCGCTCAGCATGATGCCGGGGTGGGTGGCATGCTTGAAGCCTTCTTTTTCGACCTCTATAGTGTAGGTACCTAGGAGGAGTGGGGGCGTGCTGTAGTTTCCGGCACTGTTCGTGCCCACCACTATTTTCGCACCGGTATCCTGGTTGATGATCGACACCTTGGCATCGGGAACCGCCGCACCGCTTGCGTCGGTGACGATACCGGTAATTTCAGCCCGGTCGGCCAACTGGGCACACAGGCTCTGCCCGCTGGACACGACAAAAACACACAACAGAAGGACCACGAGAGTTGATGGCCGCTTCATCTTTACACCTCCCCCAAACTTACGCGCCCAACCTCATTCCGGCGTGAAAGCATCTGATGGGCGGTTTGGAACAGCCTTGAAAGTTAGTCTCGAGATTGATCCGGGCTTTGGAACACTCGCTCCTAAGTGCGAGGTTTGAAACCAAGGGCCCAGTCCTCAAAACGCACCATTTGCTCTGTTCCAGCTCCATTTCGATCGTTTTCACGCAGGATTCAGGTTCACCCCGTTAACTTGAAGCCCCCGGTAAACGTTTTCCCGAGGGCATTGCGTGCACTGATACTCCTCCTGAAGCACTGATGTCAAGAAGTTTTTTCGAACGATCAAAGAAGTATCTTGCACGCCTGGAAAAAGCTGCCTGGAAAGAAAGCCGAGTGAGTACCTCAGGCCAGCACTGGGACCGGCTGGCAAACGGCGGTTCCTCCTCGCGAACGGGATTTCCCCGGAGTCTCATCAAATACCGCGATCTATCAGCCCGCCACGACTAATCCCGGCGAATCCTCGAAAGACGACAAGCCAACTCCTACCAATCCGCAAAGCTCCGGCCGGACGATCCGTCCTCGCAATTATTAATGAGGCGGTTCCGAACCTTGGAGGATTAGCTTCGGTGGCATCCCGACGCTGCGTTATCATACTGGCCGTTGGCAGCATGACCATGAATGCTCATGTGTATTCCGGAACTGAAAATAGCCTTAAGAAAGCGGTAAGCCTGAATCAGGAGTCGGTCTGGGCCGCGCCACGAAGGTAGAAAGCGTAGATCTCGCGTGGCCTGCTGGCTTGAAGGAGAGCTTTCTGAGCTCGCACGCCAATCACCTTTTGTCCTGCAGGAAAGCGAAGGAATTGTTAGCAACCAGAGGATTCGACAGGCATGCCATGGGAAGATATTCAAATGCGCGCCGCTGGGTCGTGTCCTTTGGGCTTTTCTTCTGTGTGACCGCGGCCACAGCCGGTCCGGAGGTGCATTTCACCGATATCACCCGGTCCACGAACATCGATTTCAAGCACGAAAACTCGGCAACTTCCAGCAAGTACTTGGTGGAAACTATGGGAGGAGGCGTGGCCCTCCTGGACTATGACAACGATGGGCGGCTGGACATCTTCTTCACCAACGGCGCGAAGATCGACGATCCGATGCCGGACGGCAAGCTTCCGGACAAGACCGATCGAAGGTTTTGGAACCGGCTTTATCATCAAAACCCCGATGGCACATTCACGGATGTGACGGAAAAAGCCGGCCTCACTGGGATGGCGCAGAACTACTATCCGATGGGTGTGGCGGTGGGCGACTACGACAATGATGGTTTTGAAGACATCTACGTAACAGGCTATGGCGGGAACACGCTCTATCATAACAATGGGGACGGCACTTTCACCGACGTAACGAAACGCGCCGGAGTTGTCGCTGGCGGATGGAGTGCGAGCGCCGGGTTTTTCGATTACGACAATGACGGCAACCTCGACCTCTTCGTGACCCGTTATGTGGATTGGAGCTTCCGGAACAACCGCTATTGTGGAGAACAGAAACCCGGCTTGCGGGCCTACTGTCACCCCGACAATTTCAAGGGCGTCGCGAACATCCTCTATCACAATAATGGGGACGGAACATTTACCGACGTTTCCGCGAAGGCTGGCATTGCTAACCCTGAAGGCAAAGGACTAGGGGTATCTTTTGCCGATTATGACGACGACGGCTTCACGGACATCTTTGTCGCCAACGATTCGGTGGCTAGCTTCTTGTACCACAACAACGGAAATGGCACGTTCACCGAAGTCGGCCTTCCCGCAGGCGTTGCCTACAATGAGGACGGCAAAGTGTTTGCAGGGATGGGGGCCGACTTCAGCGATTACGACAATGACGGTCGCCCCGACATTGTCGTCACGGACCTTTCTAATGAACGCTATCACCTCTTTCACAACAACGGCGAAGGCACCTTCCAGGATGTGACCAACCCGTCCGGCATGGGCGGCTGGACTTTCGCTTTTTCCGGTTGGAGTACGCATTTGTTCGATTACGACAATGATGGCTGGAAAGATCTCTTCGTTGCGCAGGGGCATGTGATGGACACTATCGAGCAAACCTCACCCAACATGAAATACCTCGAGCCACCGCTGCTGTTGCGGAACGAGTCTGGCCATTTCGTGAGGGTAGTTCCCGGCGCCGTTTTTCAAAAAGAATGGGCGGGCCGGGGTGCGGCGTTCGGCGATATCGACAACGACGGTGATGTCGACATCGTGGTCAGCAACGTGGGTCAAAGAGCTTACGTGCTGCGAAATGACGGTGGGAACAACAGAAAGTGGTTAGGGATACAAACCATCGGCAGAAAATCAAACCGTGACGGCACTGGCTGTAGCGTAAGAGTTGTGTCCGCGTCTGGGTTGGCGCAATATTTCACCGTTAATACGGCCGTCGGATATCTTTCAGCTAGTGACAAACGGTTGATAGCGGGCCTCGGCAGCGATTCCATTGCCAAGTTGGTCGAAATCCGGTGGCCGTCCGGGGTTGTCCAGAGATTCGAGAACGTCAAGGCCGGGCAGATATTGAAGGCTATTGAGCCGGCGCAGTGATCAGCCGACGCAATAATCACCACTATCCAAGGGCGCAGCTAGCACCGCAATAGTTAGTTAAATCCGCGCTGAAAACGCTGTGAACCTGACAATCTGCTGGGGAGATGGCGCTGCGGAAAAGCTTCCAAACGTTGGGGCGGACCAACTCGTCACCATTCAAGAGGGCGCGGGAACTATAGGTAAACAGAAGTTTCGATAGCTGCTCGCGGTATTTTAGCTAGCTCGCGATATCTGCCTTGCCATAGTCACCAGTCGTGTGGTAAACGTTTACCAATCAAAAATGTAATCGGGCTACGGTTTCACTTGCGAGGAGAATACCTACATGTTTTCCGTCGACCGACGCAGTTTCTTGCATCAAGCTGCGAATGCAGGCGTCGCCTGGGGTGCGAGTTCACTACTTGGCGGCGCTTTTCTACGGGCGCAAACTTCGCCTCTGAGCGCTAACGACGTCGCCCGCGTTTACGTGGACTCGCGTCGCGTTACAGCCCCGCTCGACCGCAATCTTTTCGGCTCCTTTCTCGAGCACTTGGGCCGTGCCATCTACGAGGGCGTTTACGATCCCGGTTCGAAGCTATCGGACACCAATGGGTTTCGCAAAGATGTCATCGGTGAAATTCGCCAGATGGGAGTTCCCATCGTTCGTTACCCCGGGGGCAATTTTGTCTCGGGCTACAATTGGCTTGACGGCGTGGGTCCCAAGGTGAGCCGTCCCCGTGTGCTTGACAAGGCCTGGAATGCGATCAACACCAATCAGTTCGGCACCAATGAATTCATGGCGTGGTGCAAGGCTGCCGGCACTGAGCCCTTGATGGGCCTCAATCTTGGGACGGGAACTCCTGAAGAGGCAGCCGCTCTGGTCGAATATTGCAACCTGGATCAGGGAACAAAATGGAGCGATCTCCGCCGCAAGCAAGGCTTCGCCGAACCTTATAAGGTGAAGCGCTGGTGTCTGGGTAACGAGATGGACGGCCCCTGGCAAATAGGCCACATGACGGCGACTGAGTATGGTTTGAAGGCTCAGGACGCCGCCAGGCAGATGCGCTACGTTGATCCTTCCCTTCAATTAATTGCTTGTGGATCAAGCGGCCCGTTCATGCCCACTTATCTTGAATGGGACCGCGAAGTTTTGGAACAATGCTACGATTACGTCGACGGTCTTTCCCTACATCGCTATTTCACCAATGCTCCTGCGGACACCGGCGGCGATAGTTCAAAGTTCCTCGCGATGAACCTCAGCATGGAACAGCAAATCGCAGAAACCGTCGCAGTTTGTGACCTTGTACGTGGACATAAGCGGTCGCCAAAACAATTGTGGTTATCTTTTGACGAATGGAACGTATGGTATAGAGCCCGGAGCGGCGATTACACGAACGGGCATCACCAGGAAGCGCCTCACTTGCTTGAGGAGGTCTACAATCTGGAGGATGCTTTGCTCGTGGGTGGCCTGCTCAACTCCCTGCTGCGCAACGCGAACCGAGTCAAGGTGGCGTGCCTGGCCCAATTGATCAATGTCATCGCGCCGATCATGACCAACGCAAACGGCTTGCTCCGTCAGACGATCTACTATCCGTACAACTGGGCGCTTCAATATGCTCGCGGTTCGGTGCTTAATCTTCTCGCGCAGTCACCCACGTACGAAGTTGCGAAAATGGGTCAAGTTCCGTACCTGGATGTAGCCGGCACCATCGATCCCGGGGACGGAAAACTTGCGATTTTCGTTCTGAATCGTGACCTCTCGAAACCACATGTCGTGGAAATTAATTGGCAAGACATTACGCCGGGCCAGGTGCTTGTCTCTAGTGTTCTGAGCGGAACTGATTTGAAAGCTTTCAATAGCTTCGAAGCGCCCAAACACGTCGCGCCGCAAACGTTTGATAAGCCTTCGACGACCGGCGGGCGAACCAAGTTCGAAGTGCCCGCACGCTCGTACACCGTGATTCAGTGGTCGGCTTGATCCGGACAAAGTTCGAGGCGCAGTGTTACACGAAGGCGGTTCCCAGGTCGATGACAGAAGCATTCACTGCGGTCCCGCTGGAAGCCGCAAATACCAGCCGCGAGTACTTCGTGTTCCATCCAAGCACTTCACTACAGGGCTGTACTGGGCTGACCGCCAAAAACAAACGCAGCAGTTCTTCAAGTTGATGCAGTAAACGTATACCCAAGTCGTGTGTGCTAGAGTGTAAGCTGTAAGCGTCTAGTCAAGGCGAATACTCAATTTACTGTTATGGATCTCCGTGAGATAGCTCGAAGGGCAAAGGTTTCCACCGCCACCGTTTCCAGAGCGATTAACCACGTGTCCACGGTCAATCCTCAACTGGCCAAGCGCGTTTGGAAGGTCGTTGATGAACTCGGCTATTTCCCCAATACCCAAGCGCGGGCCTTAGTGTCCGGAAGAAGCCGCATTTTGGGCCTGATCGTATCCGAGATTACCAACCCGTTTTTCCCGGAAATTGTTCAGACCTTTGAACATCTCGCAGTGGAGAACAATTACGAGATTCTTCTTACCTCCACCGTGAACGACCCGAAGAGAATGGAGCAGTCGGTGCGGCGTATGATCGAACGCCGTGTCGAGGGCGTGGCGATCTTGACCTTCGGCATGGAGGAGTCGCTGCTTGGGCATCTTCGGTTCCGAAAGGTACCCTTGGTCTTCGTTGACGTCGGTCCCGATGCTCCCGGCATTGTTAACATCCGGATTAACTACCTGAACGGCATTCGCCAGGCGGTACAACACTTGGCTGCCCTGCGGCATACCCGTATCGCGTTCGTTGCCGGGCCATCACGACTGAAATCCGCGCTGGCGAGGACAGAGGCTTTCAAGACTTCCATGGCGGAAATCGGACTGCTCCCGGAAGTTATTGTGACGGGGGACCATACTATGGAGGGCGGCATGCGCGCGATGGTCGAACTTCTCGGCGCGCGCGATCAACCCACTGCTGTTGTGTGCTCCAATGATATGACAGCCATTGGAGTCATGCGCGAAGCGTATGATCACGGAATTACGATTCCCACCGACCTGTCAATTGTTGGATTCGACGATATCCGGCTAGCGCAATTCATGACTCCACCGTTGACAACGGTGCAAATGTCGCAGAAAGAGCTGGCCCAGATTGCGTTTCGAGCATTGCTAGACGAAGTCGGCCGGGAATCGAGGTCCACTCAGAAAAGCGAGTACGAACTGATTACCAGTCTCATCCTCAGGCGTTCAACGGCTATGGCCCGCCCGTTGAACGATGCACATCGGGAACAATAGTGCTCCCTTCCCGTACATCCCGCGTTGAATCCTCGGTTTGAGATGGAATGACATCGACTGGGAAGATCTGCGCTTGGCGGTACGAAAAGCTTATGCCACGGAATGCAAGGGGACGTAAAAACGCAGGCCTCTCACCGATGGATGCCTCATGACCGTTTGCTTGCAGAGAAACTTCGCCAACATAAGGCGAGGCTGGCTCCGCTCGCGAAGAGAGATATAGAGGTGGCACGAATTGCTTGCTTGCTCTGGTTTGTATTAACCGTTGGAACTCTAAGCTACCCGCTTAAATTCCACTCGCCAAGTGGTAATACATATCGTTCCACCTGAGCTCCTTCACAAAGTCTGCGACATTTGTATTGCCGTCGATCATCAAACATTCCAGTCCAGCCATATCCGCGAAATCTTGCAAGTGTTCGGGAGTCAAAGCATGACTGAGGGCGGTGTGGTGTGCGCCGCCGGCATAGATCCAGGTCGTTGCTGCAATTTTGAGGTTCGGCTCAGGTACCCAGATTGCCCTCGCTACGGGCAATTTGGGCAAGGGCTGCTCAGGTCGCATCAGATTCACCCGATTCACGACAAGACGGAAGCGGTTCCCAATGTCAACGATCGAAGCATTCACAGCGCGCCCACTGGATGCGGTAAATACCAACCGGACCGGGTCTCCTTTGCCACCGATGGAGAGCGGATGGATTTCGGCCGATGGCTTGTCATCGGCGATCGAGGGACAGACCTCCAGCATGTGCGCACCAAGCACCTGGCCGCCATCTTTCAGATGATAGGTGTAATCCTCCATGAATGAAGTCCCGCCGTTTAGACCGTGGCTCATGACTTTCATGGCCCTCACAAGAGCCGCTGTCTTCCAGTCACCTTCTGCGCCGAAACCGTATCCATCGGCCATCAAGCGTTGGGCGGCGATTCCCGGTAGTTGCGCGAGGCCATGCAAATCCTCAAACGTATCGGTAAATGCGTTGGAGTCACTTTCCAAAAGAAAGTGCCGCAAACCCAGTTCAATTCTTGCTGCCTCGTGCAGCGCCTTGCGCTGGTTGCCATTGGGACGCAAGGACTCCGCGACCTCGTACGTTTCATCGTATTCAACTGTCAGCCTCTCAATCTCTGCGTCTTGCACTTCGTGAATGAACCGTACTAGCTCTCCAACGCCGTATCCATTCACCGAGTAGCGCAATCGGATCTGCGCGTCGACTTTGTCTCCCTCGGTCACAGCAACATTCCGCATGTTGTCGCCCAGGCGAGCTATCTTCAAGTGCTGAGCGTCATGCCAAGCGCAGGCGGCTCGCGCCCAGACGGCAATCTCGGAATGAATACTTGTATCTCGCCAGGAACCAACGACTACCTTTCGCGGGAGCCGCATGCGGGCTCCAATAAACCCATACTCCCGGTCTCCATGAGCCGACTGGTTGAGATTCATGAAACTCATGTCGATGGTCGGCCAAGGCAGCTCTTCGTTAAATTGGGTATGCAAGTGCAGGTAAGGTTTGTTCAGGGATCGCAGGCCACCGATCCACATTCGGGCGGGCGAGAAGGTGTGCATCCAGGTAATCAGGCCGATACAGTTTTTCGAACTGTTGGCATCCAGGCACAACTGCTGAATGGACTCGCTGCTTGTCATCACGGGCTTGGCAATGATCTTCACGGGAATCAGCGAAGATTCGGAGAGGGCGCGAGCAATGGTCGTGGAGTGCTGCTCCACAGCTTTCAGGGTTTCTGATCCATAAAGATGCTGGCTGCCTGTTACAAACCAGGCTTCCAGACTCGAAAGATCAATCATTCTTTACCCTCGACTCTGCTTGAGCGCTTGCGTCGAAACTTGAACGCGGTGCTTCGCACAGGTCGCACACTTCCCTCAGGAAAGCGCGTCCTACACTGGACCTCGAAGGGGGCCATTGTTCGATGTGAGGCGACCGCTTCCGAGATTACCAGAAACTCCTGCGACCGCTTACTTTGAAGGCGTGGCAAGAACCTTTCGTGAACAGCGGCGGGGCTGCACCGTCTCCGCCGCTGGCACTGCGTTCTCTGGCAACTTTGAAAGCTCGCCCGGGACTCTGCCCAAGATCTCCGGGTTGCGCTAGGGCGGTCCCATCACTCCTGAGGGACCACCGCTCGGGGTGTGGAACGGTGGTCCCTCATGTTGCTGGTCGAACCCAGACTAGAACGTGATCTTGCCGCCTATCTGCCACCATCTCGGCAACGCTTCGCCCGTTACTTTACCAAAGCTCCCGGAGTTCAAGTCGCCCTGGATATTTGTGAAGTTCACGTGGTTGAAGACGTTGAAAAACTCAAACCGGAATTGCAAATTGAGCCTCTCTGTAATGTGTGTGTTCTTGTACACCGTGGCATTTGTCTGGAAGAAGCTGGGATTGCGGAATTGACCGGTCTTCTCGTTACCGTTCGTACCGGGTGTCGGTGCCGAGAACTGGGCTTTCAGGATGCTACCGGTGAGATAGGAACTCCGCGACGTCAACTGGCTATAACTGGTAACGTCGGGATAATCCAGGTTGTCTCCATCGGCGTTGTAATCCCCGCCGTTCGCGAACGAGGCACCGTTGAAAACCGTGAAGGGATTTCCCGTCTGGTAAATACTTGTCCCACTGAGTCCCCACCCTCCCGTCAACTTCCCCATTGCTCCCTGACCGTTACTTAGGCTTGGCAGCTCATAATTGAAGCTGAGTGAGACACGATTAGGAACATCCCAAACCGAGGGCCCGTAGAACTGGTGAGGGTTCAGCGCGGTAGGATACACGCCTGCGTCGTCTTTGGACGATGAACGTGTGTAGGAAGCATCGAAGAAGGCACGCCTGCTTCGTCCCCTGAAATCAAAAGTAATGCCCTGATAGTTGCTCACGCGATCGTTGTCGGTATAGGCTATCGCACCAAAGCTGGGATTCAGCCTTGTAGGCAGGCTGTTCGGCGGTTTGCCGATCAAGTCCCCCGGCAGCGCATTGATGTCAGATCCGTAGGACACGGCATTGATATTATTCCCACCCCCTACGAGGTTCGCAGAGTGCGATCCACTGTAAAGCACGCTCGCAACATAGCGGCTCCCAAGCTTGCGCTCAAGCGCTGCAGCATAAATATATGCGGTAGGAGAAACGATATTTGGGTTGATTCCGCCAATCGGGACCGCTCCCCCCGTAAGTCCTCCCTGGGCGTTGAGACAGGGGGCTGCGGGACACAACGCCGTCCCTGCCAGCGCAGGAAATGTGAATCCAAAGGGCGGTTTGCTACTGGTACCCTGGACAAAAATAGGCCGGTTTGCAGGCGCATTTGTCGAACTGAACGTTGGCCGAATTAGCCCTGGCGGATTGCCGCGGAATTCCTCCTGAATGTTGGCCGGTGTGAGCCAATTGGAGAACAGCCCGAACCCGCCGCGCAGCACCCACTCTCCTTTTCCGGTGACATCCCATGCCGCGCCGATCCGCGGATTGTAAGTCTTAGGTGCATGATTCAACGCGCTCTGCGATGGTTTGGCAATGCCGCTGGCCACTTGCTGCTGGAAGGTTGAACCGGTCCCCAGGAGGAAGTTACCAAACACCGTCGTGCTCGACCGGGAGTATGGGTTCCCCTGATCATCGAAACGGAAACCCAGCGTCAGGGTCAGATTGCGTCTTGCTTTCCAGGTGTCCTGGACAAAAAGCCCCCATGTCTTGGAAGCCGCATTCCAGTCCCAAAGTTGCTGCTGCCCCGTGATGGGGTTGTACATCACTCCACCTTCCGTGGTAGGCGCATCTTGCGCTAGCTTCAACAAACTGTCGAAGCTGAATCCTGGCTGCGACCACGGACCTTGGAACGGCTCCACATCGTCGCCGTACCAGCCTTCGTAACCCACCTTGAATACGTGTGTCCCACGAACATGCGTTAAGACGTCGCGCCAGTGATAGTTGTGCTGGATGAAATCCCCCTGAGCAAAGCCGACGCCGTAACCGGTGGACCTGTTCACAGTTATTCCCGGAATCGTAAAGTCTCCGGTTTCGCCTAGAAATCCCTCAATGCGGTTCTGGGCGAAGGTTGCTTCATTGAGGGTTGTGGGGCTGAACGTGTGTTCCCAATTCACCTGTAGGGCACGCTGCGTGTTATGTCCGGTGGTTGAAAACTGGGGTATAGCGGCAGGCCCGCCAGTGTGAAGAAGGGTCCGGAAAAAGCTGCCATAGATCCGATCGTTCCTAAGGTACTTGTCGATACGAAGGAAATACTGGTCGCCATTTCGGAAATTGCTGGAATTAAAGGTTCCGTTGTTAGTTAGCACTGTAGCGCACGGGATGTTTTCCGTGGCGGCCGTATTACAACCGGACGTGCCTGTTCCAAAAAAGCTCTGCGCTGTGTCCAGGACGCTGCCCACAGTCACATTCTTGGGCACATAATTGGTCAGGATCTTGGTGCCAAACGTACCTGGATTGTTCGCATTGGCAAAAGCGATGAACTGCGGGTTAACAATTATTATCGGAGCGTCCCCCGTGGATGAAGACCCGCGCAGCGGTTCGATACCGAAGAAGAAGAAAAACTGGTGATGTGGGATAATTGGGCCGCCAATGGTGGCGGACATGTTGTTGCTGTGAAAAGGGGCGAATTTCTGAGCGGAATTAGGCAAGGAATTCTTGGAGAACATCGCCTGGTAATTGAAGTAGTCGCTGGCCAAGCCATGGAACTGGTCCGCACCGGATTTCGTGGTCATCGCAAACTGGATGGAACTTGAGTGTCCATATTCGGTTGAGAATGTATTAACCTGAGAGGATGCTTCCTGAACGACGTCGGGATTGGGCGTGAGGTTCAGGACGCCCTGGCGCACGGAGCTAGTAGCGTCTAGCCCATCGATAATCAACATGTTCGAAACTCCGCCCTGTCCATTGGCGCTCGCTTCGACCGTCGTTTCCGTGGAGTAGTTGTCTAAGCCCGATCCCGGAGCGCCCCCCGTAACTCCCCTCCCGGTCACACCCGGTGCGAGTGTTACAAGCGAGATCATGCTGCGGCCCTGTAGCGGCAAGGCCGACAGCTCCTGCGTTTCGAGCGTCAATTGATTGCGTGTTTCTGCCGTGTTCACGAGCGGAGACTCGGCGGTGACGGTTACTGCTTCGGTGGCCGTGCCAACCTTCAGAGAAATGGGGACGTTTAGGTTTTGATTTGTCTCGAGGTTGACAGTTGATTCAGCCTTACTAAAACCTGATGCCTCGACGGTGATCTTGTACGAGCCGGGAGCAAGACTCAGAAACCGATAGCTTCCCGAAGCGTCGGTAGTCGTTGTCGCCGAAACCTGCGTGGCAACGTTGATGAGCGTGACCTTTGCTTGCGCTACCGCCGCCCCGCTCGGATCTGAGACCGTGCCCTGAATATTGCCGGTGAACTGCGCCCAGGTGGAACTTGCCATCACCAGTACAACGAACAACACCCGGATAGACCATGAGACAAATGATCTGGCTTGCATCGCTTCCTCCCCAAAAAGCCGAGCGTTAACTTCTACGAGGTCTTGCAGAGCAAACGTTTTCTCAATTGGCCGGATTTATATATTCAATACTTCAGCGCTGTCAAGCGATTTCTATCCTTGATCGGGCGTGGCAACGAGGAAAACGTGTCCTGGCGGTTGCGCCCGTCGGCTAGGTCTTAGACCAGCCTCTGCTTGGCACCCGCCCCGCCCCCTCCCTCAAGGTGATTAGTTGATTGGCTGGGAGGTGCTTGAAGTTTTCGTGAAGCCCGTTGGGCCAATACACATCCAGGTCGGCCGAAGTAAGGCCTCCGAGACCGAAATGCAACCGGGGATCGTTGCAGGAGTAGAAACTCGATTGGCTCAGGACGGTTTGGGCCTGGGTTTTCCCTCCGTAGTGCGCAAGCACCTGGGCCCCGATGGCGCTGCGGTTTGATTTAACACCCTCCAGTTTCACCTTGATCCAATTCTGTTTCCCGCGGATATCGTTGCGCAGCAGAGACGGGGGCTCATTCAAGTTGACAATCAGCACGTCGATATCGCCATCATTGTCGAAGTCGCCAAAGGCACATCCGCGACTGCAGCGCGCGTCTGCCACGCCGGGACCAGCCGCCTCAATCAATTCTTCGAACGTGTGATTGCCGAGATTACGAAACACGGCGCGTGGCGTCTTGTTCGCATATTGTGGCAGCTTTCGTTCTACCTCTGGGTACACGTTGCCGGTAACAAGAAACAAATCCGGATGGCCATCGTTATCGAGATCCACAATTCCAGCGCCCCAGCAGACGTAGCGCGTCTCCACCCCAACACGGGATGTCCGGGTTACATCGTCGAAATTCCCCTTACCGTCATTGCGATAAAGAACGTTGGCATCGTCGGCGAAATGTGTCTTGAAAAGATCAAGATGTCCGTCAAGGTCATAATCGCCGATTCCCACGCCCATTCCCGCCTGCTCCGTGCCGTCGTCGCTGAGGGCCACGCCCCGCAATACTCCCTCTTCGCGAAACGTTCCGTCATGATTGTTCATGAAGAGCAAACTGGGAGTAGAGTCGCAAGCAACGTAAATGTCTGGCCATCCGTCTTCGTCGAGATCCGCCGCCACCACCGTCATACCGTAGCTTTGTGTAGCCTGCGCGATGCCTGCCTGCCGGCTGACGTCGGTGAACGTTCCATCGCCATTGTTCCTGTACAGTGAATGCCTTCCTGTTGGCAGTCCGCGCGGTCCACATTCCACGGGAATGCCTTTCCAATTGCAGTTGTTGTTTTCTCCCGGAACTGGCGCATGTTCGAAGGAGAAACGGACGTAGTTGGAGACGAACAGATCAAGGTTCCCGTCACGGTTGTAATCCAGGAAGCTACATCCGGCTCCCCATCTCGGTTGCTCGTTCAAAAGGCCTGCGGCTTTGGTTGCATCGCTGAAAGTTCCGTCGCCATTGTTGCGATAGAGGACATTTTGTCCGTAGTAAGTGCAAAAGATATCTTCAAAGCCGTCGTTGTTGTAGTCTCCGATGCAAACCGCGGAAGCCCAATCGGCCGCGCGCAGGCCAGCCTTTTCCGTGACATCAGTGAATGTTCCGTCACGATTGTTCTTATAGAGCCGGTTGGACGCGTCGACAGGCGCACCTTCCAGCCGTGTCCCCGAGAGCAAGAAAATATCCATCCAGCCGTCATTGTCATAATCAAGGAAAGCACAGCCGCAGCCGGTGGCCTCAAGGATGTACTTCTTGCTCTCGACACCTCCATAGATCACCGGCGCGTGCAGCCCTGCGGCAGACGCCACATCGACAAAGTGTGCGTTGAAAGGTCTCCCGGAAGGGGCCTGCCTGGGCAGGGGCTTCGCGGTGTGGGTCGAAACACCTTGCGCAAGCAATCGTTCGGCAGTCGCAGTCAATGAGATCGCTGATCCGAGCGAGAGTCGCACAAACGTACGCCGTGTAAAGGTCATTCCCGAAACAGTTTCCTCAGTTGGTGATCTGACGCAATTTTTCAATTATCGTCGCGACGCCATCACGAGTAAAGGTTTTGGCGAAAATTTGGTGGACCCGCAGGAGGGCTCCTCGCAACTACGGCTGCACTGGCGGCCTGGGCGGAGTGTCCTCTTCAATCAGTTTGTAGCGGTACCGTTCCCTTTCTTCTTTTGTAGCTTGTTCGCGAAGTTGCGCGAGCCGCTTCAGCAAATCGGGAATCTCGCCCTTCTGCCCGGTTTTCCGGAGCGCTTGAATAAGTCGATATACGGCTGTCTGATCCTTGGGATCGCTGATCAACGCTTTTCTGCACTGGTCAATCGCCGCCTGATATTCTCCGGTCTGCATGTACATCTTGGCCAGGACGGCACGGGCGGGGGCAAGTGTGGGCTGCAAAGCGACAGCTTTCTTTGCCGAGCGCATCGCGAGTTGAAACTCAGGCGTGCCCGGGTCTGCGCCCTTTTGGGACAAGACATCTGCTTGCAAGTACAGCAGAAGCGGGTCGTTGGGATTTCGCGCCAACTTTGACTGCACCGATCGGAGCGCGTGATCAAGATCATTCGCTTGCACAGCCACCAAGCCCTGCGCGGCAGAACTCAATGACTGATTCGGGTTCAATTCATAGGCTCTCTCGAAGTCTGCTTCCGCTTTGTCGTACTGCGCCAGTTGGGCGTATAGGACACCACGCGCCAAGTAAAGATCGTCTGCGTTTGGCTGCAGGGTCAATCCCTCGGTAATCACGTCAATCCCCACTTGAAACGATTCGTGCGCAAAGGAAATGTTGGCAAAATCTAAATAAAGGCTGACGTTCCGCGGGTCAAGCAGCAGGGCTTGCCGAAGCGTGCTCACTGCTTGTGGCGTGTCGCCGGAATCCTCATAGGCATTCGAGGCGAGCTCCAGCGTGTCCGCACGGGGATTGCTGGCTTCAAGCAGCGGCCCCAACGTGGCAAGGGCGTCTTGAGGCTTGTGAACCATCAGTTGGATGGAGGCCAGTAGGTTACGTTCCTGTCGGTCGTCAGGGTGAAGAGCCACCGCCCTCTGAAAGACTGTCACCGCGTCATCAAGTCGTTTGAACTTCACGAGGCAAGTGGCGTATGCATGCAACGCGTCGAGTTGAGAGTCGAGAAGCTCGCCAGCTTTCTCGAAATGAGGGGTCGCCGCAGCGCAGTTTCCCTGCCGATACTCCAACACCGCCAGCATGGCGTGGCCGGTGGGATCGCCGGGACGCAATTGCAGCAAACGATTGAGCAGCGACACTGCATCCCGATTGCCCGCTTGGTACTCTATTTGAGCAGCACCGGCTAGCGCTGCAATGCTGTTCGGCGAAATATTCAGCGCTTGCTGGAACGCCGCCAGGGCTTCTTTGCTATCTCCCTTGCTGGCGAGGGCGATGCCTTGCAGGGTCCACAATTGCGCATTGTTCGGCGATTCTCGCAATGCGGATCGGCTCAACTCCACCGCCTTGTCGAATTCCCTCGCGCGCAACGCCGAGCTTATGGGCTCGATTCGGTTTTCGTGGGTTTGGGAAAAGGCCACGGAATGACAGGACAACAGGACAATCGTTAAACCTAGTTTCCTGAATAGAATCATCACAGATACCGGGCAGACGTAGAAACTCTGCAGCCACAGGATACTTCATCTGGGAAAGCGATTACAGGTAGTGTTTGACGCCGTCGCTCGCTCGCGTTATACATAGGTCCGTTGAGCAAACGATTGCTGAGAATCCTTACGCAGCAGATTGCCTGCTGGACACTTCTCGGGATTTCGGGAATGACGGCCCAGCGGCCAGATCAGGAGATTTCGCCATGAAAACCAAGTCCAGGCGGCAGTTCCTAAAGTCGGCTGCGGTTTCAACTGCGGGTGTATTAGCGATGCGTTCCATTCCCGCATGGGCACAGACAACACCGAAAGAGCCCATCGTCCCTCCACTTTCGGTCTTCGGATACTCAAATGTGCAGCTCCTGGACGGGCCCTTCCGTCAGCAGTTCGAGCAGAACCATGAACTGTTCCTTCATCTCAATGAAGATGGGTTGCTCAAACCGTTTCGCCAGCGTCAGGGGATGCCGGCTCCCGGCCCCGACCTCGGCGGCTGGTATGACAATGCGGACGACTTTAACGAGGAGAATAACTTTCACGGCTTCATTGCTGGACATACGTTTGGTCAATACCTTTCCGGGTTGGCACGCGCCTATGCTGTGACAAGATCGAAGCCAACGCAGGAAAAAGTTCACCGGTTGGTGCGCGCCTTTGCGGAGACTGTAGAGCCCACTGGGAAGTTCTACGTTGACTACCGGCTGCCAGGCTACACATTCGACAAAACCTGCTGTGGTCTCATAGATGCCCATGAATTTGCGGCGGACCCCATCGCGCTAGATGTGCTCAAGCGAAGTACGGACGCCGTTTTGTCCCATCTGCCCGAGAAGGCATTGAGCCGGGCCGAGCAGGAAGCCCGGCCCCATAAGACCATCGCCTACACGTGGGATGAAACGTATACGCTGCCGGAAAACCTCTTCCTCGCGTATCAACGGAGCAGTGACAAGCGCTATCGTGATTTGGCGGTGCGCTTCATCTATCACGAGTACTACGACGCGCTCGCGGAAAACCACAATGCCCTTCCCGGCAAGCACGCGTACAGTCACGTCAACACATTAAGTTCAGCGATGCAGGCCTATTTGATGTTGGGTAACAAAAAATATCTCCGCGCTGCTGCGAACGGACTGCGTATGGTGCAGGAACAGAGCTACGCCACGGGAGGATGGGGACCGAACGAAGCATTTGTTGAACCGGGCAAGGGCCTGCTTGCCGCAAGCTTGGGCACGACCCGCTCCAGCTTCGAGACTCCGTGTGGCGCATACGGGCAGTTCAAGATCACGCGGTACTTGCTAAGGGTGACGCGCGACTCCCGTTACGGTGACAGCATGGAACAGGTGCTGTACAACACGGTCGCCGGCGCCAAACCGATTCTTGCTGACGGCGCTAGCTTCTACTATTCAGATTACAACAGTGAGGGCGCCAAGAAAGTCTATTACAAAGACAAGTGGCCCTGCTGTTCAGGCACTTTCCCGCAGTTGACCGCCGACTATGGCATCAGCTCATACTATCCTGGCAAAGACGGCATCTATGTCAACCTCTTCGTTCCTTCTCGAGTCACGTGGATGCATAACAGCACCCGTTGCACTCTCACGCAGCAAACCTCCTATCCCACATCCAACGCGACGCAACTACAGCTCGACATGGCGCGTCCTGAAAACTTCACGGTCTATCTACGAATTCCCGCATGGACGGACGCGAAAACGCGGATTTCCATTAACGGCAAACGCGCGGAAGGCGACATTCTTCCAGGAAAATTCTTCGCGTTGCCACGAACTTGGAAGAATGGAGATCGAGTGGAGTTTGAAATTGGAATGCCGCTTCGCCTGCAAGCGGTGGACGCGCAGAACGCGAGTACGGTGGCACTGGTCCGCGGGCCGCTTGCCCTCTTTGGCGTTGGCAATCTGCCCGCAAAGTTTACTCGTGCACAGCTTCTCACCGCTGCGGCTGCATCCCAATCTTCAGAAGACTGGCTGGTGCAGACCGATGCCGGGAGAGTGACATTTCGTCCTTTCGCGGCAATCCGTGATGAATCGTATCGCCTATATCAGAACGTACCGGTCGAAATCGCCGACCCAGTCCGCGATTAACCTTGACGTGAGCGGCCTTCGGAGGCTTTCGTCCGGCCGTGCAGTCAATTCCAATTGGTTAGCTTCATCGGTCCGGGCGGAAGAGAGGGGAATTGCTTGTGATTGCCTGCTAAGGCTCGAATACTTCAGGGCCGTTTGCTTGAAGCGCCGCATAGTTGAAACAGCGCAGAATTCTAGAAAACGTTCTCTGCGTTGCATAGCGTGGACTTCCCTCGAAGGAGACCGTATGACTATGGCAAAAGACATGTCGCGAAGGCGGTTTGTGAACTCAGCGATCTCGAGCGCCGCTATTTCATGCATGCCGATGAAAGGGCTCTTTGCCGGCTATGCGGAGAGCGTACGGACAGCGGACCCACTTCGACAGCAAACTGGATCGGTTCTGACCGACAGCGCCGCTTGGAAAGACCAAGGTATCGAGAACCTTGCGAAGTCGCCGTACTCCAGGCTGCACAATGTGCCTGTGCGCGCTGTCACGATCGGTAGCGGTTTTTGGGGCCGCCGGCGCGACACTAATGTCACGAAAAGCATTCCCAGTATGCACGACCTGCTCGAGTCTAATGGCCGCATGATTAATTTCCGCCGACTGGCTGATAAGAGCAAGGGTGATCAGCGAGGGCCCGTTTTTTCTGACTCCGACATTTATAAATGGACCGAGGCGGTGGGGTTCGCGCTGCAATCGGGCGACCGTCCAGAGATGCGATCGATGGCTGAAAAATTCATCGATGATGTTGTCGCTGTGCAGGAACCCAGCGGCTACCTTAACACCTATTACGTCGATGATCGCGTATCGCAGCGCATGCTGACTCAAACGCAGACGACCGGCCATGAACTCTACAACATTGGGCACATGTTGCAGGGCGCTATCGCCTACTATCGGGGTACCGGCGACCGCAAGATGCTGGATGCCGGTATCCGCTTCGTCAATAACTTTCTCCTACCGGATTACGGTCCCGCGCCTAAGAAGCCGATTGTTTCCGGGCACCCGGAGATTGAGATGGGCCTGATCGAGCTGTATCGCATGACCGGTGACAAGCGGCAACTTGATCTCGCAGCCTACATCCTCCAGGGAGACGATCGCCTGCAACTGCCAAAGCCAAGAACAATCTACATGTTCAGCGGGACGCCATTCACATCGCGAACCAAGCTTGAGGGACACGCTGTCCGTGCCATGTATGCTTGCTGCGGCGCGACAGACTACTATATGGAAACGGGCGATCCCGCCTATTGGAAAACACTCAGCACGCTGTGGAACGACATGACGGGAAACAAGATGTACGTTACCGGAGGAGTTGGCTCGCGCGCGGCTGGCGAAGCCTTCGGCGATGCCTACGAACTGCCGAACTATCGGGCCTACGGGGAAAGCTGTGCTGCCATCGGCAACATGATGTGGAACTGGCGAATGCTTGCGGCTACCGGAGACGCGAAGTTCACCGATGTCATCGAAAGGGCGCTGTATAACGGTATCAATTCTGGAATGTCGCTTGACGGTACGCTCTACTGTTATCGAAACCCACTGGCATTCGATCCTTCCAACGGGGACAAGATTAGAAACTCGTGGTACGACACGACCTGCTGCCCACCAAACCTTGAACGCACCTTCGCTTCGCTGCCGGGCTATTTCTACAGCACGAGCGGCGATGGAATCTATCTGCATCTTTACGATAATTCTGAGCTCGATTGGCGCCTGGAAAATGGCACGGCCCTGAAGGTCACGCAGAAGACCAATTATCCTTGGGACGGCAGCGCGGAAATTGCTGTCGTGCCGGCGCAGGTCTCGCATTTCACTTTCTATCTGCGCATTCCAGGGTGGTCCGAGCGCACGCAAGTTTCCGTGAACGGGAAGGCGTTCACGGGCACGAAGCCCGGTGAATATCTGCCGATTCAGCGCCGCTGGTCGCCGGGGGACGTGATTCGTTTGCAAATGGAAATGACCCCGCAAATGATCCAAGCAAATCCTCGTCTCGTCGACGACACGGGACGCGTTGCCATCCAACGCGGCCCTCTCGTTTACTGCCTGGAAGAACTCGACCAGCCGAATGGAGTGGCGCTTACCGATGTGGCTGTGGATTTGGACCAGAAGGCGGGCGCAGTGTTCCACAGCGAGCTCAGGAGCGATTTGCTCGGCGGGGTGCATGTGCTGCGTCACATGGGCGCGGTTTACGACAAAACAAGCTCGAGTGACGCTCTCTACTTCCGCTACAAGAGGGAGCCGGTAAAGACCCGGCGGGTTCCGCTGACCTTCATTCCCTACTACGCGTGGGCGAATCGGCAAGCGACTCCGATGCAAGTTTGGACTCCAGTGCTAAAATCTTCGGCGCTAAACACATGATACGCTTCCCTACTCGGCTGAATTGGCGCGATATGACGGTTTTATCGACTTGTCCCTACCAAACACTCAATCCGCAGTGGGAGGCATTCCAGAGAGATGATCGGGCAACGGGTGGAACAGCTTCTATTCCCTTGTGTTCCCACGCCGAGGAATCAGACGTCTGTAAGTGCTTGATCTAATGGAGCGGCCTATCGGAAATCGAACCGACACCTGAACCTTGGTAAGTCTTGACCGTGCAAGGCGCCGGACTTGAGATTGCAGTTTGATTTTTCTTCCAAAAGTGCGATCTTGTACTTAATATCCCCAAACCGGGACTTGCCGTGTGGTGCACTTCTCGCCGTAAGACACTGGATTCAGACAAGAAAGATTGGTTGCGTGCAGGCGATTTGAAAAAGGAATGCCTAGCCCACAACCAGAATGCCTTCGGCTCCTTCGTATACTGTAAATTGCTGGTTCTAAAAGAAGTGGTCGGGGCGAATGGATTTGAACCATCGACCTCCTGGTCCCGAACCAGGCGCGCTAGCCAGGCTGCGCTACGCCCCGACCGTCAAGCGGAATTGTCCGCCTCACACTTCGCATCCAGATTAGCACAGCTCTCCACCCACGGCTATACGAGGCTTGTCCCATGCCTCGGGCGTGGTGTTCTCTTTGCGCAAAGCCTGCGGTTCGCCGGTTGATCACTTGAAGACCGTACTTTCAATTGACGGCTCCCAACTTACTCACTATTCTTAGCGGACATGGCGCGCTCGCGCGTAATCCTCGCCGTAATATTATCCTTTTCTCTGCCGCAAACATCTCTTTCGCGCGCTTCCTCTTCTTCCCTCGGCGCGATTGTTTACGCCGACCGCGCTCATCTCGGTGCGGGAAATGCTTCTGCAGGTACGACCATTTTCCCAGGCGACAAGTTGCGCACCGAACCAGCAGGCAGCCTCCAGATCCGCGCTGGCGCGGCGCGTCTGTTGCTCTCCGGCTCTAGCAGCGCCACTTTAACTCTGGAAAACGACCGACTCGGCGCCAGCCTCACCACTGGCTCTGCCGTTTTCTCCACCGCGAATTCCAGGGCCTTTACCTTCCATGTCGCCGCGGCAGTAATTCGCCCCAGCACCGACCTGCCCACTATCGGACAAGTCATGGTCCTGAATCCCAAGGAATTCCTGGTCAAGAGCGTTCGCGCCTCGTTGCGCATCGCCGTCGAGGACGACGTGCGCGAGATCCCCGAAGGCGCCTCCTATCGCATCGTTCTCGACCCCGCCGCGGCGGAACCAGAACCGCAAGGACCGCGCGGCGCAGGCGCCAAGGACCACAAGTGGCCTATCAAGAAGCCCAAATTCATCTGGATACCCATCTCACTCGCCATCATCGGCACCGTTTGGGCCTTCCACGAAGCCTTCGAAAGCCCGGACCGTCCTTAACTCCATTTCTCCGCCTCTCCCTTCCTTACAAGGAAGAATGCGGATGCCTGTCTCATATAAATGAATTTGCCAAACTCTTTGAGGCATCCTCCATAAGTTGCAAAAAAAAACACCGCCGGAGAACTTTCGCTCCCCGGCGGCGGTCCTTGTAGCGCGGGTTTATCCCGCCAGATGTAGTGTTGCGACTAGAATTCGTACCGCAATGCGAACTGCATCACGCGCGGGTTGGTCAGCAAGCCACCGTAGTTCCCGAACGAACCGGAAATATCCAGTTCCGGCGCGATGGACTGCGAGTCAAATTTCGTAGCGTTGGTAACGTTGAAAACTTCCCAGCGGAATTGCAGACTATGCCCTTCCGACCACGGCATCCTCCACCGTTTGCTGAGCCCTAGATCGACGCCGAAGAAACCATCTCCCCGGACCTGGTTGCGAGCTCCGGCTTCGCCGGGGAACGGCGAACGGAACTGAGTGATAGCGCCGCTGGGTCCCGCCCCTTCTCCAAAGACGTTTACACTTCCGTCTGGCTGCTTGAACACCCCCGTGTGCACCTTGCCCGTCAGTACCGCCTGTCCACCAAGCTGCCAGTTCGTCGGCCATTGGAAGCCATTAGACACGTTGAACGGAAAAGCCGAAGTCCAGCGGTATAGACCCGAGATCTGCCACCCACCGATGATCGCGTCCAAAGCCCCACCGGCGTTTCTTCCCAGAGACCTACCTTTGCCGAAAGGAAGTTCAATGATCCAGTTGGCGTTGAATTGGTGTGTCGCGTCGTAGTCAGAGACTGCCCGGAGTTGCTTCGGCGACCATGAATTAATGATCTGCCCCCCCAGCCCGCTCCACGCTCCAATACGTTCCGCGTCCGAGGCCAGGTCAATCGACTTCGAGAATGTGTAGTTGAAGTCAAACTGCACGCCGTGTTCCATCCGATGCCGCAAGTTCACCTGCATCGCGTGATAGTTCCCGTTGGACGCTGACCGCCACGCGTACAGCGATGAGTACTGCGGGTTAAAGAAGGAGTTCGGACCACCCTTCGGGAAATAAAGAGTTCCCGAAGCACTTCGTATGCCGAGCAGGTCCAGAATAAAGAGCGCCGTTGTCTCGTTTTGGTTGAATCCGCAGAAAAGGTCATAAGCGGCCACAACCGGATCGGAGGTAAACTTCACGGCGTTGCCGGGAGTACACCTTCGGATACGGTATTGATCACCCGACGCAAGGGGTTGAAGCATGTTCTGCCAATACTGAGCTACGTTCGTCGGTACCATGGAGGAGTTGAAGCTTAGAGAATCCAGCCCCGTCCGGTAGACCTTGGCCAGTGCCGTAGTCGCTGCGAAATAGTCAGTCTTTGACGCAGGATCCACGAGGTCCGAAGGCATCGCCACATCTTCCTGGATTAGCAGCCTGTGCGAAAGGCGACCCACATACGAAACCTCCATCGAAAAACCCTTGCCCAAGTCACGGCCGACCGAGAAGTCCATTGCGTAGGAGTACGGAGTTTTGATGGTGTCATCGAGACCCCAGGCAATTGCGAACCCGCCTGTATCAAGCGTGCTGGGAAAGGTTTGGGGGAACTTCCCCGGAGGTGCCGGAAGGAGGAGTTGATGTCCGTCGCAACCCGCTGCGGGATTATTGATTGCATTCGCCGGGATGACGTGAACATCCGTCAATCGTGGGGCGCAGGACAGGCTTTCGACGCCTGCCGGATTCGTTAGTCCAGTGGATAGGCCGAATGAACCATTTTGGTCAAAGGTGTTCAGCAATCCTCCTCCAATCCGGTCGTAGATAATTGAAAAGCCCGCCCGGATCGTCGTCTTGTCTCCTTCCCCAAAAAGCGACTTGAAGAGGCCCGAATGCGGCCTTGGCGTATAGGCAAAGGCGAGCCGAGGGCCAAAATTATGATAATCCCAGTCGTAGTAGCCCTTTTTGCCGCCATTCGCCGGACCGGCCAAATCGAATTGGACGAGCTTATCCTGGCTCGCCGGGATTCCCTGGGCCATATTTTTTCCACGCTGTAGCAACCAGCCGCCGAGACTGAAGTTTGGCGCGACCTGCAGACCTTTGGTCTCCCACGGTGGCGAAAACAAGGAATACCGCAAGCCGTAGGTCATCGTGAAATTCGGCGTGATCTTCCACGAATCCTGTATATACATTTCGTAGCCGTCGGCCCCGAAGTGCCTTTGTACGGGTGCCCCCTGCGGAAGCACGCTGCCGTCTTTCAGATAGTTATAGGAGGCATCCACTTCCGTCACAATCCCTGTCAATGCAATCACTGGAAAATCGTATGAATTCGCGAAATCTGCGCTGACCGCGGGGAAATTCCACGTGCAACTCGCGTTCACTGCGGCAGTGCATCCGGGATCAAGAAAACTGTTCGTTCCCGCGATTGCGGCGTTGTCCAGCCACGACGCATTGGTCACGCCGTCGCTGAAGGAGCCTGTAGTAAAGTTTCGTGGGTTCCGGATAAACGCCAGGCTGCCGCCAAACTGAAAAGTATGCTTGCCTCTAACCCAGGAAAGATCATCCGAAAAGTTGTGCAATGGGCGCTGGAAGGAACGTGTTCGCGTGATGCGCTGGCTTATTCCCCGGAAGAAAATCCACTGTTCGTTGGAGTCGCCAACATCGCCGATGCTCTCCCGCGTGAAGCCCCAGCGGAAATTGTTAACCAAGGTAGAATGCAGAATCCCCGTATATCCCACGGCAAAACCCTTATTGAAGTTTATGATACTATGCTCGGGTGTCTTTCCCGGGTAAGAGGGGACTCCGAGACTCGCATAGTTGGACAGCGCACCACGCCAAAATATCGAATGATTTCCGTTGGATGTAAGTTTGTAATCGCCTCGCGCGATGTAATACCTGTAGTTCTTTTGGATCGGCCCCCTAAATCGGAAGCCCGAATAGTCGTAACCAAGTCCGTCACCCTGAGTGTTGTCATTCGGCAGAGGAAAAGTCTTGAAGTAGGCAATCATTGCCGAATTCGGACCCACATGCAGAGGATCCATGGTCGCGAGATCGGCTGGAGAAAGCCCCGCAGAACCTGCTGGAACTGTGTAGCTGGCGCCGCTCAGGCCCTGTACGCTGCCTCCCGGGCATGAGCTGGGATCATCGCAGGGATACAGGACCGCGCCGTCACGCAAGGAGGCTGTCGGAACAATCCGCAGCGCGGCGTTTTCCTCGCGCTGGCGTGCCTCCTCATAATTCAAGAAGAAGAAAAATCGGTTCTTCACTAGCGGGCCGCTTAGGGACCCGCCAAATATGTTGCGAATCAACTTAGGAGGTTTGTTTGGCTCGCCATTCTGGAGTTGTGCCTGCTTGATGAAATAATCGTTAGCGCTGGTGTAGGTGTTGCGATTGTACTCGTACGCCGAGCCGTGAAACTGATTGGAACCGCTCTTGGTGACGAGCGATACCTGCCCACCCGACGACGCCCCTTGGTCGGCGTTGTAGTTTGTTGTTGTTACGCGAAATTCTTGTACAGAGTCCAGCGTGACCGGCAGGGCCGCCGTGAAGGCGTAACCTCCCGACGTGTTCACGTCCACGCCATCCAGCGTGATGTTGCTCTGGTCGCTGCGTGCACCATTCACGGAGCCGCTACGCGTGTCTACATCGGCGTTGATATCCGCGCGATTCCCTGTGTATACCACCCCAGCTTGGAGTGATAGCAGGTCGGGAACGTTGCGTCCTTCCATCGGCAATTCTTTCACCTGGTGTTCGTTAAATGCGGTACCGAGCGATGCATCAGTCGTGTTCAGGGCCACGGCCTGTGCCGACACTTCAATCGTCTCGGTCGTCGAGCCGACTTCCAGCGTGGCGTTCACGGTTGCTGGTGAGTTCACCAGCAGCTGGATGGTTTTCTGCTCAAATTTGCGAAATCCGGTCTTCTCGACTGTGACCGAGTAAATGCCAGGAGGCAAGACGAGAAATTCATATTCTCCTCCCTGGCCCGTGGTTGTCTCCCGGTGCACAGCTTGGGCAGCGTTCGCCAAATTGACCTTCGCGTTGCCGATCGCCGCGCCAGACTTATCAGTAATCGTGCCCCGCAACGATGTCGTTCCCGTCTGTGCCCAGGCGCACGCCGTCGCGAAAACAAGAACGACAAAGCCCACCAGAAAATTGCGCTTCATTGAATGTGAATGCATACACTCCCCCTTCGCGCACCATAAATTGAAGATCGAACCAAACTCAAAAGGAAGGTGCCGGAAAATGAGAAGTGGCGCCGACTCGCCGCCGACTCAAGACCTTCAAGGGATAATGTCAATGAGCCCCGGGCAACCTCACCCACCGCTCGACATAAGCTACCGTTGAGCTAGCTTTTAGCCCAGGATGCCTAAGGATGTCAAGTCAAGTTGTTTCGATTCCATCCAGCGTTTTTTACGCGCCGCCGCAGCTCGAATCGGATTCCGGCCTTCAAGCCGGGGGAATCGGGCAGTTCTGCGCTCCGTTTCCGGGGCGATTCCATACCTCTTGCGGCCTTCGGCCCGCTCTCCACCTCTACCATCTTTTCCTTTGACATTTTCTTGTTTGAGCGCATACTTTTTGTTAAGCAAGATTGCGTTTAGCCTTGCAGCATCCTCTCCCCCGCGAACTGATCGGATTTCTCTGGCTTCTCTTCTGCCTTAACGCGTTTTTTTCCCTACGATTGCGCACTCTTTTGCAATAATGCGCACTTCTGCGGAAATTCAGCCCTTTAGAATCAAGCATTTACGCACTCTTTGGCGCGACCACAAACAAGCAAACCTTTTGAAATCAGATAGATCCGCACTCTTTGCGAAAAACAGGGGGGTGGGGGGTGCGCCTTCGTCAAAATCTAAGCAGACTCTTACTCTTGAGGTTTCGGCAACATGCGGCGGCCGCGGGCCTAACTTATAGAAATCAATTGAGATGCAAGAGCTTAGCCTCAGTGATGGCGGGAATCGCCCGAATCGGCTCGAGAATGACTGACGACACTTTCCCGTCCACTCGCACAAGCGAGACAGCGTCCGCGCCGCGTTGCGCCTCCCGTCGTCCAAGAGCAAACGTGGCGATGTTGACACCAAGCTTGCCAAGCGTCGTTCCGATCTGGCCAATGACTCCAGGCTCGTCACGGTTTCTCAAATAAAGGATTGTCCCCTCGAGTTGCGCTTCGAGGGGAATTCCTTCGATCTGCAGTACACGCGGCGAGCCGTCGTGCAGGACCGTGCCTTCCGCGGTAAAACCTTGTGCCGCTCCGGTTTTTTCGGGCAGCGCGGAGACTTCCAGAGTGTTTGAAAAGCCATGCTCGCGTCTTCGAGTCTCCTCCTCCACGGTCAGGCCTCTTGCCGCCGCCACAGCCGGCGCATTGACCACGTTCACCTTTTCGTCCAGCACTGCGTTAAGCACACCTGCAAGCACGGCGCTGCGAAGGAGATGGGTTCCTACCTCAGCCACTTCGCCCGCATACCGAATACGAATCCGCGCCGGCCGCGTCCCTGCCGCTTGCGAAACCAGCGACCCAAGCCGCTCCGCCAATTCCAGATACGGTCTCACGCGCCGATATTGGTCCGGCGAAAGCGCCGGCAGGTTCACGGCGTTGCGAATCACTCCTTCCACAAGATAATCCCGGATCTGTAACGCAACCTGTGTACCCAGCTCTTCTTGCGCCTCCGCCGTGGAGCCTGCTACGTGCGGTGTGGTGATTACGTTCGGAAGCCCGATCAACGGACAATTTTTCGGCGGCTCTTCCGCAAAGACATCGAGCGCGGCTCCCGCGACGTGGCCGCTCTTGATCGCCGCCGCCAGATCCGCCTCGTTGATCAGCTCTCCGCGCGCCGCATTGATAATGCGCACGCCCTTTTTCATTTTCGCAATGGATCCGGCGTTGATCATGTCCCGCGTTTGCGGGCTAACGGCCGTGTGCAGCGAAATAAAATCACATTCCGCCAGAAGTTGCTCGAGCGGCACGAGTTCCACGGACAGTTCCCGCGCTGCCGCTTCGCTGATGAATGGATCGTATGCAACGACGCGCATATCGAATGCTTCCGCCCGCGACGCCACTTCGCTGCCGATGCGCCCGAGACCGACAAGACCCAAAGTTTTGCCGCGCACTTCGGCGCCCGAGGATGATTTTTCCCAGCGGCCTTCGCGCATGGCCGCATCAAATCTTGGAAGCTGGCGAACCAATGCCAGCAGCAGAGCAAAAGTATGCTCGGCAACACTGACGGAACTTCCTCCAGGTGTGCTCATCACCAGAACGCCGCGCTTCGTGGCCTCATCCAGGTCGATGTTGTCAACACCCACGCCTGCCCGGCCTACGGCGCGCAATTTTTTCCCTCGGTCCAGCAATTCCACGTTGACTTTCGTCGCGCTGCGCACAATCAACGCGTCCGCATCGGCGATCTCCGCGTTCAGTGAATCTTTGGTCGCCAGCACGACGTTCCAGCCCGGCTGCTCTTTCAGCAGTTGCACGCCCCGATCGCTGATCTTATCCGCTACGATAACTTTCATTTATTCCTTTCTGATCCCGATTCCAATCAGCCGGACGCGCCAAAAAGCGCGATTCTCTTGCCGGAGAAGAGTTCAAAAGTAGCGAGCCGCAGCTTTAGTGTCAAATCATCAAGCCAAAAAGAAAAGAAGACCGGTGCTTGGCGACCGGCCCTCTCTAGACGTGTCTTGAACGGCGTAGTTTACTTCTCGATGACAAAAATTATCGGAGGGAGCTGCGTATTTTGCATGTAGACCAATCTGCTTGGTGAAATCAAGATGGTGGTGGTCGTGCCACCTCCGATGTTGCCCGTACCATCCGGTGCGAACGCGAAGGTGTAGTTGAACGTACTATTGGGGACGAGAACGCCGTTTCCGTCGTTCGCTTGGTCCGATGTGACAGCGGTCGTTGCCGTAGAGCTGTCTGCGGTGAGTGTGCCGGTCTCCACCAGGCCGAAAGGACTTAGCGGGGTCTCGGTGCCAAAGAAGTAGGCCCCGGAGAAAGAAGCATTGCTGAACGGACCTCCCGTTTGTTGCTCAAACTTCCCGATCTCCGAGAACGGCCCCGTGCCCACGACGAAGCCTTGATTCTGCGCGCTGAGGTAAAGCACCGGGGGTGGATTGAGACCCACACCGCTCAGTGTCACGCGCCCATTCGGCGCCACCGAGTAAGTTCCAGTGGTTACGGTTTGCGTGGTGAAGATGCCTTCGATGTTTTGAAATATGTGGAATGAGGTCAGATTCCCCGTTCCGTCCGCGCTGGCCAGTGCAAGGACTGCGTCATGCCCCATGTTGCTGGAATCGCCCGAGAGATGAAAGACCGCCGTGCCATTCAGGGATAAAGTTGTAAATGCTGTGGCTGATCGCTGCGCCTCTCCGCTGAAAATCGGAGCGAGAGCAAGGCTATCGGTGGTTACAAAAAATGCGTCCGAGCTGTTGATCATATACATAGCGAGATGATTGGTCCCGCCCACAGTGATGCCCACCGACATGGTCCCGCGGCCATTGGGCCCGACGCTGTAGCTCGCGCCGGCAATCGGCGTATTGGCGCTCAAAGTGCCGCCTGCATCAGAATCGAAAGCACCAGCGGTAATGGCACGCAGTCCATCGGGAGTAAAGGTTCCCGCAACCGCAAAACGAACGCCTCCGCCATCCTGCCCGTAAAACCCAAACGCATAAGGGCCCGAGAATTGAGTGTTCGAGAACGAAGCGGGATCTTGCAAGCGGATCTCTCCGACGGCAGCACGCGTTCCCGTGCCCGTGGCGTCGTCAAATTCCTCAATCCAACCTTTGTTGGCAATTCCTGGAGTGCCGGCGATGGAGCCCAAAGCGAAACGTAATGTAGTTGTTGTCCCCGTGGAATTGACCAGCGTCATGCACCCGCGATTATCGGAGCCGACCGAATAGGAGCTCCCCGCCGAGAGGATAGTCAAGTTCGTCTGTGGACCCGAAGATCTGTTGATGTCCTCCAGGCCGACAGTTTTCGCGATATTTCCGGCGCCGTCTGCGTCAAAGCTGCCGGCGATGCCTACTGGTCCATTAGCGTCGAAGCCTCGCAAGAGGAAGGCGTACTGGCCTTTCAGCAGAGCTTCGTTCCCCGTCCCACAGGGACCCGTAACAGCGATTAGTGCCGAAATTGATTCTGTGGTATCAGCAACGGCGGTCGCGACGATCGTTACACCAGCCGGGGCGGGCATACTGGCAGGGGCAGTGTAAGTTACGGCAGTACCGCTCGAAGTGCTGGCCGAAGAAAGAGTGCCGCATGTGGGCGAGCAGTTTGATCCGTTCTGCATAAGGGACCAGGAAACGCCGCTATTGCTGGCATCGTTGGAGACTGTTGCCGTGAACTGCTGTGTTGTTCCGAGCAAGACATTCGCCGTAGTTGGCGACACAGAGACAGAAATGGGCGGTGTCACCGTCACCGTGGCGGCTGCAGATTTCGTTGAATCGGCCACGGACGTTGCAGTTAGCGTCACCTGAGCGGGTGTCGGCACACTAGCCGGCGCGGTGTAGGTTGTGGATACTCCGCTCGCTGTATTTGCCGGATTAATCGTGCCGCACGAAGGTGAGCATGCCGTTCCGCTCTGCGTAAGAGTCCAGGAAACGCCTTTGTTGCTCGAGTCATTTGTCACCGTCGCCGTGAATGGTTGGGTTTTGTTCACATTGACGCTGGTGGTCGTCGGCGCGACGGAGACTGTCACCCCTTTGATGGCTGCTGTAGCGGTGGCCGAAGCGGTGGTGTCGGCTACGGAAGTGGCCACGATGGTCACATCCGCGTTCACTGGAACACTTCCAGGTGCCGTGTACGTTGCCGCAGTCCCGCTAGGAGTCGTTGCTGGCGCAATGGTCCCGCAACCCGGTGAGCACACTGTCCCACTCTGTGTCAGCGTCCAACTCACTCCCTTATTGCCCGCTTCGTTCGTTACTGTCGCTGTGAATTGCTGCGTTCCTGTCACTGGCACATTAGCAGTCGCCGGTAAAACGGAAACAGCGATTGGAGGCGTGACGGTCACTGTGGCGGCTGCGAATTTCGTCGTGTCCGCCGCCGAGATCGCAGTAACTGTCACTTGCGCCGGGCTTGGCACCGCGGATGGGGCGGTATAAGTCATGGCCACACCGCTCGCGGTGCTTGCCGGACTCATTGTTCCGCAACCCGGCGAGCACGGTGTCCCGCTCTGCGTCAGTGTCCAATTCACGCCCTTATTGCCCGCATCATTCGTCACTGTCGCCGTGAATTGCTGAGTCTTGTTTACGTTGACGCTGGCACTCGTCGGTAAGACGGAGACAGCAATGGCAGGCGTGACGGCTACTGCGGCTGTCGCCGATACCGTTGTATTGGCCACCGATGTCGCGACGACCGTCACATTCGGATTCGCGGGCGCCGTTGCCGGTGCCGTATAGCTGGCAGGACTGCCGCTCGCGGTAGTCGCCGGTGCAATCGTGCCACAATTGGGCGAGCACACTGCTCCCCCTTGCGTCAGCATCCAACTCACGCCCTTATTGCTAGGATCATTTGTCACTGTCGCCGTGAATTGCTGGGTCGTGTTCGCAGTGACATTGGCGGTTGCCGGAGAAACGGAAACAGCAATTGGAACCGTGACAGTCACTGTGGCCAGCGCGGACTTTGTCGTGTCCGCCGCCGAGATCGCAGTAACTGTCACTTGCGCCGGGCTTGGCACCGCGGATGGGGCTGTATAGGTTGTACCCGCGCCGCTCGCTGTGTTTACCGGGCTAATCGTTCCGCAACCCGGCGAGCAGGGCGTTCCGCTTTGCGTCAGTGTCCAATTCACTCCCTTGTTGCTCGGATCATACGTCACCGTCGCGGTGAATTGCTGCGTCTTCGTCACATCGACATTAGCGGTCGTCGGGGAGACGGACACGGCAATAGGAGGCGTCACCGTGGCTGTGGCCGTCGCGGACTTTGTGGCGTCCGCTGCGGATGTTGCCACCACACTCACATTCGGATTCGCTGGCACTGTTCCCGGCGCGGTGTATGTCGCCGCGCTCCCGCTGGAAGTCGTTGCCGGTGCAATGGTTCCGCAACTTGGTGAGCATGGTGTCCCGCCCTGCGTCAGGGTCCAGTTGACGCCCTTGTTGCTCGGATCATTCGTCACCGCCGCCGTAAATTGCTGCGTTGTGTTCACCGTGACGTTCGCCGTCGTCGGCGAAACCGAGACAGCAATGGGGGGCATGACGGTCACTGTGGCCGTCGCGGACTTTGTGGTGTCTGCTACTGAGATCGCATTAATCGTTATCTGGGCGGGGCTTGGTACCGCAGACGGCGCCGTGTAGGTTGTGGCTGCGCCGCTTGCCGTGCTTGCAGGAGTAATCGTTCCGCATCCCGGCGAGCACGGTATCCCGCTCTGCGTCAGCGTCCAATTCACGCCCTTGTTGCTCGGATCATTCGTCACCGTCGCGGTGAATTGCTGCGTTGCGTTCACGCTGACACTCGCGCTCGATGGGGAAACGGTGACACCGATAGGAGGCGCAACTGTAACTGTGGCCGCCGCGAATTTTGTTGTGTCCGCAACCGAGGTCGCAGTAACCGTCACCTGCGCCGGGGTTGGCACTGCAGACGGTGCTGTATAAGTCGTGGCTACGCCGCTCCCCGTGTTTACCGGACTAATCGTTCCGCAACCCGGCGAGCACGGTGTCGCGCTCTGCATCAGAGTCCAACTCACACCCTTGTTGCTTGGGTCATTTGTTACCGTCGCGGTGAATTGCTGAGTGCCTGTCACACCGACACTGGCTGTCGCCGGTGAAACCGACACTCCCACTGCCGCAGTGACCGTAACGGCCGCGGTCGCGGACTTTGTCGTATCCGCTACCGATGTCGCCACGACCGTAACATTTGGATTCGCCGGAATAGTGGACGGCGCCGTGTAGCTGGCCGGACTACCGCTCGCGGTCGTCGCCGGCGCGATCGTGCCACAGCCGGGCGAGCACACTGCTCCCCCCTGCGTCAGTGTCCAACTCACGCCCCTGCTGCTTGGATCGTTCGTTACCGTCGCCGTGAATTGCTGCGTCGCGTTCGCATTGACATTAGCGGTGGCCGGGGAAACCGACACTCCCACTCCCGGCGTCACCGTAACTGCTGCAGTCGCGGATACGGCCGTATTCGCCACAGACGTCGCTACGATTGTTACATTCGGATTCGCCGGCACCACAGACGGCGCTGTATAAGTTGTTGCTGCACCGCTCGCGGTGTTTACGGGGCTAATCGTTCCGCAACCCGGTGAACACGGTGTCCCACTCTGCGTCAGCGTCCAACTCACGCCCTTGTTGTTCGGGTCATTCGTCACCGTCGCCGTGAATTGCTGCATTGCGTTCACACTGACATTCGCAGTCGTCGGCGAGATGGAGACAGCAATGGGGGGCAAAACGGTCACTGTGGCCGTCGCGGACTTTGTGATGTCTGCTACTGAGATCGCAGAAACCGTCACCTGCGCCGGGATTGGCACCGCTGACGGTGCCGTATAAGTCGTGGCCGCACCGCTCGCCGTGCTTGCCGGACTAATCGTTCCGCAACCCGGAGAGCACGGCGTCCCACTTTGCGACAGCGTCCAATTCACTCCTTTGTTGCTCGGGTCATTTGTCACCGTCGCGGTGAATTGCTGCGTTGCGTTCACGCTGACATTCGCCGCCCCCGGTGAAACCGACACTCCCACTCCCGTCGTGACCGTGATCGTCGCGGTGGCGGATACTGCCGTATTGGCCATGGATGTTGTGACAACCGTGACATTCGGGTTCCGCGGGACGGTTGACGGCGCGGTGTATGTCGCCGCGTTCCCACTGGGAGTCGTTGCCGGTGCGATGGTCCCGCAGCCCGGTGAGCAGTTGGCCCCGCCCTGCGTCAGTGACCAGCTCACGCCCTTGTTGTTTGGGTCGTTCATGACTGTGGCGGTGAATTGTTGAGTGCCGAGGGTGGCAACACTTACGCTGGCTGGATTGATTGCGACCTGGATGGCCGGGACCGTAATGATTGCCGATGCCGCCTTAGATCCGTCCGCGACTGAAGCGGCTGTGATGGTCACCGTCAAACTGGTCGAAGGTGGGCTCGGTGCCGTGTATGTCGTGGGTACGCCACTGGGTGTTGACGCGGGAGAGACGCTCCCGCACTGCTGCGTGGAGCATGTCACGGTCCAGCTGACTCCCTTACCGGCCGAATCGCCTGTGACGGATGCCGTAAGCTGCGCCGAAGTGCCGGGAGCTACAGTTGTGCTTGAGGGCGTGACAAGGACGGAAACGGGCGTGGGCGCGGGTGCCGGCGTCGAGTTGGCCGCGCATCCAGCGAGAATCGGCAAGGCGCACTGCAAGAGCAGATATGCCTTTTTCATTTCACACCCCGGCACGAAGTTCCTTCCGTTTCGGAACCCTGGGCCGGAGAGGAGGGCGGAAGAGCGGGGACCGGAAAACGGAAAACTGTAGAGCCTTAAAAACGAGGCCTCGGTGGGCTGGAGGATGCGGACCCTCGTTGCTTGGCCGATTCTGCCACGCACCTTCCACCGGCCAATAAGGGATTTACCTGAATGGAGGGTCGGTGGTTTATCCGGTGTGTGAGGAGATTCCTGGAAGGCTTGAAGTTGAGGATGCTGGCCCTGCACATGAGTGACCGCTTTCGGTGTTTGCCGGTGCCGGCCCGCCCTCTGCTATAGTCGGTGAACGAGGAGAAGCCGATGAGTCTTGCGGAAAAAATTCAGAAAGACCTGGTCGACGCCATGCGTGCCAAAGATGAGCTGCGCCTCAGCGTCCTGCGGGGGATCAAAGCGGCCATCAAGCACAAAGAAGTCGAAAAAATACGCGCCCTCGACGACGCCGAGTCCATTCAGATTCTCCAAACGCTTGTAAAACAGCGCAAGGAATCGATCGAGCAGTTCACCAAGGGCAACCGCCCGGAACTCGCGGGCAAAGAAACCAAGGAGCTCGCCATTATCGAATCGTATCTGCCCGCGGGCGCGAGCGAAGCCGAAATGGACGCAGCAATCGCCAAGGCCATCTCCGAATCCCGCGCGAATTCCATCAAGCAAATGGGCGCGGTTGTGAAAGCCGCGAAGGCCGCCCTCGAAGGCAAGACCGTTGACGGCAAGGTTCTCAGCGATCGCGTGCGCGACCGCCTCTCGAAACTCGGCTGAGCTTCGCATCATTCCTTCCGCATGCCGCTCCCTGAAAACATCGCGTTGCGCTTCACGGAAGAAGACGCCGGCTATGTCACAGTGCGGCCGGTTGTGAAGCAAACGTTTCGCCTTGCCGAACTCGCGGATATGGTAGTCAGCGTGACGGGCAAAAACGCCGCCCGCGTGCAGCAAATCTTCCGCGCGGGCACTGTCGTCTACAACGGTCATCGCTACTGGTGGGACGGTTTCGCTTCCAACGAAATCGAAGTCGCCGGACTTCTCGCTCGTTTTCCGGATGACGATCCCGCGCGCCCGTTCAACTCTGCCCAGGTCACTTCAGTCTCTCTCGAAATAGGTGGCGGCGCACAGCGATCTCTGGTTGGCCTTGCGCGCGACGAGGCGTCAGCGAAGAAATTGTTTCAAAAGCAAAGTCCCTGGGAGATCCTGCTCACTGCGGCGAAAGACTCAACTCCTCGCTACGAAAAATATTCTCACGCGGAACGCGCCGATGTCTTTCGCGTCCATCTCTCCTTTGAAGTGGCTGCCTCGCTGATGAAACAAATGCTGGACGCTTCGCCGCGCGCTCTTCGCAAAAAACTGGCTGCCTTACAGCCTCCCGCGGCGATACTATTCTTCATTCCTCGGGCGAACTCCGCCAGAGAGCAAGCTCCGCCATAGGATCGGAGTAGCGATGAATCTTGGTTCGGATTCCAGCGCCCGCAATAACTATGCGCTTGCTATGCTCCGCATCGGCGTAGGGATTTTTTTCCTGATCTTCGGTCAGTACAAAGTTTTCGGCACTGCATTTACTCTTCACGGCGGCTTTCAATTCTGGATCAACAAGTTCCTCGAAGGCGGAACTTACCCCTTCATGGCGCCCATTCTGCGCGGCTTCGTTCTTCCACACGCCACTGCCATCGCCTTCCTGGTAGCTTATGGCGAATTAGCAATCGGGACCGCGCTCGTTCTCGGCGTCTTCGTCCGCTCCGCAAGTCTCTGCGGTCTGATTTTCATGCTCACGCTGCTCTTCTCTTCGGACTACCCCGGCGCGGGAGCGGCCTTCTGGCAATACTTCGGCGCGAGCCTCAGCCATTCGGTATTTGCGCTCTGTTTCGCCGCGTTTCTGATGGGACACGCGGATTCCGTCTGGTCGGTGAAAGCCCTGCGAAAAAATCATGCGGGCGCTGGCGCGAGTGAAAATCAGTGAGCCGCGGGTTTTAGCACCGCGGTATTACGTTCGTCACTTGCGATGATGCGATAAAGTTTTTTCAAATCCTCGACTTTGCTCAGCGGCACGCTTAACTCCTTTACCTCAAACGTCCGCGTGTACTTCAAGGTGTTTCCATTCACTTCCGTCTTGCTGTGATAGCTCGCGAAACTGTAGTCCGCGTTCACCGGCGGCGGCAAATCGTCGACCTCGTAACCTGCCGGCAGCGTGATTTCAAAGCTGTCCGAGTCCCGCGATGGCCCGTCAAACTCGACGGGATATTTTCGCGGCTCTTTTGTTTCCAGCAGATCACTCGACTTGTTGCCAACGAAGCGGGGGCGAACCAGCAACAAGTTTCCCGCCGGCTTTGCATAATTCTGGGCCACCACCGAGTAATTGTACAAAAACGGCTGGTCTGTGAGTTGCAGGTTGCCGACACTCGCCTTCGTAATTTGGAAAGTTGCGAGCGAATGCGAGAGCAGTGTCTCAATCGGCTTGATCCTGTCGGTATCTTTTGTCACTGTTCGCAGAGCCCATCGCTGGGACCAGGCACGGTCGCCCACGCGCGTCTCCTGCACTTCGCCGCTCAACGTCCCAGTGGCGCTCAAGTTAAGCTTGGCGGTCCTCTGAATTCCGTTCATGGCTGGCGGCAATTCCGGAAGCGCAATCAACTCGCCGCCATCCGGTGTCACCAGCAGTCCGTAATTCGCTTGCAGCGCGCCACTAAGCTGTCCAAAGGGAGTCAATTCGTCCGTCGGGTCAAAGAACAAGATCTTGCCGAGCTTCGGGTGCGCGGCTGTGGCAACGAGCGAGCCCTCGCTGACTCCATCAGGCAGTTTGATGGCAACGATGACGTGATCGAATCCGCCCATGTGAGCCGGCGTCTCAGGTGTAACGGAACCACGCTCGGAATTAATGACCACGTAATACGAATCGATGCCGATCTCGTGCAGCATCGCTCCCATCAGTGTTGCTTTGTCCTTGCAGTCACCGTAATGGTGCGCGAACACTTCCGCGGCCGGATGCGGTTGCCACCCTCCGATCCCCAACTCAATCGCTACGTAACGGATATCCCGCTGCGCAAACTCTCCAAGGGCCTTCATCTTCGCGGCTGGAGTGCTCGCGGAAGCCGTCAGCGACGCCGCCTTTTGTTTCAGTTCCGGAGAAGCATCCCGCCGTCCGCTGGTCAGCCCCTGGTACCAAATCCCCATTTGCTTCCAGTTCTGAAATCCCTGGTTTTGCGCGGAACCTCCTGACGGAAAAAATGAAACGATCATCTGGCCGGCCACGCCTTGCCAGGGCGGCATACTGTCTTCGTGCTTGATCCCCTTAATGTCGCTCACGATCCATTGTGACTGGTTTCCCGATTGCGCCGGTTTCACTTCCGGATAATTCATCCACGTGGCTTTGTATTCCCAGCCTGCCGGGAGCTGCAACGTATAGTGCGCTTCCCGCACGGGGTTCGCTTCCTGAAAACGCCATACGTCCTGCAAGACAAAGGGCTGTAATTCCTTCTCGTACTCGTATCCCACGATGTTCCCCACGTCTGCAGCGGGGATGCGCAGGAGTTTGTCTTTTACATCGGAGACAAGTTCGCTGCCGTCCACTTTTGGCAGCGAGATTTCTACGGCCTCTTTATCTTTCACTTCGTAGTCTTTGCCCTGCGCGGGAATGCACCATCCGCGCAAGCCGGTGATCTTTGAATGGGAGTTGTACGAGACTGTCACGGTGCCATACTCGCGGCCGCCCGGGCGCAGAATCTTGTAGGCTTCGCGAACAGTAATTTTGAATTTGTCCGCGGATTGTACCGTTACGATTCGCTCGGAATAGAGCAGCACCGCGTCTGTCTTCTCATCGTGCGCCGGCAAGGGCGCACTAACGAGCGCGTGCATCCAAGCGGGAGCGTCTCCCGCCGCACACGGCGGCACACCTGCAAGACAGCCCATCACAACTAATGCAAAACAAAGCAGTACGCGCCACATTTTACCTACTCGCAGCCGACGCGCCGGGCTGCAACACAATCTGTTGCTCATCTCCCGTCCTCACAACTTGAAAGAAATTCCTGAGCGTCGGATAAAGTTTCTGATCGAGCATTAACAAATCCATATTCAGCCGTCGTGTTACGTGAAGTGTGCCTTTGTTGTCTTCCGCTTTCAGGCTGTACAGAGCGGCCTTAGCGTCGAGCCCCTGTACCGGCGGCAGGCTGCTCACTTGCCAGCCCAGCGGCAGGTCGATCGTCACATCATCGATTTTTGTTGATGGATAAGAAAAATAGATCGGGTGAACGCGACCGGCATGTTCGAATGCATGCTTTTCGGGCGCGCTGAAGAGCCCCACGGGCACGAGCGCCCGCCGCCCCGCTCCCGAAACCCAGCCGGGAACTTTCAGATCGAACTCGGCAACCAGTGTCGGAGTCGAACTCCCCCAATCCGGCTGGTTTGCCAAATCCACGTCGATTCCCACAGGGATGTATTCCTTCACCTGATCCTCGAGAAACTTCTTCCGGTTGGTCGCATCTTCGTTCCGCTCTTCGATTCTCCGCCAGAGCGCTTCCAGCCCGGAAAACGTGACTGTCAACTTTCCCTCCAGCGCTCCAGTCTCCGTCAATTTCAAGTCGGCTTTCCGCTCGATTCGCGAATCGGAACTCGGCGGCAGCGTCGTGGTCACCCAGCTTCCGCCCTCTTTGTCGAGTCGCAATCCCATTACTCCGGTTTCGGGCCACGAGAGCAATCCAAACGGAGCAAACGCCGTTGCCGGATCGCAGTACGTGTCCTTCCCGTTCAACTTCACCAGCACTACGTCACCGTTCAATTCGAACGCGTTCATTATCTGCGGCTTGAAGAAATACTCGCTGCGCGACGAAATGTACACGGAGTACGCCTCGAATCCTGCTGCTCTCGCCAACGCCAGAAACAGCCAGTTGATCTGGCGGCCATCTCCGTAACCCCGCTTCCACAGATCCTCTACGTTATTTATTTCTTTCTGCTTTTCGCGCTTTTGCTCCTGCTCGGTCTTCTCCGCCTCCCAGGAAGTATTTCGCAGCTTTTGCACTTTCGCGTAGATCTTCCCCAGTTTCACTTCCGGCGTGTCGCTCGGCGCGACGATTTCCGCCACAGCCTCCTCCATCGCTTTGCGCTTTCCGGTAAAACTCTCCACCCTGTCGTTCAGCTTCTTCCCTTCTTTCTTCCAGAATTTGTCCGGCTCTTTTTCCGGAATACCGTCGCTGTAAACGAAATCCACGCGAAATTTCAGTTCGTTCTGCGGCGGCATGTAGTCTTCAATCTGAAATGCAGGAATATTCTGTGACTCCAGGCGGACGTAACCTCCTTCATCCTTCGGTGCGGCGGTTCCCGCCGGCAGACCGGCCGGCCAGCTCCAGCGAAGAGCAAAATCCGAGTTTGGTTTCAGGCTGAATTTGCCGCGTTTAGTAAAAAGCTCTTCGCTAAGAATCCATCGGGAGTTGTAAACGTAACCTTCGTGCAAGTCATAAGTGTAGTGATACTCAATGATGCTGCCCACTTGCACATCCGGCAAAGTGAAGGTTTTCGCCAGGAATTTTACGCCCTTCGCCTTCACAATGGTCTTGTCGAAAGCTTTCCCCTCGAAGTTCACGATCGAGCCATCCGGTCGGATTGTCCGGGCCTTGATGCCGTGGATGTCTCCCTCTTCCTTGAAGAAAGGAATCTCTACGTCGGCGTACTTTCGGCCTTCTTCCGTAAGAATCTTGATTCTCGCGTAATTGTATTCGTGCGGCGTGTGGGTGTTGTCGTCCCGGTCCACCTGGCGGTACAGATAGACCGCGGGAGCCCCTGGCGCTTTCGGCTCGCTGGCCATCTTTAACTCTTCCTGCGAGATAGGCTGCCATTCGTCGCCGGCACTTACGGGATGAGTGGGGCGCACGGCGCCCAAAACGGCCAGTAGCAAAGCGAGCAGGAACAGGCGGCGGTAGCTCATGATAGTTCTCCCAGCTTGCATCAGCAGAATCACGGTATTCGACGGACCACGGGGAAGGATCCGCAGGTGGCTCCCATGTGAACCGGCTGCAATGCGGCCACCGGCGCCCGGAACGGTTTCGCGTTTGTCCGCGACGTCAAGAGGTCACATCCCATGGGCTGTTGCCTACCTGAGCAACATATATCGGCGGCCATTATAGGGACGCTCTTCTATCCGTCAATAGGGCATAGACCTGAGAAAAAGCGGCCCCTCCGACGGCTAGGATTCGCTTCCCCGCCTGGCCCCCCTGCGGCATAATCCCCCGCACAGGGGCGGCATCGTCATCAAATTGCGGCAAATAGGGAGGCTTCATTGAGCGAACAAACTGGGGGGCGCGAAAAGGCATGGAGTTCGACGGCGCCACCAGGTGAATTCCGCACCTATATATCGGCCGAAGAAAGTCCAGGGGAATTCACCACCCGGGCGATCGTCCTTGGGGCACTTTTCGGGCTGCTGTTCGGCGCCGTGACCGTCTACGTTGGCCTGCGCGCCGGGCTTACGGTTTCCGCCTCGATCCCCATTTCCGTACTCTCCATCAGCATCCTTCGTGCCTTCGGCCGTTCCACCATCCTTGAAAACAATATTGTCCAGACCACTGGCTCGGCAGGCGAATCGCTCGCCGCGGGCGTCATGTTCACCATCCCTGCGCTGATCTTTCTCGGTTTCGGCTCCGAATTCACGTTTTGGCGGATTTTCCCATTGGCTTTGCTAGGTGGGTGGCTCGGCGTGCTCTTCATGGTGCCGCTGCGCCGCCAACTGATCGTCAAAGAACACGGAAATTTGGCGTTTCCCGAAGGCACAGCATGCGCCGACGTGCTTGTCGCAGGGGAACGTGGCGGCTCCTTCGCAGGCCGCGTTTTCTGGGGCCTCGGGCTCGGCGGCGTTTACACCTTCCTGATGAACACGGTGCAAGCGTGGACCTCACAGCCCGAGGGCCGGCCCAGTTGGTTTCCCGGAGCGAGTTTTCGCGCGGCTATAACCTCCGAATATCTAGGAGTCGGCTATATCATTGGTCCGCGGGTTGCCGGCATCCTCTTCGCCGGAGGCATCGTCTCCTGGCTGGTCATGATGCCCGCCATCAAATTTTATGGCCAGCTTGCGGGCAACACGCCGATTTATCCCTCCACCATTCCCATCCCTCTCATGACGCCGGATGACATCTGGCGCAGCTACATTCGACCGATGGGCGCAGGCGCCGTCGCCGCTGCTGGATTGATTACCCTATTGCGCACTCTGCCCACCATCATTTCAGCATTGCGCGCGGGATTGAAAGACGTGCGTGCCGAGGGCGCTGATACCTCATCCTCGGCTTCTAGAATTGACCGCGACGTCCCCATGCGCTGGGTCATTGTCGGCTCTATCCTCATCATTGCCATGATGTGGGCGCTGCTGACGTTTCATCCTATGAAGGGCGCGAATACGCAGTGGTACCACAATCTTCTGGCCGGTATTCTCGTCACCGTCTTCGGCTTCCTCTTTGTTACCGTGGCGGCGCGCATCAGCGGGCTGCTCGGCAATTCCTCCAACCCGGTCAGCGGCATGAGTATCGCCACGCTCATGGCTACGTGCGCGATCTTTTTTGTGGCCGGGTGGACGGCGCCTAATTACGAAGTGCTGGCATTGATGATTGGCGGAGTGGTCTGCACGGCTGCGGCAATTGCCGGCGCCACCTCGCAGGACTTGAAGACCGGCTACCTCGTCGGCGCCACGCCCTCCTATCAGCAATTGAGCCTTCTCGTGGGTGTTACGGTTTCCACCATCGCCATCGGGACAACTTTGAATCTGATGAATAAAGGTTTGGAAAAATATATCCCCACGGAAATACCGGTCAACCTCCAGACTCTGCCAGAGGGCGTCAAAGTCGAAAGAGACACTTTTACCCATCAAGGAAAAACTTATGTGCTGATCAATTCCTTGAGCTCGCATGAGATTCCCGATGGCGAGTATCTCTACGATCCATCGACAAAGAAAATCGAGTTCCAGTGGGCGCAGGGCATCGGCAGCGATAAGGCTCCGGCTCCCCAGGCCCGGCTGATGGCCACCGTGATACATGGCATTCTGAATCAGCGATTGCCTTGGCGTTTGGTTTTGATGGGCGTTGCCCTGGTCATCGCCGTGGAGGTTCTGGGCGTTCGCTCCCTGGCCTTTGCAACCGGATCGTATCTTTCCATCGCCACGACTGGGGCGATGTTTGCCGGCGGTCTTGTCCGCGCGCTGGTCGAAGCAACTACGAAGAAAAAAGACGAAAGCGAAGCCAGCCCGGGCGCACTCTACTCCAGCGGACTCATCGCCGCGGGAGGTGTCTTCGGGCTGCTTGGCATCATCATCGCTCTTCTGCAAGACCCGGAAATCTCCAATCGCGTCCCTCATTTCCTCACATCCATTCTTGGCCTCCCCTGGCGGCCTGACCTCTTCTCCTTTGGGCCTAAACTGATGGGACCGCTCGCGACCAGCAATCTCTTCGGCGTTTTTATGTTCGCGCTTCTCGCGACCTCGCTTTTCTATTTCGCCCGCAAGAAGCTCGATTAGCCGGCAGTCGGCTAGTTTGAATTTTCTTGATCGTGACAATTGGGGTCAAGATTCAAAACTCACCACTACTGATTAGCCGAGACGCTCCTTTGACGAGCGCCCTCGGTCGCCGTAGACTGGCTAAATGGGAAGTACCTTCGGCGCGCGGCGTTACAACTTCGACTGGCGCAGTTTCATTACCCCCGGTGTCAAGCTGATTGTGCTTGTGTGCACCGGCGTCTTCCTGGTCGAGGTGTTAACTTACCTCCTGAGCCCAGGTGCTTGCGCCTGGATGCTGAAGTGGTTCGGTTTGATCCCCGCGGCAGTGACACGTTTGCTTCCGCCGCGCATCTGGCAGCCCTTTACCTACATTTTCTTTCACGATCCGAGATCGGTCTGGCACATCCTGATCAACATGCTGATGCTCTGGATGTTCGGCCGCGAACTGGAATTGGTTTGGGGGAAACGCCGGTTTCTGAATTATTTTTTTCTATGTGGAGCAGGCGCGGGGCTCATCGAGGTGATCGTCAAAACAGTTCCTGTCTTCTTCGGGGCGCCGCCTTCTTTGACGCCCACCATTGGCGCTTCTGGAGCGATTTTCGGGATCCTAATGGCCAACGCGGTGCTCTTCCCCGACCGCCGCATTTGGCTGATTCCTCTTCCGGTCACAATCCCGATGCGCCCTTACGTTGCCGTGATGGGGGCAATCGAATTCTTCTCCACGATTGGCTCCGGCGGAGATAATGTCAGCCACGTCTGCCATCTCGGCGGCATGCTCGTTGGTTATCTCTACCTCCGCCGCGGCTCGTTCCTATACAATGTCCGCAACACGGTCACGGACTGGCAGCACAAACGAAATCGCAAGCGCTTCGAGGTCTACATCAACAAGCACAGGAAAGAACCGCCCTCCCGCCCTGACAACTGGGTCAATTAGAAGAAGCCAGCCCAGTTTTTACTTGCCGACTGTCGCCAGCGCCCCTTCCGTCCACTCTTCCCCCGTGAACGAAGGGGACATTTTAATCGAGGAGAAAAAAGGACATTTCAAAAGAGGTTGACAAAAATGAAAAAACCTCTTGACATTTCTCTAATCTCTGCTATATTTTACCTTGTAGATAACTGCGTTTGGAGTGCGGGAGCTGCTCCCCTTTTCTTTTTCAAGCCAGCAATTTCAGCTTTGCCAATCCAAAACAAGCAAGATCGCGTCCCTTAGAATCAATCAGTTACGAAATGCTTTTTTTGTAAGGCCTTTGTTTTCACATTCATACAAATTGATGGGGGGTGGGGGTAGCAGCACCTTAGGACTACGCTGCTCACTGCTCACGCCGGCCCGCCGATGATGTGGAACTTCATGAAGTTCGTTGTCCCGCGAATGCCCATCGGCGTGCCCGCAACAATTCCGACGATCTCGCCCTTGCGGACAAGCCGCTCTTCGAGCAGGCGTTTCTCCGCGACCTTGGCCAGCCCGTCCACCTTTTGCACGTCCTGGATGTTTCTCGGCACCACGCCCCAGATCAGGGCCATACGCCGGCGGGTCTCCGCTTCCGGGGAAAACGCCACAATCGGCACCAGCGGCCGGTAGCGCGACACCAGTCGCGCCGTGAAACCGCTGTGCGTGAAGACGGCGATCACCTTCATGTGCAATTCGCGTGAGGCGTGGCACACCAGCTCCGCGACGGTTCCCGCAACTTTTAATTGCTCCTGAGACGCCGGCCGCGGAAATTCCCGGATGCTCCCTTCCGCTTCTTCGATGATGCGCGCCATCATGCTAACGGCTTCGATGGGATATTTCCCCGAGGCCGTTTCCGCCGAGAGCATCACCGCGTCCGAGCCATCGAAAATCGCGTTGGCCACGTCGGAAGCTTCCGCGCGCGTCGGCCGCGGATTCTCGGTCATGGATTCCAGCATCTGCGTCGCGGTAATCACCGGGCGCCGGAGTTCCCTGGCTCGCGCAATAATCGTTTTTTGGACCACCGGCACGCGCTCCGGATTCATTTCCACGCCCAGGTCGCCGCGCGCCACCATCACCCCATCGGCGGCCAGCAGAATCGCGTCCAGATTTTCGATGGCCTCGGGCTTTTCCAGTTTCGCAATCACCGGGACCTCTCTTCCGGCCCTGCGAATCAATTGCTTCGCCAGCAGCACGTCTTCCGGGCGCCGCACAAAACTGACGGCAATGTAGTCCGCGCCGTGTTTCAGCGCGAAAACCAAATCGGCGCGGTCTTTTGGCGTAAGCGCGGGCACGCGCAATTTCACCCCGGGCAGGTTGATTCCTTTGTGTTCGCCGAGCGCTCCGCCGTTCACGACTTCGCAAATCACGTTCCGGGCGCTGACTTTTTCCACGCGCAATTCGATCAACCCGTCCGAAAGCAGGATGCGGTCGCCACGGTGAACTTCTCTCGGCAACGGCGTGAAAACTGTATTTACGCGCGTCGAATCTCCCAGAATCTTTGCCGTAGTGATTATGAACTTCTGGCCCGTACGCAGCAGAACTGGCCCGCCACCCGCCAGCGGTCCGGTACGGATTTTTGGTCCTTGCAGGTCCGCCAGGATGGCAATCGGTTTTTCATGCTCGATGGAAGCAGCCCGCAACGTCGAAATATTTTTCGCGTGCTCCTCGTGGGTACCATGCGAAAAATTCAGCCGCGCCACGTCCATACCCGCGCCCACCAAGCGGTCAATCATCTTCGGCGAACGGCTCGCCGGACCGATGGTGCACACTATTTTGGAATGACGGAAACTCATGCGTCCTTTAAGGGCACCGATTGTAGACTGTTTTTATTCTTTACGGGAACTGGATGAGACAGTGTCTGTTTTCGCTTGCGAATCTGTTCTCTGCTAGCGCGCGACCGCGAATTCCGTGACGATTTTCAGCAGCACGTCCACACCCTTGTCAAACGCCGCGAGCGGTATCCGTTCATCGTTCCCGTGCATACGCTTGAGATCATCGTCCGTCAGCGGAAACGGGACCAGCCCATAGGCTTGGACGTTGTGGAGCCGCAACTGCGCCGAATCCGTCAGCCACGTCGATTGAAACGGCAACGCGGGGGCGCCTTCGAATTCTCGCGAAGCCACCTTCGTGATTACATTATAAAAATCCGATTCCAGCGACGATGGCGGCGCTGCGAGTCCGGCGTTTGGCTGTACCTCCAGCCGCACTTGCGGATCATTCACCAGCTTATTTAGCTCGTTGATCACGCCATCAATGGGATCGCCCGGAAGCAGCCGTACGTTCAGGTTTGCCCGCGCCTCCGCCGGAATCACGTTATTCGCCACGCCTCCTGTCAAAACTGTCGGTGCGATGGTGTCTCGCAACATCGAATTCCACAAAGGACTGGCATCGGAAATCACGCGTTGCGCGTGCTCGCCGCGGTCCGGCGTGTCCATCGAGCGCATCCACTTCCCGATCTCGTCATCCTCGAGCGGCGCCAGCCCCTCGAAATATCTCCGCACAATCGCAGTGAAGTGCACCGGCGCGGAATAATTACCGATTTTCGCCACCGCCGCCGCCAGATGTACGACTGGATTGTCTTTCGTCGGCTGCGAAGCGTGGCCTGACGTACCGCGCGCGATCACAGCGACGTTGGTGGCCACTTTCTCGCTTGCTTGTACGCCGACGTACTGCACTTTTCCGTTCTTCAGAAAGACGTTTCCGCCTTCGTTGATCGCGAACCCTCCGGCGAATTTTTCCCAGTGCTTCGCAATCAGCATGCGAATGCTGGCATCCCCGCTGGTCTCCTCGTCGTCCGTCGCGAGGAAAATCACGTCGCGGTTCAGGCGCGCCCTCGAACGCTTCAATTCAAGGAACACCGCCAGGTTCGCCGCGAGCATGCCTTTGTCATCGATGGCCCCGCGTCCGTACAAATATCCGTCCTTGACCACCGCGCCGAATGGATCAACGGTCCACCGCGACTTCTCCACCGGCACCGTGTCAATGTGCGCCACCAGCAACAGCGCCTTTGAAGGTTGCGCGACCGCCGAACTCTGCAACCTGGCAACCACCGCGCTCCGCCCCGGCGTCATGTCCAGAACATCCGCCTTGATCCCGTCCCTGGCCAGGATTCCCGCAATGTACATCGCCGCGACCTGCTCGTTTCCCGGAGGATTCGATGTATTGATCTTGATGAGGTCCGCCAGCCAGCCTCGCGCTTCCTTGGCGATTGCTGGTGTATTCCCGGCCGAAGAAATACTCGCTGGGATCCCTGGCCCCGCTGCTGGCGCCACCTGCGCCGCGGCCGGAAAACTTGCGGCTACCATCAATACCGTCGCTCCCGCTATGCTCGGGACCATTCGTTTCCAGTTCACGAATCCATCCTCCTAGAAAAAGCTGGCGGCATTCCGGCGCCAGTAAACGTTTTGCCTTTATTACGCTTCATACTAACATGCAGGTGTGGGCGCTTGACTTAGGCATTGCTGTTCGGTTGCGAAGATTGACCCGCTTCATGGCTACTAGACTGTCCTGCGAGCGGGGGGTAGTCGAAAATTTGCAGTTTTGATTGCTATCGGGGGCGCACGATGAAGGCCATTTTTTCCGTAGCTTTGCTCGCAACTCTGGCGGTCGTTTTGGTCTTGCCGCTGGCTGAGAATTGCGTATTCGCCCAGGCCCCCACCGGACCGCAAGGTGGCGCTCCGCCCCCAGCGCAACAACAGCAGAATCCCGATTCGCCCAAGGCGACTAATCCGGCACAGCAAGCTCCCCAGGCCGGCGTGACTATCGCCGTAGATGTTCCCATAGTCACGCTCGATGTTGTCGCCACCACGCAGCACGGCGACATCATCCCTGGTCTTAAGAAAGAGAATTTCCGCATCCTCGACGATGGCGTGCCCCAAACGATCACCAACTTTTCTCCCACCGAGGCTCCCATCACCATGGTGCTTCTCCTTGAATTCAGCAGCCGTGGCTATGGCGGTTTTTTTGCGTATGTCGGTAAATATTGGTCGACGGCTCTCTTCCCCTCGTTGCAACAGAAAGACTGGATCGCTCTCGAAACGTTTGACATGAAAACGCGTGTCGAAGTCGACTTCACGCAGAACAAAGACGAAGTCATGGAAGGGCTCTATCATCTCTATTTCCCCGGCTTCAGCGAATCGAACCTTTTCGACGCCATCCTGGAAACCGTGGATCGCTTGAAGGATGTAAAAGGCAAGAAGTCCATCGTCGTGCTGGCCAGCGGCGTCGATACCTTCTCCAAACACACCCTTGATCAGACCATGAAGCAGCTCCGTCAAAGCGACGTCTCGATTTTTTGCATCGGTTTGGGCCGCGCCTTTCAGAACTACGCCGATATGAACGGCGGAATGGGCAGCCTGCGGCGTATGGATTACCTGCAGGCAGAAAATCAGTTAAAAACTTTCTCGCAGGAGACCGGCGGCTATTCCTGGTTTCCTCAGTTCGCCGGCGAGATGCCAGATGTGTTTCGGAGTGTCGCCGCGTTCCTGCGCCACCAGTACAGCCTCTCCTACTCGCCTACAGCAGGCGCAAAGGACGGCAAATTTCACAAGGTTAAGGTGGAGTTGGTGGCTCCGGATGGCGGCCCTCTGAGCATCGTCGATCAAAAAGGCAAAAAGCAGAAATATCAGGTGTACGCCCGCGAAGGCTATCAGGCCCCCAAAGGCGGCGTCGGTGACTGAGCTAATTCCGAAGTTCGAAAATCGAAATTAGAAATTGGGAGAATCGTGAGGCCGCTTTCCGGTGCGGGTTTCCAATTTCGATTTTCCAATTCCTATTTTCCATTCAATAGCCGCGCGCAAAATCCACCCGGTTGAACAATTCTTGTCCCTCAAACCATCTCTTCAGCAATTCGATCAAAATGGTTGTCTGCCGGTCCCACAGCCGGTCGCTTACCCCGCTGGTGTGCGGCGTGATGAACAAATTCGGCGCCTTCCACACCGGACTCTCCGCCGGTAAGGGCTCCGTTTGCGCCACGTCCAGCGCTGCTCCGCCGAGCGCGCCGTCTTCAAGCGCTTGGATCAGTGCCGCTTCATCCAGCAGCGATCCGCGCCCCACGTTGATTAGCCGCGCTCCGCGTTTCATCTTTGCGATTTCAGTCGCGCCGATCAAGTGATTCGTTTCCGCCGTCTCTGGCGCGCAGGTCAAAACGTAATCCGCGCCCGGCAGTGCTTCGTGTAGTTGAGGCGCTGCAAAAATCTTCTCGATGTGCGCCTGTTCGCCTTTGCCGGATCGCGTCACTCCCCAAACCTTCATGTCAAACGCCTTCGCCCGCTTCGCTACTTCCCTGCCGATCGATCCGTACCCGACAATCAGCAAAACTTTCCCATTCAGCTCCGTCAAGTGCTGCGGCTTGTCCCAGATCTCCTGCTGAGCCCATCGCGCGCGGTCCTGCCCGCGCACCGAATCCGGAAAATTTCTTGCCAGTGCGAGCAACAAACCCATCGTATGCTCCGCCATCGGCACGGAGAAGATTCCACTCGGGTTTGTCACTAGGATTCCGGAATTGCGCAGCTCCGGATACATCAATTGCGCCACGCCCGCCGCCGTCGAATGGATCCACTTCAGTTTCTTCGCGTCGTTCAATTGCTCCGCACGCAGTGAATAGCCCACAAAAATATCCGTATCAGGCAATTCTTTCGCCAAGTAATCGTAATTCGGCAAATGCACCACGCGTGTCTCCGGCCACCGTTTGCGAATCGCCTCCGCCATCGCCGACTTCGGCCGCCACTCGGTAAACGGATGCCACACACAAATCACGAGTTTTGTCTCTGCAGGTTTTGTACGGTTCATGGTTAGGCTAGGAAATGATGCGCAAATCGGTGCCCGTCATATCGGTGGGCCGCGGTTGCTTGAGCGCGCCCAGCATCGTCGGCGCGATATCCCGCAGCGAACCGCCCGGCTTCAGCCTTACTTTGTCGTCGTCACTCACCAAAATAAACGGCACCGGATTCGTCGTGTGATACGTGTGCGGCCCGCCGGTTGCCGGGTCGATCATCGTCTCTGCATTGCCGTGGTCCGCAGTAATCATCCACACACCTCCGCGCGGCTTCAGTGCCTGATAAATCCGCGCCAGCCCCGCGTCCACTGCTTCGACCGCCTTGATCGCCGCTTCCAGTTTTCCGGAATGGCCCACCATGTCCGCATTCGCATAATTCATGATGATGGCGTCGAAGTCGCCCTTCTCAATCGCCTTCACTACGGTGTCCGTAATTCCCGCCGCCGACATTTCGGGCTTCAAGTCGTACGTCGCCACTTTCGGTGACGGCACTAGGATGCGCTCTTCCCCGGCGAATGGTTTCTCCACGCCGCCATTGAAAAAATAGGTGACGTGCGCGTATTTCTCCGTCTCCGCGGTCCGCAAATTCTTGTACTGCAATTCCGCAAAAACTTGCGCCAGGATGTGCTCAAGCTTTTCCGGAGCAATCACATATTTCAGCCACGGCCAGTTCTTGTCGTACTGAGTCATCGCCACATAAAACAAATTCTGAGGCCGCTTCACATCGGTAAACTTGTCGAAGTCCGGAGCCGCCAGGGCGTAGGTCATTTGTCGCGCACGGTCCGCGCGAAAATTGAAAAAGATAATGGCATCGTCATCGCGAATCAAACCCACCGGGGTAGCGGATGGTCCGCTACCTTTTGTCACCACGATCGGCTTGACGAATTCGTCCGTAACGTTTGCTTCGTAACTTCGCTGCAGTGCCGCAAGCGGATCATCCGTTCGCGTTTCCGCTTCGCCGTGAACCAGCGCGCGATACGCCAGTTCGACGCGCTCCCAGCGGTTGTCACGGTCCATTGCGTAGTAGCGCCCCACTAGCGTGCCGATTTCGCCCACGCCCAGCTCGCGCATTTTCTGTTGCAACTGACGCACGTAATCGCGCCCGCTGTTCGGCGGCGTGTCGCGTCCATCCATGAAGCAGTGCACAAACACTTTTTCCACTTTGTACTGCTTGGCCATTTCCAGCAGGGCAAACAAATGTTGAATGTGCGAGTGCACGCCGCCGTCGCTCAGCAATCCGAGAAAATGCAGTTGCCGCGCCCGCCCGCGCTCCATGGCTTGCTGGAAAAGCGGCGCACTCTGCAATTGTTTATTGGCGATCAGCAGGTCAATCCGGGTGATGTCCATGTGCACAATCCTTCCAGCGCCCATGTTCATGTGCCCCACTTCGCTGTTGCCCATTTGTCCCTCGGGCAATCCCACAAATGGACCGGACGTATGAATCAAAGTGTTGGGGAATTTCTTGAGCAGTTCGTCGTACGCCGGTTTCCGCGCCAGGGCGATGGCGTTCCCCTTGGTCTCCGCGCGGTATCCCCATCCATCCAACACCGTCAGCACAATCGGTTTCGGCCGTTTTGCCATAGCGCGCCAGAATACATGGATTTGTTGGACGAATCACTTCGTTTCCGTCACGATATTCATTGGAGCGTCTTCATGGTTGATGAAAAAGTTTCACGTTCGGCTTTTGCAGGACCAATTCGCGGCGTTATCCTCGACTATGGTGAAGTCCTTTGCCATCGCCCTTCTCCGGAAGTTCTTGCGGAAATGGCGGGCATTTTTGGCATCGACGAAGATAAATTTCTCCCCATCTATCGTTCCTCGCGCAATCCTTACGATCGCGGCGACTTCACTGGGCATGATTATTGGGTTGAGTTTGCGCGCCGGGCGGGCGTCATGATTCATGAGCATCAGGTGGAAAGTCTTCGCCGGATGGATGTACAGATGTGGAGCAACGTCAATCCGGAAATGACGGAGTGGCTCGCGCACGTCCACTCGCGCGGCATTAAGACCGCCATTCTCTCAAACATGCAAACGGACATGGCCGCTCACGTGAGGAAGAACTTCGCCTGGCTGAGCCACTTCGATCATCAGATTTTTTCGTGCGAGCTGCGCGCCATCAAGCCGGACCCGGTAATCTACCGGCATTCTCTTTCCCTGCTGAAAATTGCGCCGGCTGAAGCGGCCTTCGTCGATGACCGCGAAGAAAACATTCAGGCCGCTCGGGCGGTGGGAATTCATGGGATCCTCTTTGAATCCGTCGCTCAATTGCGCAAGGATTTGCAAGAACTTGGTTTTTCGATTCTTCCTGGTTCCGGCGTGGACGGCCACAATCCCTGCAGATAGCTTGCACTTGCGGAGATGGATTGACTTTTTGCCGGACGCTGAGTCGCGCTGGTTCGGCTCAGTTTTTCTTCGCGAACTCCCGTAGCGCCGCGAGCAGGCGGTCCACTTCTTCGACGGTGTTGTAGTGAACCAGGCCGACACGCAGGACGCCGCCAAGTTGCTCAACTCCGAGGCGCTCGGAGAGATTCAGCGCGTAGAAATTCCCGTCCCAGGTGAATATTCCGCGCTCACCGAGAAACGCCGCAATCTTCGTCGGATGATGATCGCCCAGCCGGAACGACAGCGTCGCGCAACGCTCGTTGAATCGTTTCTCGTCGGTGATACCGAAAATGCGCATCCCAGGAATTGTCTGCAAACCCGCGATCAACTGCGCCATCAAGCTGGTTTCGTATTGGTGTGTCGCGCGGTACGCGGCCTGCAACGCTTCGCGACGGCTTTTCGCGCTGGGGTCGCAGTGCCGGCCCAGCTCCGCAATGTAGTCCACGGCTGCGCCAATTCCCGCGATTAGTTCCTGCACCTGCGTTCCCGTTTCCCAGCATTCCGGCGGAACGTTTGTCGCCGGCCGCACTTTGTACGGCTTGAAGCGCTCCAATTGTTCGCGCTTGCCGAACAGCGTGCCCATGTGCGGCCCGAAAAATTTGTACGGCGAGCACGCCAGAAAATCGCAATCCAGGGCCTTCACATCGATCAGCCCGTGCGGAGCATAGTGCACGGCGTCGACAAACATCAGCGCGCCCGCTGCGTGCGCGAGCTTGGTGATTTCCGCCACAGGATTGATTGTTCCCACGATGTTCGAGGCGTATCCCACGGCGACGAGTTTCGTTCTTTCGGAAATCTTTCGCTTCAAATCATCCATATCCAGCGTGCAATCCGCTTCGCGAATATCCGCCTGACGGACCACCACGCCTTTTTCTTCCAGTGCGCGCCACGGCGCCACATTCGCGTCATGATCCAAAGTCGTCACTACAATCTCGTCGCCGGCTTTCAGTTCGCGACCGATTGCACGCGCGAGCGCGAACGTGATCGTCGTCATGTTCTGCCCGAAGGACACTTCGCTCGGATCGCAGTTGAAAAAATCCGCCATCGCGGCCCGCGACGAAAGGATCATTTCATCGGTTCGCCGGCTCGTGAGGAAGGCGCCATACGTGTTGGCGTTCGCGCTCATAAAATAATTTTGCACAGCGTCCATCACCTGTTTCGGCACTTGCGTGCCTGCCGGCCCGTCCAAAAACGCCGCATTCTGCCCGTTCACCTGCAATTTGAGCGAAGGAAATTGTTCCCTCACCCACGCGATGTCGAACGCTTTTTTCTCAGCTCCCTGCATTCCTGGTGTGCTCATCGTCCCTTTCCCGGCCGCAAACGAATACAAGTCAGGTCGCCAGTTTCTCATACGTGGCGCCGTGGTTGTAAGGCACGCCATCCAAATTGGGACCACTATTGTCCGCGCGCGCATCGCGAGTTCTGAATTGCCTCGGTTTCCCGAGTGATACAATACTTGTAGTTGGTCCTCACTCATGCCGCTTTGGCGCCGGCTACAAATCAAATGAGCGGCCACGCACCAGCCGTCTTCGCGCCACGTTTCTCAATGAGGTGAATCGTGCCAGAAACCACTCCGCCGACCGAGCGCACGCGCGTCGTGCGTGAATCGCATCGCGGCGCTTACGATCGCGAAACCATTTACAAAATCCTCGACGAGGGTTTTGTATGCCACGTCGGCTTTGCCGTCGATGGCCAGCCTTACGTGATTCCCACGCTGTTCGCGCGTGTTGGTGACGCGATTTATTTCCATGGTTCAGCTGCCAGCCGCATGCTCCGCAACCTGAGCGGCGAAATTCCCGTTTGCGTTACCGTGACTCTTACGGATGGCTTCGTTCTCGCGCGCTCCGTTTTCAATCACTCGATGAATTACCGCTCAGTCGTCGCCCTCGGCAAAGCTGCGCTCGTCGACGCGCCGGAAGAAAAGCTAGAAGCGCTGCACGCCTTCACCGAGAAAATCATTGCCGGCCGCTGGAACGATGCGCGCCAACCCAGCGAAAAGGAATTGAAAGCCACGAGCATTCTGCGACTGCCGCTGACGGAAGTTTCCGCAAAGATGCGCGTTGGGCCGCCGGAGGACGATGAGACAGACTACGTGCTGCCGGTCTGGGCCGGCGTGATTCCATTGGCTCTCACGCCGGGCGCGCCGCTTCGCGACGAGAAGTGCGATGCTGCCATTCCCACGCCCGCGTATGCGGCGCACTACAAGCGGTGAGGTATCAGAAATTCATTCTCCGCGTACTCGAGAAACCTTCATTTCGCACCTGAGAGTTTCTGGGCGGCGGAAGAAATCAGCGCGGCTTCATCCTGCAAAACGCGTGCGACGACGATGATCGCTTCGTCGGCCTGCTGCCATTTTTTTAGCTCGATGGCTTCGCGCACAGCCGGAACCGTCTTGACCCCATAGCCGGTGTAAAAGCCCGGGGCGTAGAGCTGGTGTTTGAACCACGGACGATTGGGAAGCCCCTCGGCATTGGTGAGTTTGCGCTCGCTCTCGATGAGCATTTTATTGACTTCGGCAAGCGAGGCAGAAACCAGCGCGGCGCCGCCGTTGGCGTTCACATGCTCCAGCGCTCTGCGATACTCCGCGGCGCTCCGAGAGAGCGCGTCCAGGGCATTTTCCATGGGCGCGAAATTGAGATGCGGAGGAACGGTTTCGACCGCTGGCGGAACCAGAGGGCGCTTGGGGTCGTCCGTAGCCTTGAAAACGCCTTCTTCAATTTCGCGATTGCGTTCGCGAATGTCGTCCTGCATTTTTTGCGAAAGAGCCTTCAATTCCTTCAAGTAAGTCTGCACGGTGTCTGCAAAATCGCCGAACTCGAAAGGAAGCAGGTCCGCGTCCGCCAACCGAATGATTGCGGTGCCGCCGGTCTGCGCGAGCGCGCGCCCATAAACAAAGTCCGTGTCGCTGAAGTGGGTGAACCAGTAGAAACCGTCGTAGATAGAATGGTAGATGCCGCCTTGGTCTTCTCCGCCGAACCCGATGTTGAGCGCGGCAACGCCATCGTGCTGCAGGAAAGCCGTGTAATCCGAACCGGAGCCTAGCGCGGGAATGCGCAAATCAGAACGCTTGCGCATTTCTTCGCGCTGCTCCGACGTTTTGGCATCGGAAATTTCGCGAAGTTGCTGGCGCTTCCAAACGCTCAATTTGGTTTCCGGGTCGGAAATATCGTGGGCGATATCGTTGCTGAATTTTTCGAGCGTGTGCGAGCCTTCGACTCGGAGATAACCGCGGCCGTTGCCGTCAGAATTGATGTAGGCAACGCCGTGGGCGCGCAGTTCGTCGTAATGCTGCTCGGCCCATTCGGTCGAGCCCAGGAGCCCCGGCTCTTCGCCGTCCCACGCGCAATAAATAATGGTGCGCTTCGGCTTCCATCCGGATTTTACCAGCTCCCCAAGCGCGCGAGCTTCTTCCAAAATTGCGACCTGGCCGGAAATAGGATCCTCCGCGCCGTTGACCCAGCCGTCGTGATGATTGCCGCGAATCACCCACTCATCCGGAAAAGCTGAGCCTGGAATTTTTGCGATAACGTCGTAAAGTGGCTTGATGTCCCAGTTCGATTTCACTTTGAGGTGAACTTTCGCGACGCCCGGACCGACATGGTAGGTGATGCCGAGTCCGCCGCGCCATCCTTCGGGAGCCACGCGGCCGGTTAGTGCCACGAGCAATGGTTGCGCGTCCGCATAAGAAATCGGCAGCACCGGAATTTTGGTAATTGTAGGAGCTTCTTCCACTTTCAGGCGCTTGGCGTCTTTTGTGGCCCCCACACCTGGGGTCAGCGGATCGCCTGGATAAAACGGCATGTCGGCGACGCTGCCGCGCTGGACTCCATCGGGCGGGCGAAAAGCGCCGGCGGGAAACGTCTCGCCTTGGACGAATCCGTCTTCGTGGGGATCGGAAAATATCAGGCAGCCGACGGCGCCGTGTTCGGCAGCGACCTTGGGCTTGATGCCGCGCCAGGAGTGGTAATAACGCGCGATGACGATCTTGCCCTTCACGGAAATACCCATGCGATCGAGCTGCTCGTAGTCCTCAGGGATACCGTAGTTCACGTAGACGAGCTGAGCGGTGACGTCGCCGTCGATCGAGTACGCGTTATACGTGGGAAGCTGTTCGGCCTGCTGATTTGAGGTGGGGTCCTGAGTAACAGCTGGCTCCTGGAGCTTGGCGGCGAATTTCGGGCCGCCTTCGACCAGCTCCACGGCGCGTTCCTTGGGTGTGGGAAAGAGGACATCGAACTGTTCGATATGGGTGTCGAGACCAAACTCCTTGAATTTCGCCGCGATCCATTCGGCGTTGTCTTTGTCGTAGGGCGAACCGACGTGGTGCGGACGCGAGGAGAGGCGCTGCATGTAAGCGCGGAGATTCTCCGGGCTGGGAATGGCGCGCAGTTTCTCTTCCCACTGGCGTTCGGTGCGGGAAGATTCGGCGGAGTAGCCAAAAAGAGGCTGCTCGTCAGCGATGACGTGATGGCCGACAGGAGCAAGCGAGACGCAGGCAAAGAGAACGGAAGCAAGGACGACACGGCGGTTCATGAATTCCCCCTGAAATAGCGGAGGTATTCTGCCTGAAGAGCGAAGAATTGGAAATGAGGGAATCCTAGTTAACCATAACTGCCTGCAAGACTGGATTCGGCCTATTTCGAGCGGGGCCGTGCGACCTCTCAGGCGAGAGTTTTGGACATGAGGATGTAGTGGCAAGGAACTTTAACAGGCACATCGGGAGCGAAAGGCGCAGTACCCGTTTCGCGGTAGCCGAGGTGGCGATAAAAGGCAGGGAGCGGCGTGCGAGCGCTGATGACGCGGAGGTTGACGGCCCTGCAACCGGCTTCTCGAAAATAATTTTCAGCCGTATCCATCATTCTGCGGCCGAGTCCTGTTCCTTGCCGCAGAGGGTCCACGCCAAGCAGGCCCAGGTAGCCTGCATCACCGTCAATCTGAACGTAGGCGCAACCGGCCAAGCCTTCGGAATCTTCCGCGACGAGAAACTTTCCTTTGAGCATGTACGAGCGAACGCCGTCGGCGTCGACGCGGTCGCCTTCGATGAACGGCAGTTCGACCCGAAATGCAGCATTGATCAAGCCGACGAGAGCATGGACATCGACAAGATCCGCAGTGCGGAGGCGCAAGGGATCCGACTTAGCGAACGATTTGGCAGCTTCGCTCATGCCACCTTCATTCTACCGCGTGCGGTCGCGACCTTGTCATGTGGGACCTGGGCAGAGGTGTGCCGTGCATTGGAATTGTGGTGGATGAAAGATCAAGTGCAAGCCGGCGTTACATGCTCGAGCACAACATCGGCCAAGGGCCGAAGATCGAAGATGTCCTGTTCCATTGGAAGATCACCGGGCATTACCGCTACAACGGAGCCGCTTCGCCATAGCTGGCGCTCTGAAGCGCAGTCTCTTGTGAATCGAAGAAAGCAATGCGATTGTGGACAAGGAGCATCTTCTTCAAGGCGACGACATCTCTTCGTTGTATAGCGAATGGCTATGCGCCAGCTGCGCGCGAGCGAACGCGAACTTCCTCATGAATCGCCTTGCACACCATCTCCATTACCCCATCCGAAATATTAGCCATACCGTGTGCGGTCGAGACGTGATCCGCAAATTCAGCCAGAATTTCTTCGTCAGAGTCGCCACGGGCCTCAAACGTGCACCCGGGAACGAGATCATTGCAGTAAAGAACTCTTGCCATGGTGAATCTCCTCATGAAGCAAAGCACGGGGATATGGGGCGGGAGCTGTGATGGATGCTAGGCAGCCCCGTGAGGGGTGTCAATAGTACTCGGCCAAGAAGGGGCCACTCAAAATCCAGCAAATGAGATGGATTATCAAGCACAGGTCGGTCGTGCGCCATGCTATCGAGAATCAAGACTTGCTCTAACCTAGGGCAGCTTTGCCGTTGAAGCGCGCGGCCTTCCCAAGCTCTTCCTCGATGCGAAGGAGTTGATTGTATTTGGCGATGCGGTCCGTGCGGCTGGCGGAGCCTGTCTTGATCTGGCCGGCGGCGGTGGCAACAGCCAAGTCGGCGATGAAAGTATCCTCCGTTTCGCCGGAGCGGTGAGAAATGATGGAGTTGTAGCCGGATTTGCGAGCAAGCTCGATGGCGTCGATGGTTTCGGTGACGGTGCCGATTTGGTTGAGCTTGATCAGAATGGCGTTGGCGATGCCCTCGTTGATGCCTCGGGAGAGGCGCGTGGTGTTGGTGACGAATAGGTCGTCGCCCACAAGCTGGATTTTTTTCTTCGACGTTTTGCTGCCCATGCTTTGCGTCAGGGATTTCCAGCCGGCCCAGTCGTCTTCGGCCATGCCGTCCTCGATGGAAACAATGGGATATTTTTCGGACCAACTGGTCCAATAGGCCGCCATTTGCGCGGAAGTGTGCGTAGATTTATCTGACTTCTTGAAAATATAGTTGCCGCTGGCCTTATCAAAAAACTCGCTGGCAGCGGGATCGAGCGCGATGCTCACTTGTTCGCCGGGCTTATATCCCGCGGCGGTGATCGCTTCGAGAACAATCTGGATGGCCTCTTCGTTCGACTTGCAACTGGGGGCAAAGCCGCCTTCGTCACCGACGGCGGTGGAGTAGCCGTGCTTCTTGAGCGCGGTCTTGAGGGCGTGGAAAATTTCGACGCCCCAGCGGAGACCCTCGGAAAAGCTCGGAGCCCCGATAGGCATGACCATGAATTCCTGGAAGTCCACAGAACTGTCGGCATGCGCGCCGCCGTTGAGGATATTCATCATGGGGCAAGGGAGGAGATTCGCGGACGAATCCGTGGAGTAGCGCGAAAGATATTTATAAAGCGGCTGCTGGAGGGCAATGGCGGCAGCACGCGCGGCAGCCATGGAAACGGCAAGGATGGCATTGGCGCCGAGGCGGGACTTCGTGGGCGTGCCGTCGAGAGCAATCATTTTGTGATCGAGGGCGCGCTGATCGGCGGCGTCGAGACCGGCTATGGATTTGGCGATTTCGTTGTTGGCGTTGGCGACGGCTTTGAGCACACCTTTGCCAAGATATTTCGATTTGTCGCCGTCGCGGAGCTCGAGGGCTTCGTGTTCGCCGGTGGAGGCACCGGAAGGGACCGCTGCCCGGCCGAGCGCTCCGCCATCAAGCATGACGTCGGCTTCGACCGTGGGATTGCCGCGCGAATCGATGACCTGGCGGGCATGGATGCCCGTTATCTTGGTGGACATGTCGGTCTGTTCTCCTGAGCAAATGCGAATCGATAATTCTACAGAAAAATGCCACGGAGTCACAGGGACAGGGAGTGAATCGATTCAGGAGGAATTTGATGGACCGGCTCGCCTTAGGTGGATTCGGGCTCCTCGATGAGCGATTCCTGGCGGACGACGACGACGATGCCGGAATCGGTGACGTGGAAGCGGCGGCGGTCGGCTTCCAGATCGTAGCCAATCTCGGTGCGCTCGGGAAGGCTGACGTGGCGATCGATGATGGCGCGGCGAATGCGTGAATGGCGGCCGATATTCACGTGGTTGTAGATGATGGACTGCGAGACTTCCGAATAGCTATTGACGCGCACGTCGTTGCCGATGACGGACGTTTGCACGCGGCCTCCGGAGATCACCGAACCGCCAGCGACGATGGAATCGAGGGCCACGCCCATACGCTCGGGGTCGGCGAAGACGAACTTTGCGGGCGGATATTGGTGCTGCCAGGTGCGCAGCGGCCAGGCGCTGTCATACAAGTTGAAGACCGGTGAAACGCTGACCAGATCCATGTTGGCTTCGTAGTAGGCGTCGATGGTGCCTACGTCGCGCCAGTACAGGGCATCCTTGCTGTTTTCGTCAACGAAGTTGTAGGCGAAGACGCGATGCTTCGAAATGATGCGCGGGAGAATGTCCTTGCCGAAATCATGATGCGACTTGGGATCCTCGGAATCGGCGAGAAGGATGGGAATCATCAGTTGCGTGTTGAAGATGTAGATGCCCATCGACGCGTTGCAGTGTCCGGGGTGGTGCGGAGACTCTTTCGGCGCGGCGGGCTTTTCCTCGAAGCCGATGATGCGCCAATCCTTGTCGACTTCAATCACGCCGAACTGCTTGGCGGCCTGCTCGACGGGAATCTGGATGATGCCAACAGTCACATCGGCCCCCGAGTCCACATGCTGATCGAGCATCTTGGCGTAATTCATTTTGTAGATGTGATCGCCGGAGAGGATAAAAACAAACTTAGAACGCTCGCTGCCGATGGAATAAATGTTCTGGTACACGGCGTCGGCCGTGCCTTGATACCACTGCTGCGAAACGCGCATCTGTGGCGGGAGAACTTCGATGTAATCGCCGAGGCCGGCGAGAGGCGACCAGCCGGCGCGAATGTGACGGTTCAGGCTGAGTGCCTTGTACTGCGTGAGGATAAATACGCGACGGAGATTCGAATTGATGCAGTTCGATAGCGTGATGTCAATGATGCGGTAGAGAGCGCCAAAAGGCACCGCGGGCTTGGCCCGGTCACGCGTGAGCGGCCAGAGGCGTTCGCCCTGGCCTCCGGCAAGGAGTACGACGATGGCATCCCGCATATCGGACATTGGCTGCTCCCGCGGCGCTAGAGAAGCGCGTTAATCTAACAATAGAAGCAGGGAAAAAGACAAGGCGAGGCACTTGCGACGGTGCGCGACATATAAGTGAGATCAACGTCGGCGGCCTTCCCAGTAATCCTCGAACCTACCGCTGAGTCGGCAGCAACGGAGGGCAATGATGGCGTTGGCTCCGCGCACGGTCCAGAACATGCCCGATTGTTTGAGCCGAGTCCCAATGATCGTTTTGCACCCGGCTTCGATCACACCGGAGCCGACGAACAGTTTCTGCCGGCGAAACTTGAGATAGCGCATGCGTTCGGTATTCGTCTCAAAATAGTCCGCTTCGGTGCGGATCTGCTTTGCCAACTCCGGATGGGAAGTAGCCAGAGAGCGCAGTGAGGCGACCAAGCTTTCCATTTTACCGTTGTCCAGTTTGTCCTGCTTGGTCATCATCCAGCGCCTCTGGCGGGGAGCATCGTTGGGGTAGAGTTTGGCCGCGAGTTCCCACAGGTGCTGGCGCGCATGATACAGATCCACGATCTGGATGGCGTCGGGGAAGTGCAGCTGAACGATGTTCCAGATCCATTCGGCGCCATCTCCGATCACCACTTTCTTCTCCGCGCGAGCCCAACCCCGGTGCCCAGCCTCGGTATAAAGACGTAGACCGAATTCTTCGGCGGTCTCGATGGCTCCCACGTAGGTGGTGGAACCTTCCTCGCGCACGGGCCGGCCGTCCCGATCTACGGTGGTCTGCCTGAACACACAGCCCAGCTTGGCTTCGCGCGTGTGCGCGGGCTGGCCATCCCGCTTGCCGGCCCGCCCTTCGGTTTCCGCACGGACCATGGGAACGCCCGTGCCGTCCATCTGCACGTAGAGGATAGGGATGCGCTGCCCCATCGCCATAGGCAATTCCAGTTGCATCGCCCGCTGCATGTTTTCTGCCTGGCGAGCAGCGATATCTTCTCCGATGGCCTCGGCGGTTCGCTCGACGGCCTTAGTGGTGACCGAGAGGCCGGCCAGCAGGTGCATCTGCTCGCGACCATGATCGAAGGGAGCTTCATGGCCCACCACCGCTAACATGCGTCGCACGCCAGGAGAAAGCTCCGTGCCTTCCACATCCAGTTCTCGATCAGCCGGGAATTGTCCCTGATGGCAGTCTGGGCATAGGTAATACGGGCGTTGTAGTTCCACCCACCCCACGGCGGTCAGCACCGGTTTGGAACGTAATTCCAAGTAGTGGGCCGCAGAACCGCAGGGACAAGGAAGCCGGCGCTGCTCGAGGCCCGGTGGATCGAACCGCAGCAATGCGCTTAGCGCGGCGGCTCCTGCCTGGTGCATAGCGGAACGAATGGCCATCTCGACCGCTTCTAGGTCCAGCCCCCGCTGGTTGCGGTGTTCGCCGAGGATAAGCTGCAGCAGATGCTCTACTTCGCGGATGATTTCCTGCTGGATCGCTTCCGCCGTTTTTTTTCCTGGGCACTCTGCTCCTGCCCTTCGACCGGGCGCAGACGACAGATCTTCTGGTTAACTTCCACCAGGTCATGAGTGAGCGCCTGAAATCGGCGAAAGGCGGCGATCTCCTTTTCCACCTTGCGCACTGCTGCCAGGGAAGACAAGGTTTGCGTAACGGTTTTGCCGCTCATCTTGTGGGTCAGTTGAACTTGGGGGCCGTGGCCAGCATCAGTGGGCTTGGCACAATGACAATTGGGCTTGCCGCAGCGGCGGTGGACGCGGGTGACTGAGCCCGGCTGGAAGTCGCCGAGCTGGGAAACCTGTCGCAGCAAATCGCCTCTGAGGTTGAGCAAATTGGGTAAGGTATCGGACATAGGGAAGGCTCCTTTATGGTACAGGCAGATATCTGTAAGTATATAATACTTTCAGATACAGACCGCAAAAAAGGAGACCTGCAGTACCCTCATCCTAATGTCGTGCACCGGCCTTCCCTGATTTCGACATCCTTCGTCGCTGGCGACTACGCCTAAAATAGTGCATCATTTCCCGTTCTTCTTCATCAAACGTAGGGCCGCAACAAACGCACGAATCGGAGGAGCTGCGCCCTTGGCTGAGATCACCACCCTTTTTTGGGACATCGGCGGCGTCATCCTGACGAATGGCTGGGACCGCGCCTCACGAAAAGAAGCCGCCGCAGCCTTCCACTTCGATTGGGAGGAATTTCAGGACCGCCACGATCTTTCTTTTCCGGCCTTCGACTCCGGCCAAATCACTTTGAATGAGTATCTCGACCGCACCTTGTTCTATCGCCAGCGCAGCTTCACGCGCGAGGAGTTCACCGCCTTCATGTTTGCGCAGTCCAAGGAATTCCCGGATACGCGCGCCATTCTCGATAAGGTCTCGCGCTCCGGAAAGTATTTCGTCGGCGCCATCAACAACGAGCCGCTCGAACTCAACCAGTTCCGCATTGAGGCCTTCGATCTGCTGCGAAACTTCCTCGTTTTTTTCAGTTCCTGTTACGTTCGCTCCCGGAAGCCTGAGGAAACGATCTATCGCGTCGCTCTGGAAGTCACCCAGCGCCCTCCCGAAAAATGTCTCTTCATCGATGACCGTCCGCTCAACCTGGAAAGCCCGCGGCGCCTCGGGATGAACACCATTCAGCATCAGAACGCGGAGCAATTGCGTTGCGAGCTTGGAAAATTTGGCGTTGAGGTATAGTTTTGAACGCTGCATCAGCTACCTGAACAGCGCGCAATTTGCGGAGGGCGAGACGATGGCTGGCGATTCGGGTCGTTCCGGTTCAGTTTACGGCAGCGTCGCTGAGCCTTGCACCGTTGTTCTCTTCGGCGCCTCCGGAGACCTCGCCAAGCGCAAAGTCATTCCTGCCATGTACGACCTCGCCATTCACGATGGCTTGGGACCGCGTTACGCCATCGTCGGCTTCGCCCGTACGCCCATGTCCGAAGATGCGTTTCGCTCCGCGCTTGGCGAAGCTGCCAAGAGCATCTCCGAAGTCGGGCCCATCGATCCGAAGCAGTGGGGCGCTTTCGCGGCAAACCTTCATTACTGCCCAGGCGACTATTCCAATCCAGAGGCTTACGCCCACCTTGCCAAGCGCCTCGTCGAACTGGAATCGGCAAAAAATATCGGTGGCAACCGTCTCTTCTATCTTTCCACGCCGCCGGAAGTCTATCCGGACATCGTCGACCAGCTTGGTCGCGCCGGACTCTCTCACCCTCCCTCGCCGAAATCCTGGGTGCGCATCATCATTGAGAAACCCTTTGGCCGCGATCTCGCCTCAGCCAAGACCTTGAATCAGATTGTCCTGAACGTTTTCGACGAAAAGCAGGTCTACCGCATCGATCATTACCTCGGCAAGGACACCGTGCAGAACCTTCTCGTCCTGCGCTTTGGCAACGGCATTTTCGAGCCTCTTTGGAACCGCAATTACGTCGATCACGTGCAAATCACAGCCTCGGAAACGCTCGGCGTAGAGCGTCGCGGCGGTTTTTATGAAACGGCAGGCGCGCTCCGCGACATGATTCAGAGCCACGTTCTTCAATTGACCTCGCTGGTAGCCGTCGAGCCTCCGGCCTCCTTCGATGCCACAGCTGTGCGCAATGAAAAGCTAAAAGTGCTCCAGTCCATCCGCCCCTTCGACTTGGAGATGGTGGCCCAGGCCGTCGTTCGCGGACAATATTCTCCCGGGAAACTGGACGGTAAGCCGGTGCCCGGCTACCGCGAAGAGCCCAACGTGAATCCCGCTTCCAAGACCGAAACCTTTGTCGCCGGCAAACTCTTGATCGACAACTGGCGCTGGGCCGGCGTTCCTTTCTATCTTCGAACCGGCAAGCGCCTTGCCAAACGCAGCACGGAGATCATGATCCAGTTCCGCCGCGCCCCGCACATCGTTTTCCGCGAAAAAGACGTTGAACCCAACCGCCTCATCTTGAATATCCAGCCGGACGAAGGCATTTCCGTTTCCTTTGGCGCAAAGCGCCCGGGGACGGAAATGAGCATCGGCAATGTGACCATGGAATTCTGCTATCGCGAGAGTTTTGGAGATGTCTCGCGCAGCGCCTACGCGACTCTCCTGAACGATTGTGTGCGCGGCGATGCCACGCTTTTTGATCGTGGCGACAGCGTCGAAGCCGCCTGGTCGCTGGTCGATCCCATTCTTGACGTCTGGAGCGCCACCAGGAGCGCCAACGTGCCACAATATCCATCCGGCAGTTGGGGGCCAAGAGAGTCCGATCTTCTGCTCGAACGGGACGGCCGACATTGGTACAACCCGTAATTGCAGCACCTGACGTAAACTAAAGTTAGCAGACGCGGTAGGGGGAACCGGTGATCCTTGCAGGGGACGTTGGCGGGACGAAGTGTAATCTGGCGCTCTTTTCCGAAAAAGGCGGCACGCTCACGCCCGTCTTCAAGCAGCGCTTCGCCAGCAAGGAGTTCGCGCAATTCGAGCGCATCGTCAAGGAATTTTCCCGCCAAGCGGCCGACCATCTCGGCAAGGAAAGCATTGTTGCTGCAGGCTTCGGTATCGCTGGGCCGGTCATCAATGGTACCGTGAGGGCGACCAATCTTCCGTGGATTGTGGATACCAAGTCTCTCATCAAGGAGCTGAGCGTCCCGCACGTTGTTCTCTTGAATGACCTTGGCGCGACAGGCCACAGTATCGAGCATCTTCCGTCGCAGGATTTTTGCGTCTTGAATCCAGGCAATCCGGAACCGGGCGGGACGCGGGCATTGATCGCCGCGGGTACTGGACTCGGCCAGTCGTTTCTTGTGTGGGACGGTGGCCGCTACCGCGTCGTGCCTTCCGAAGGCGGCCATTCCGATTTCGCGCCGCACACCGAGCAGCAGATCGAACTGCTTCGGTTCATGCGCCGCCGCTATCCCCAGGTAAGCTGGGAACTGATTCTCTCCGGCCGCGGCTTCCGCACCATTCACGAGTTTCTCGCGCCGAAAGTGATACATGCCACCTTCGAAGATCCGGACGCCGACCCTGCTCCGGAGATCACTCGCCGCGGTTTGGACAAGTCCTGCCGCGTCTGTTCGGACACTTTGGATCTCTGGACCGCCATCTACGGCGCCGAAGCAGGGAATCTGGCTCTGAAAGTTCTGGCGCTTGGCGGCGTTTACGTCGCCGGCGGCATCGCCGTCAAAATCCTCGAAAAAATGAAAGACGGCACCTTCTTCCACGCTTTCAAAGACAAGTGGAAGTTCGAGGGCCTGCTCAGCAATGTTCCCGTCTCTATCGTCCTTAACGAATCCGCCCCCCTCCTCGGCGCCGCCTACGAAGCCCTGGCCGCCAGCGACAAGTAGCGCCTTCTCTTTTGCCGATGTAAGGGCGCGGCATGCTGCTTTTCTTGGTAGACTACATTGATCTGATTCTTCATCGAGTTGGCCCCACGGAACGCTTCCAGTATCCCACACCGAGGCCAAGGAGCTGAGTATGAGCAGTGCCGTAACCACCCAAGTCACCGATCTTCAAAACTACGTCAATGGTGCCTGGCGCCGATCTGCTGCAACCGAATACTTTGATGTCACCAATCCTGCGACCGCGAAACTCCTCGCGCGCACGCCCCTTTCGACTTCCGCCGACGTCGACGCTGCCGTTCAGGCCGCTGCCGATGCGTTCCCGGCGTGGCGGCGCACGCCTCCCGGTGAGCGCGTCCAATATCTCTTCAAGCTGAAAAATCTCCTCGAAGAAAATCTTGACGATCTCGCCCGCGTCATCACACTCGAAAACGGCAAAACCTTCGCCGAAGCCCGCGCCGAGCTCCGCCGCGCCATCGAAAACGTTGAAGTCGCTTGCGGCATTCCCATGATGATGCAGGGCTACAACCTTGAGGACGTGACTCCCGGCGTCGATGAAATGCAAATTCGCCAGCCGCTCGGCGTCGTCGCCGCCATTGTGCCCTTCAACTTTCCGGCGATGGTTTCCTACTGGTTCCTTCCTTACGCCATCGCGTGCGGAAACAGTTTCATCCTGAAGCCGTCCGAGCGTGTTCCCCTCTCCATGCATCGCGCTTTCGAGCTCTTGGAGAAGACCGGCCTGCCCAAAGGAGTGGTGAATCTCGTCAACGGCGGGAAAGAAGTCGTCAACGCACTCTGCGACCATCCGCAAGTGCGCGCCATTAGTTTTGTCGGCTCCACTCCGGTTGCAAAGCACGTCTACTCGCGTTCCGCCGCAAGCGGCAAACGCATGCAGTGCCAGGGCGGTGCGAAGAATCACGTCATCGTTTTGCCCGATGCGGACATGGAACTCGCCACGCAAATCATCAGCGACAGCGCCTTTGGCTGCGCCGGCCAGCGCTGCCTTGCTGTTTCCGTCGCGGTTACGATTGGCGAAGCGCAAAAAACCTTTCGCGATTGCATCGCGCATGCCGCTTCTTCCATTCGCGTTGGCAACGGCCTCGACGCTGGCGTTCAGATGGGCCCAGTCATTACTAGGGAAAGTAAGCAGCGCATCGAATCGCTGATTTCGGCAGGTGTCGGCGAAGGCGCAAAGCCTATCCTCGATGGACGCAACACCAAAATCCCGAAATACGAATCAGGAAATTTCCTGACGCCTACGGTTCTCGATGGCTTGCCTACGAATAGCCAGCTTGCCAACACGGAAATCTTTGGCCCTGTGCTCAGTTTGATTCACGCGAATTCCATTGACGAAGCCATGGAATTCCTCCGCCGCAGCCCCTATGGCAACCAGGCCTCCCTCTTCACTACGAGCGGTTCCGCCGCCCGCAAGTTCCGCTATGAAGCGCCCGCTGGAAATATCGGCATCAACATCGGCGTGGCCGCGCCCATGGCCTATTTTCCCTTCAGCGGCTGGAAAGAAAGCTTTTTTGGCATCCTTCACGGCCAGGGACGCGACGCCGTGGAATTCTTTACCGAATGCAAAATCGTCATCGAGCGCTGGTCGCGCCAGGAAACCCGCAAGTTCTAATCATGCTGACGAAACCCCTTCATCTCGACGTCCACGAACAGATCGAGTGCGCACAAACACTCGCGTCGCGCTTTTACACGGATCCGGCCATTCTCGAGATTGAAAAGTCACGCATCTTCCAGCGTACCTGGCAACTCGTCGGAACTCTCGGCCAATCTTGCGGAGAAGTGAACGGCGTAAAACGCACCATCGCCGATCCCGAAAGTTATTTCACCGTGGATGTCGCCGGCGAACCCGTCATCGTCGTTCGCGACAAGCAGGGCGAGTTGCGCGCCTTCAGCAACGTGTGCCGTCATCGTGCAGGGCCGATCGCGCTTGGCAGCGGTTGCAAGAATGTCCTGCGCTGCCAGTATCACGGGTGGACCTATACTCTCGATGGCCGTTTGATCGGCACGCCCGACGTCGACGGGGTTGAATTCTTTGACCGTAGCGCCATGGGCATGGTGCCGCTTCGCTGCGAAACCTGGGAACAATTTATCTTTGTGAATTTCGACCCGAAAGCCGAATCGCTCTCGAGCTATCTCGGTCAAATCCCGCAGCAGGCTAAGGGATTTCAGTTCCAAGGTTTGCGATTCGCGGAGCGCCGCGACTATGTCATCGATTGCAATTGGAAGGTTTACGTCGACAACTATCTTGAGGGCTACCACATCCCCATTGCCCATCCCGGCTTGATGAAGGAAATCGATTACGCGCAATATCGTACTGACACTTTCCACCGTTACTGCCAGCAATTCGCGCCCATCCGCGCCATGAAAGAAGGAGACGCAGGCGAACGCATGTACGCGCCTGGCGCCGGGCTGCAGGAAGCGCTGTATTTTTGGATTTATCCGAACCTCATGCTCAACATTTATCCGGACAACATTTCGACCAACGTCATCGTTCCCCTCTCGCACGAAAAAACACTCACCATTTTCGAGTGGTTTTTCCACGATGTGGCTTCGCTGAAAAATCAGGAGCGTATCAAACGTGCCGTGGCCTTCAGCGATGAAGTGCAGCAGGAAGATATCGGCCTCTGCGAAAATGTTCAGCGCGGTTTGCGCTCTTCGACGTACGATCGCGGGCGTTACTCCGTGAAGCGCGAAAATGGCGTGCACCATTTCCACATGCTCCTCGGCGAATTCCTCGGTCAAGTCTGACGGCACGCTCGGCGAAAGGGAATTGTGGTCGTCATCATCATGGGCACAACTGGTGCCGGCAAAACCACTATCGGCACCATGCTCGCCAAGCAGCTCAACTGGGAATTCGGCGACGCCGACACCTTCCATCCGCCCGCCAACATCGAAAAAATGTCCCACGGTATCCCGCTTAATGACTCCGACCGCGCTCCCTGGCTCGAAGCGATGCGCAAGGCCATCCTCGAATGGATCGCCGCCGGCAAAAACGTCGTCCTCGCGTGCTCTGCCCTCAAGCGCGCTTATCGGCGCGAGCTTCGTCCCAGCCCAGAAGTAAAAATAATTTATCTAAAAGGGAACCACGCGCTCTTCGCCGAAAGAATCCGCCAACGCCATGGCCATTTTGCCGGCGAAGGCATCCTGGCGGGCCAGTTTGCGGACCTTGAGGAACCTGACGATGCCATCACGGTCGACGCCGCGAAATCCCCGGAGGAAATCGTCGCGGGAATCCGCAAGCAGCTTGTGCTATCTTGAAGTTCGCGGCCAAAGCTTCAGGGTTTTGCAGGCGCTTGCTTGGGCACAGTGGCCGGCGCAGCCGGCGTGCCAGGAGTTCCGAAACTCACCTTCGGAACTTGCCGCGCGCCTTCTTCGGTCTTGAAGTAGGCATCGTTGCGCGGGAACCCGCTCATGCCCGCCACCAAACTGTTTGGGAAGAGCGCAATGAACGTGTTGTAATCCTGCACAACTTCGTTGTAGCGGCGGCGCTCGACGGCAATGCGGTTTTCCGTGCCCGCCAGCTCGTCCTGCAAGCGCAAGAAATTTTCATTGGATTTCAATTGCGGATAATTTTCAACGACCACGAGCAAGCGCCCTAACGCTGAATCCAATTGTCCATTGGCAGCAATTTTCTCAGCCGGAGAATGCGCGCCAAGCAGCGCGGAACGGGCCTTCGCGATGTCACCGAAAACTGTTTGCTCCTGCGCCGCAAACCCTTTCACGGTTTCCACCAGGTTCGGGATCAAGTCCGCCCGCCGTTGCAGGACGACATCCACCTGGGACCACGCGGCGTTCACCGCTTCGCGCTTCACCACCATTTGGTTTCTGCGGCTGACAAACGAACTTCCCAGCAGCAGCGCAACTACCAGCAAAACAACCAGAACGATCAGAGCATTCTTCATATCCGCCTCGAATCAATTGAATTTACGAATGCGCATTCTTCACGCGCCGCCATTCCCGCTTGGGAAAATGATGGTCCAGAGCATCCAAGACTTTTTCCAATGCCTTTAGATACGCGCCGTACGCTGGAATAATTTCGCCGTGAAATTCGCCTATTTCCCGCAGCTTCAACATGGCGTCAAACGCCTGCGTGTCCGAGCCTGTCAGTGCCACCGCTCGCGCAACAATATCATGCCCGGTGACCGGCGGCTCTTCTCCAAATGCAATCACCACGTGACGCAGCAGCGTCAGGACTCCCGAAAACGATTTTCTCAGGATGGGCGCCAATTCCTTCGAATTGCCCGGCGCGCGCAAATAGTGCTGCCGCAACTTCAGCAGGATCGTGCGCAAATCATGTTCGATCTGCACGCGATGCAAATTCGTGGGCACTTCAATTTCCGCGACAACGTCCGCACCGTAGAGCACTCGCCGGCCGTGCTTCATGTCCAGAATCTCGATGGCAAAAACATCCGCGGCATTCTTTAGCTCATCCCTCGTGAAAAAAAGCGGCGCAGGCTCTTTCTGATCGACGCACCACCATTTCACCACGTGCGCGAGCCGCCCCAACTCCTCGAGACTCAGCGAATGCAGGATGCAGACCACGTTGAGATCCGAGTGTGCTTCGCGAAAATCCCCGCGGGCCGCCGAGCCAAACAAAATAACGCATTCCAGATTTGCCGCCGCGAATTCCTTCAGCCTTCGAACCAATTCTGCAAGTTTTGTGTCCGTGGATTGCATTTCGAATCCATTCCTTTCAAACGAAGCTACCAGCTTCCCGAAGCTCCCCCGCCTCCGCTGCTGCCGCCGCCAAATCCCCCAAACCCGCCGCCTCCTCCGCTACCGCCGAA